>Ga0068859_100000767_pt1 | contig 32414 bp, 25 predicted proteins | sample KBSSwiS22_FD_66585 | JGI IMG/M metagenome (GOLD analysis project Ga0068859, IMG submission 66585) | Switchgrass rhizosphere microbial communities from Kellogg Biological Station, Michigan, USA - KBS Switchgrass S2-2 | ecosystem: Host-associated > Plants > Roots > Rhizosphere > Soil ...
CTGAATCAACTCGGCTTCAATCTGGTCGGTTATGGCTGCACGACTTGCATCGGAAATTCCGGGCCGCTCGATCCGACAATCGAAGACATTGTTACCGATCATGATTTGATTGCGGCCAGCGTGCTTTCCGGCAATCGTAACTTTGAAGCGCGCGTGCATCAGAGCATCAAAGCAAATTTCCTGATGAGCCCGCCGCTGGTCGTCGCTTTCGCGCTCGCCGGCACTGTCGAAAAGGATCTTTCGCAGGAGCCTTTGGGCCAGGGAAGTGACGGTGAGGATGTCTACCTGCGCGACATTTGGCCGACGATGGCAGAGATCGGCGAGCAGGTGCGCCAGGCCTTCGACGCGGAAACTTATCGCACTCTGTACGGAAATTTTGCCGACCAGAATCCGCTGTGGAATTCGATCCCGGCCACCACTGGCTTGACCTATCAATGGGACTCGAACTCGACTTACATCCAGGAGCCGCCGTTCTTTGAAGGCTTCGGCGCCGAAGCCGGCGAGATGGCCAACATCAGCGGTGCGCGGCCTTTAGCGATCTTTGGCGACTCAGTCACTACGGATCACATCAGTCCGGCCGGTGCGATCAAAGCGACGTCGCCCGCGGGAGTGTACTTACAGCAGAAGCGAGTCGATGTGGCGGACTTTAACAGCTACGGTTCGCGGCGCGGCAATCATGAAGTGATGATGCGCGGCACGTTCGCCAACGTGCGCATTAAGAATCTGATGGTGCCCGGCACGGAAGGCGGCGTTACCATTCACCAACCTGCCGGCGAGCGCATGAGTATTTACGACGCCGCGATGAAGTATCAGACTGAAGGCAAGCCGCTCGTGGTGTTTGCCGGTCAGGAATACGGCACCGGCTCGTCGCGTGATTGGGCTGCAAAGGGAACTCGTCTGTTGGGAGTGAAGGCCGTGATCGCGCAGAGCTTCGAACGTATTCACCGCAGCAACCTGGTCGGCATGGGCGTGCTGCCCTGCCAGTTCAAGGAAGGCACGAATGCAGCTTCATTGAATCTCGATGGCACAGAGACGTTCGACATCACTGGTTTAGAGGAAGGTGAAGTGACTCCGCGCCAGGACGTGACGCTGACGATTCATCGGGCTGATGGTTCAACTGAACAGGTGCCGCTCATTCTAAGAATCGATACGCCGATTGAGATTGATTACTACCTGCATGGTGGGATTCTGCCGTATGTTTTGCGGCAGTTGTTGGCGGGGACGACGGGGTTTTGATGAGAATGGACTTTTATGACTCTTTCGGATCAGTTTGATGCGATGACGCTGAGCGATTTGGCGAACTTCGTGAGGGTCCAGCAGGAAGAACACGTTAATCTTGAGTTCAAGACCGCGAACACCTCAGATTTGTCACACTTCGACGATAGAAAAAATCTGGCAAAAGCGTTGTCCGGCTTTGCGAATTCCAGCGGCGGCCTGTTGGTTTGGGGAGTAGTTGCAGCAAAGAATGTCGAGCAAATTGACTGCGCGATTGCTGTGAGTGAAATACCGCAAGTTCGACTATTTGTAGGCAGGCTAAATACCCTAACCGGCCAGGCTGTTTCTCCGATTGTTGATGGTGTTCCTCATAAAGCGATCGTTTCCAATGGTGAAGCCGGTTTTGCAGTCACGATGGTTCCCGAAAGTGAGAGCGGTCCACATATGGCCAAAATGTCGCGAGGATCGATATTACAAGCGTAGCGGTGATAGGTTCATGAAGTTACGAGAGTTAGGCTGCCCCGCCCCATTCCACAACCGGACATGCTCCCTGATCATGACATAGTAATCGATTACGAAATCTCGGCCGAAGATACGCGTATATTTCAGACCTCGATTAATCTTGGGCGAATTGCGCCTAATTGAACCAACGTACAGTCTAGGAATAAACATCTTTTCGATGCCCGATATCCAGGATCGTCACTCGCCGCTGGTTGTCATCAATTTCATAGATGACACGATAATCGCCTGATCGAATCCGCCAGCCATCGCGCCCAGTCAGTTTCTTGCAGCCTGAAGGTCTCGGGTTCGAAGCCAACGCCAAAATCAAATTTCTTATGCGTTGATAATTCTGTTTCGGAAGGTCTGCGAGGTTCTTCTGAGCGCTACGAAGGATGAAGACTTCGTATTCCAATTACTCACCCTCGATCTCTGTGATTGCTTGTGCGAAAGGAATCGCTTCATCATTTGAGGCTTTCGCTTCGTCGTAGGCACGAATTGCTTCTAGTTCTTCCTGTGCTTCGAGCAGTTCTGAATATCGATCGATGCGAACCAAAACGGCCGTCTTGTTGCCGCTCTCATCAATAACGAACTGATCTCTATTGAAACTCATGGGCGGATTATAACAAATTGGGTGTTTGCTGGAAGGGGGAGGGCGTCGCTACCGCTCCCGGTACTGACGCACTTGTGATACTGGTGACGCTTCTCCAATTCTCCTCCTATCTCATCCACCGTAGACGTACTCATCGCTCATCGCGATTATTACCATCATCAAGCTGCGTCTAATTGTCGAAAGAGATCCCGAAACAGGCCGCTACTCCTCAGTCTTTCCTGAACTGCCAGGCTGCGCTTCAGCGGGTGACACTGAGGATGAAGCGATTGCCAACACGAGAGAAGCGCTTGAGCTATGGTTTGAGCCAACCGAGATACCGTTAGACGAATCAGCCAGACTTGTTGAAGTCACAGTCTAATGGGTCAGCGCGGCTTTGCCCCAAAAGTCGGAAAGTACCCGACTTTTCATTCACACCGGGCTTTAGCCCGGTGTCAGTCCGACGTAAACCACCACGTAATCAACGGCTCAGTGAGGAAACCGTTAAAACGGTTTCGCGTTTCTTATCGTCGTTCCCCACCGGGCTGAAGCCCGGTGTGAATGAGATGTCACCGTCAGGTGATTGTGGCAGACCACGGCAATAAATCCATTCCCATCGGTACCCTGAAGAGCATCATTGAAGGCGCGAAACTAAAGCGTCGAAGATTTTCGTTGAAATAGCGGCACGTTTCCTCGCGGTCGGGCTACTGCAACGTCAGCGTTTTCGCGGCTTCTTCTTGGCAGCTTTCGGTTCGACCGGCTTTTCCTGTGGTCGATCAACCAGAAGTGGTAGAGGATTGATCGCTCCGGTCGTTGTGTAAATCCCAAAATGTAAATGCGGTGGCGTGCCGTCGGCGTTTCCGGTGGTGCCTACGTAGCCGAGCACGGTTTTTCTCGTAACGAAATCGCCAACTTCCAGATTGGGCGCGAAGGAATCGAGGTGTGCGTAGTAGTACTTGCGACCGCCGTCACCGATTACCGAAACCACTCGGCCGCCGAGATTGTCTTCACCAATCTTCACTACATAGCCCGTCGTCGCTGACAGAACCGGCGTGCCTTTGGGCGCGAAAATATCCTGACCTTCATGCGAGCGGCCTTCGCCGCGCGGCGCGCCCCAGGTGTTGGCGATCTGGCTCTTCTTTACGTCTTTGAGCGGCATTGCCAGATTCGCATCGGGATTGCGCGCGTACAAACGGGCGACGTGCACATAGAGGATCATTCGGTCCGCCATGCGGCCGGCGGCGCCGGTCACTCCGCAAAGAAAAAGAAAAGTAAAGCTAAGAGTCAGAACAATTAAAGATCGTTTTTTGGTGATGTGACGACGCACGAACGCCTTCGGACCTTTGGGTTTCAGCGTCAGGTTTTGAGAGACGCGCGTCATATATGTTGAAAACGAATTTTCTCCGGCGAGTGTTCCCTGAGTAGAAGGCAGTAGCCCAGATCCGTCAGGGAGGTCTGACTACTACTGGGAGCGCGGACGCCCTCGTCCGCATTGAGCGCGAAGCGCGAACAATTTTGCGCGCAACCGGGCCTGGAATTGTTCGACAAGGGCGTCTGCTCCAACGTCGTGTTGTTCGCGCCTGCGGCGCTCAATGCGGACGAGGGCGTCCGCGCTCCCCAGGACCAACGGCTTTGCCGCAGCACATGGTGGTAAGCCTCTGGCTTACCATCAGACTCTTCATTTCTAAACAAGGCTCCGCCTCCGATTGAGGCGCAGCCTCAAGAATCATGAGGAAACCTCCACGGAAAGCCAGAGGCTTTCCGCCATGTGGTGCGGCAGAGCCGCGCCTGCTCCGAAGGTGCGCTACGTACGATATCGCTCTCAAAAAATTGACACGCCCCGCTGAGATCGATTACTAGGCTGTTGTCTCTATTAATGAAAGGACTATTCGTCAATGTCCCCACGAATCAGAAATCGCATTCTCGTAACCGTCGTAGTCTGTTTGTCTGCCGCCTCTTTGACGTTGGTGAGCCGGGCCGAAAAACCCTCGGCGGAAATCCAATCGCCGCCCGCTCAAGGGCAAACCGTCGAACAAACTCGCAAGAACATTCAAGTGCTCAAAGGCCTGCCTGAATCTCAACTTTACCCGCTGATGAACTTCGTCGCGGTTTCGCTGGGCGAGCGCTGCGAATTCTGTCACGTCAACAAAGGCAAGGATCCGAAAACCGGTCAAACCAATTGGGTCTGGGAGAGCGACGAAAAGCCCGAGAAGCTGTCCGGCCGGCGCATGATGCAGATGGTTTTGATGATCAACGGATCGAATAAAGTTGATTTCCGGCAGAACTCGGTTACCTGTTTCACCTGCCATCGCGGGCAGAGAACGACAGTGGGATTGCCATCGATGCCGCTGGTCCGTTCGGGACATGAGCCCGCTCCAAACGAAGCAGCCGCCGGCGCGCCCCTTGCTCGACCTTCAGTCGATGAAATATTCGCCAGATACGTTCAGGCCCTGGGGGGCACCAACGCGACCAGCACCAAAACTCTTTTTATGAAGGGAGTGCGTGCAGCCTCGCAGAATCGTAGTTGGCCCAATGAGATCACTTTCGCGGCGCCGGATAAATTCCTGGTAGTGGCCACAACTCCGCAAGCGGTGGTTCGGCAAAGTGTGGCGGGCGAGCAGGGATGGGTTTTGAATGGCGCCAGGTTGCAGACACTCACGGCCGTCCAGGTGGCGAATGCCCGGCGCGGTTTGGAAGAAAACTTCGCTGTGGTCAAAGCTGTCAGATTACCGGGTATGCAGTACGTCGGGATTGAAAAAATCAACGGACGCGATAACTACGTAGTGGTCAAATCAACCGAAAACAAAACCGAGAGCTACGACTTTGATGTGGCTACAGGTTTGTTGACGAGAAAGAAGACCATTAATCACACCGCCGCTCTGCCAATTCCCGAACAGCTCGATTTTGAGGATTATCGTGACGTGGACGGAGTGAAGCTGCCGTTCACCATCCGCTATTCAGCAATCGACACCTACGACAGTTGGACCCGGACCTTCAGTGAAATTAAACGGGATGTGCCGGTGGATGAACGCACCTTCGCGAAACCGACACCACCGCAGTAGGCGATTAAGTTAGACAGGATTTAACAGGATTCAGATAAGAAATTGGTAGCGGACGGGGTGTCGGGTTTCATCACAGAGGAATTCGAAACTATTACAGCAACATGAAGTTGGTCAGTTTGATGTCCGACAAGCTTTAGCTTGTCGAAGTCGTACGACAAACTGAAGTTTGTCGGACCTTAAGTTTGAAACTCTCACGGTGCGGCCGCCTCACTTCCTGAACCACGCCTGATGCTGGCCGGTCTGTAGCTCCACGTCCGGGCAGACGTGGCGGACGGCCAGTTCCACGCCGGGGCAATGCTCCCAACGGTTATCATCCAGGACACAGACTCCGCCCGTGACGAGGCGGGGGAGGAAATATTCCAGCCCGCTCTGGTAGGTGTCGGCGTCGAGGTGTACGAAGGCGTAGCGCGTGTCGTCCGCGGCCGGGGCGGCGTTAGGAAAGCTGCCGCGGAAGTACTCGACGTTGTACAGTTCGAGGAAACTCCTCACCTCTTCGAAGTCGGCGGCGAACTCGCCCCTGAGGCGTCCGCCTTCGAGCCGGTCGTTTTCGGGGATGCCCTCCCATGTGTCGAATAGACGGAGGCGCTTCTCAGGGCAACAGCCGGCAATCACGCTGGCCGACCCGCCGCGGTAAGTCCCCAACTCGGCCAACTCGCCCGGCAGGTGCCTGATCGACCGGACGAGCCGCGCTATGTTTTCGAGCCGGTCGTCGGTAATTAGTGTCCGCCCGTGCGCCCGCTGGACGACGGAGCGAACGGCAAGGTTTTCCAGTTCAGCCAGCGCGGGGATGCCGCCGGGGCCGTACAGGTAAAAGGCCGCCTCCCTCTGCCAGTGTGTGTTGTTGATGGCCGGCTCGACCTCCACCAGCACGGGAACCTTAAACCCTTCGGCCAGCCACCTGATGGAAGTCTGGTTGACGGCTACAAGGTCGGCCGCCGCCACGACGCGGGCGAGGTCCAGGTAGTTGGGTGTGTAGCGGTAACTGACATGGCCGACCTCGTTTTGAAAGTCGCAGTATTCTTCGGGGGTGCCCACGAACACCGCATGGTCGGCATACTCGTCGTAGATTTGACGCCAGTTGACGTGCGGGTTCCGGTAGCGTTGACACCGCGCGAAGACGACGCGGGCGATGCGTTCCGGCCAGTCGATCCTCAGCCACGGCTCTTCCCGGTCAGGGTGCGGCTGGCCGAAGGTGTGCGCCAGCATGTCGGTCAGATTCTTGGAGGGATCGTAATGGTTACGCCATTCGTCGAGGTTCGTCCCTTCCGGGCCGGCGGCCCACCTGACGCACTTGACGTAGGGTTGGAGTTCCAGCAATGGGCGCAGGTTCTCGACACGCTCCACCGTCATCGGAAAGCCGGTGTACGGGGCCGGGAACAAGACCAACTCGCCCCCGCCAAGTTGTCTGATTACCGGCAGCGCCGCCAGAAGATCACCGATGTCCCCCGAATGACTATAAACTTGATTCATGTGGGCAGCGACTGGGCAGACTTCAAGAGGACGACTCTCGGAGAGAGTTGACCAGGCGGTGCGAATTCATTCAACCTTCGCCGCACCAGGTTGTCAGTACCGGGAGCGGTAGAGACCGGGTATGCTTCCACGCTCCTGCCGTCTCCGCGACGAGTTGTTGGCACCCATCAATGGAGGATCCGCGCAAAGGAGATTTTGCTTTGAGACGATATACGCGTTCAAAATCCCCAATGTTGAGCCCCACGATTTCACGGACTCAGTGGTCAGTCAAAAAGGTAATTACCTCCGGAAGGTGCTCATAATTCCTAACCCTGTCCATCAGGTAAATCCTGTCTAAAAGATCCTTACCGTTCCAAAGCTTTCCGGTCCCACCTGGCCAAATTTGCTCCCGCTTCGTAAGTACTCTGACAGAAATCCATCAAAGCTTCTTCCGGTGAAGGAGATTGGCGCACGGCGTCGTACGGCATCAGGAATTCTTTCATGTCCTGCGAATAAAATCCCGCGGCGGGCTTGACGCTTTGCTCGCTCAAGCCGTCAGGTTCGGGTACGGTGTAAGCATAGAACGCTGCCTGGACGCCGTTGCCGCCGGGCCAGAATCCATGACTGATGACTTCGTGTGAGTAGGCCTCGACGGTGATAGCGTCGGCGCCTTCGCGGGGCGGCGCAAGGCGTCCGGAGAAACGCGTGACCGCGTGATCGAAACTGCCCCACCAGAAATGCACCGGGCTGACTTTGCCGATGAAGCGAGTGCGAAATTCCTTGAACACGTCGTCGATGCTAACCAGGGCGCGCCACCAACGGTTCACGTAATCGGCGTCGTAGGATTTGTGAATCTGATCCTGATCGAAGCGAATTGGATTCGGTATCTCAACCGGCATGGGCCAGATCTTCACGTCAATTCCCAGGCCATGCAGCGCTTCCATCACTTCCTCGTAAAAGTCAGCGACTGTCTGGGGCCGCAGATCGAGCGTAGCCAGTGAGCCGTCGCTGCATTGGATTCGCAGCGTGTGATCGATGAAATCGAATTCGATTTCAAAGATGCGATCCTGGTAAGCCATCGGCGAAGTAGTCAGGCCGCGCGCCGAAACATACAGCGGCACGTTCCACCAGTGATTGACCAGCGGCGTCTGTTCCAGGCGAATCTTGCCGACAATCTGCGTCCACATGTGAAGCGTCGCCAGCGTGTCTTGCCATTCTTCCAGAACGAGTTGGGGCCAGGTGTGGTTGGACATGATGGAAAAGATACGCCCTTGTGCGGTAACGAGGCCAGTTGCGAGATGAATCGGATGGGCTAAAGACGCTGGTCGGAGCTCGGCGACATCGCCGGTGCGTCATGGTCCCGTCCGCTTACGCGGATGGTACTGACTTCGCTTTTAGACTTTGTTGATGACCCGGTGTTAGAGTTTGGGTCCTGGGAAAAACAATTGGAGATCTGAGATCTCAGATCTGAAATCTGAGATTGGAAATTGGAGATAGCAAATCATGTCAACACCACAGCCAGCACAAACCACTCCGCGACGTTATCAACTGTTTATTGATGGCCAATTCGTAGATGCCGAGTCCGGCAAGACTTTCAACTCGCCAAACCCGGCAACCGGAGAAACGTTCGCCGAAGTCGCCGAAGCTGACAAAGCCGACATCGACAAGGCCGTCGCTGCGGCGCGCAAAGCTTTCGAAGGCAAATGGTCAAAGATGAGCGCGCGCGATCGCGGCAGATTGCTCTACAAACTTTCTCAGTTGATTGAGCGCGACACGGCGCAGCTGGCTGAGCTGGAAACGAGCGACAATGGCAAGCCGATCAAGGAATCGACCTACATCGACATTCCCAGCGTCGTCGAGAATTTTGAATACTTCGCCGGCTGGGCCACCAAGATAGAAGGCGAAACGATTCCGGTACCCGGACAGATGTTCAATTACACTCTGCGCGAGCCTGTCGGCGTGTGCGGCCAGATTATTCCCTGGAATTTTCCGCTGCTGATGGCCGCGTGGAAACTCGCGCCGGCGCTCGCGGCAGGGAATACGGTAGTGCTAAAGCCGGCCGAACAAACTCCGGTTACGGCAATGGAATTTGCGAAGCTTGTTCAGGAAGCCGGCTTTCCCGAAGGCGTCGTCAATGTGGTGCCGGGTTATGGCGAAACCGCGGGCGCGGCGCTCGCTTCGCACAAAGGGATTGACAAGATTGCGTTCACCGGATCGACCGAGATCGGCAAGGTCATCGCGAAAGCGGCCGCCGACAACCTGACGAAGGTTTCGCTCGAGCTCGGTGGTAAGGCGCCCAATATTGTTTTCGCTGATGCGGATCTGGATCAAGCGGTAAACGGCGCGATGATGGGGATCTTTTTCAATCAGGGCCAGGTCTGCTGTGCGGGCTCGCGTCTGTTCGTCGAAGAGAAGATCAAAGAAGAGTTTCTCGGACGATTTAAAGAGAAGGCCGATCGGATCAAAGTTGGCGATCCGATGGACAAGGCGACTTTGATGGGGCCACAGGTTTCTGAAGAACAACTGAACAAGATCAAATCATATGTTGGCATCGCGCGGGATGAAGGCGCCACGGTGTTTGCCGGGGGTGAATCACCGCAGCTCGATCCTCAATTCAAGAATGGCTATTTCTTCCAACCGACCATCTTCAGTGACGTGAATAATTCGATGCGCGTGGCGCAGGAAGAAATCTTTGGTCCGGTCACTTCCGTGATCAGTTTTGACAATGACGAGGAGCTGATCCGGCAAGCCAACGAAACCATCTATGGTTTGTCCGCGGGCATCTGGACGCGTGACATCACGCGCGCGCACCGTTTTGCCAAAGCGGTGAAGGCCGGTGTCGTTTGGATTAATACCTACAACATGTTCAATGCAGCGTCGCCGTTCGGCGGGTACAAGCAGTCGGGCTATGGCCGCGAGATGGGTAAGCATGCGCTGGAAATGTACACGCAGGTTAAGAGTGTCTGGGTCGATCTTTCCGGCAAGCCGATTGGTTGGTTTGGGAAGTGAAGCGTGTCAGAAGCCCGCGCGTAAGCAAGGGCTAACCTTAGCTCGAGTTGCCCTTGGTGCGATCAGCGGAAGAGTTTAGACAGGATTTACAGGATTGAGGGAATACAGACCCACTCAGTTGTCTCTTTATCTTGTTAATTCTGTAAATCCTGTCCAATTGTTTTTCTCTCATGCCCTCCCTTACAGTCGGGCTTCTGACACGGAAGCCCTTAAAACCGGTAACGGTATCTCACCGTCACGCCTCGTCCGGCGCCATCAACACCCCAGCTGATGCCGCGGTAGGACTGGTCAAAGATGTTTTCGAAATCCACAAACACCTCTGAGTGCTTGCCAAAGCGGTACGAGCCGCGCACGCCAAACAACCCGTAACCTTTCACTTCAGTAAATAACGGTACGGCCGTGTCATTGTTTACCACGGTAACGCCGTTAATGGTCGCGCCGATTGGCAGCAGGCGATTCTGCACCTGCGCCAGTGTCTCACCGGTCGAGATCAGAATGGCCGTCGCCGAAGCTGAACCGCAGCCCGTCGGTCCGGGTGTGGTGACTCCGCGCACACAAGCGCCGCGGCGGAAGAAGTTCTGGATTTGCGTGCGCGAGCGGGCCGCGCCCGTTCGTCGATCAGCCAGGTCCAAAGTTGAAAGCCGATCCTGGCTGGCGGCGATTGTCGAATAGGCCTCGACCCAGAAATTTGAGCGTGGCTGATAACGAAAACTCAGAAAGCCAGTCGGTGGAGGCACGCCGCCTTCAATGTTCGGTGGTTGATCGTTGAAGAGGCTGTTCGCCCTAATGTAAGTGAAGTTTCCATTCACCCTGAATTGACGGCCCAGCAGCGCTTGCGCGTTGAGTTCGACGCCGTTGAAACGCGCATCGTCAAAGTTGACGCGCACCAGAACCGGGCTGGTCGCCACGGCTACAAAGACCAGACCATTAGCGTTTTGCGCGGTAATCTGTTCGCTGCCGAGAAATTTGCCAACGGCGCCGGGCGGCAGCACGAGAGCCTGATCGAAATAGACGTTGTTGAGCTTGCTGGTAAATCCGACCACCTCAAAACTGCCGCGACGATGACTAAACCTGAGGCTGAAATCGAAACTGTCAGTAGTTTCAGCTTCTAATCGAGTAACGGGAATTCCCGTGGTAACCGCGTCCGCCCCAGCGGTCGTGCCGATGAATCCTCCCATGCCGGCGGCGGTCGTGGCGTCGACTTCAAAGCCAGTCCCGACCAGTCCGATGATTCCCAGGTCGGTCGTATTCGGCGCCCTAAAGCCGCGTGCGTATTTCACCGCCAAATCGAAACCACCGCCGAGCGTGAGCACAGCTCCGGCCCGGCCGGAAAAAGCGCCGAAACGCGCGCTGTCGTCGGGGAACAACGGCCGCCCGCCTACGACCTGTGCATTGGCCTCACGCGACTTGTAAGACGCCACGCTATAGCGCAGCGCGCCGCTAACCCTCAAGCGATCGGGAATGGCGTTGAAGACATCCTGCACGAAAAAACCATAAGAGAGATATCGCGCGCCGTCGGGAATGCGTGGACGCGATGCGGTCGAAACGCGCGTAACCGGGTCGTATGTGTAGGCCGGCGCGTTGATATGATCGTGGTAGACATCGGCGCCCAGTAACAGCGTATTGTGCTCGCCGAGTTGCTTGTCCAAATAGAAGTTGAACCCCAGCACGCTCGTGCGCTCTGGCTGAAACGTTATGGCGCCGACGGGATTTCCCTGACCGCCCTGATTGACGCGCTCTTCGCGCTGGCTGTTGTAGGAAAAGGTGAACGAGGCGTTGTCAAAAAAGCCCAGACGCTGTTTGGCGACCCGGACATAGAAAAAATCAGCCATCAGGTTGCGGAGATCGGCAATGAGGTTACCGTCGCCGCCCAGCAACTGGTCATAACGTTTACCGTTGTCCTGCTGGTTTCGTGAATAGCTCAGCAGGAGTTGTGTCTGATCATCGAAATTATAATTCGCGCGAACCAGGCCACCGTACTGAGTGAAACCGGTGTCGGGCAAGCGATTGCCAAACAAGTTCAAGTTCGAGGGAATTCCCAGGAACCGCGTGAGCGCCGAGTGAAAATCCAGCCCATCAGCGGGACGCAGTTTGTTGATCCGTCGTCCATTGGCATTCAGCAGGAAGCCAAACCTCCGTGTGCCATAGGTCAGAAGTTGATTTCCGCCGAAGCTGTTGGCCGGCGACGAATAGTAGACATTCGTGTTGCCGTGCCATTCGCTGTCGTTTGAGCCGTACCGCGGCGCATGCGAAAGGAAGTTGACGACGCCGCCCAGCACGTCGGAGCCGTACTGCGAACTGTTCGGCCCGCGCAGGACTTCGATTACCTCCAAACTCGAAGGTTCGATCAAGCTGAAGAAAGTTCCGACGCCGCCGCGCTGGGCGCTGGTCGTGTAGCGCACGCCATCAACAAAGACTCCGACGTTACGACCGGTCATGCCTCGTACAAAGACAGCGCTGAGAGACGGCGACGTTCGTTGCAGATTTACGCCCTGCTCTTCGTCAACTGCCTGGGCCACCACTTCCGGGGCGCGTTCGGTAATCTTCTCTTCGTCAATGACGTTGACTGGTTGAGCGACGCTGCGGGCCTCGGCTACCAATCCTGCCTCCGAGGTAATCGTGACTAGTGCACTGATTTGATTGACCACCAAAGTGACTTCAACGTCCGACGTCGCTCCCGCAGTTACGCGAACAAACTCTCGCTGGGTGCTGAAGTTAGTTCGTGAAACACTCAGGACGTAAGTTCCTGGCCCGACGTTATCGAACTTGAAGCGGCCCTGACTGTCCGTTTTCATGTCCTTCAAAACCGCGCGTTGCGAGGTGCTGAGCATGACATCGGCTCCGTCGATCACGGCGCCGCCGGCGTCCTTCACTGAGCCCGAGATATTGCCGGGCTGGTTGTCTTGAGCGTTCGCGCTGAAGGCGCTCAACCCTAAGGTCGCAAGAATCGTAAGTAACCTGGCGAGCCGTCCAAGTCTCGGGGCGCTCAGTAAAGTTGGGTTCATAGGGTTGCTCTTTATTCCTTCGCGCTTGTTCCCCTGTATTCTGACTGGAGACCTTGAGAAATCCTTGAGATTTGCCCAGAAAAACCAGATTGGTAAAAGGAGAAGATGAATTACCGATGATCGAAGGGAAGCCTACCCTTGCCCCCTTACTACTACCAAGCGTCGTTTGACGGCGGCGACGGCTTTTAAAAGCTGAAGTTCTCGTCAACGGGGGCTGGTAGTATTCCCCAGTCCCTGTTTAGATTTTCATTTTCCCCCGATCCTGTTATTACTCAATAAAGTAAGGACAAAAAAAAGCATGACAAGTCGCTCTCGGCTCCAACTCTGTGTGTGTACCGTGTTGCTCACGCTGATGACCGCTGTTTCTTTCGCCCAATCTCCAAACACGGCTTCGATGGTCGTGGTCGTTGAAGATCAGAACGGCGCGATGGTGAAAGATGCAAAAGTCTCCGTCGTTAACGAGGCCACCGGCACCACCCGCGAAATGGCCACCGGTGGCGACGGCAGCGCTACGGTACCCGCGTTGTCTCTCACAGGAACTTACTCGGTCAGTGTTTCCAAAGATGGTTTCGCTGCTGAGCAACGCCAGGACATCACTTTGCGCTCGGGCGAAACCGCGACCATCAGAGTGACCTTGGCGGTTGGCAGCTCGAAAAGCGAGGTGACCGTGGTTGGCACCGCTGCCGGCGTGCGCGCAAGTTCGCAGATTGGTCTGCCGCTCGAGAGCAAACAGATTAACGAGACGCCAATTCTCGGACGCAAGGTTACGTCACTGCCGCTGCTCAATTCTGCGTTTCGCCAGGGGAAGGGGACTGGAGATCTCTTCGTCAACTCAACTTATTTCATTACCGGAGTTGGTTCGCGCCGGGCGACGACTTTTACTCTCGATGGCGCGAACAACGACGAGGCCTGGGGGCGGCAGACGGCAATTACGACTTTACCGCTGAACGCGGTTCAGGAAGTGAACGTGCTGACGAACGCGTTTTCGGCTGAATTCGGATGGACGTCTGGTCCCGCTCTGAACTTCGTCACCAAGTCGGGTACGAATGGTTTTCACGGGGAAGGATTGTTCATGTATCGTCCGGGCAGCTGGCAGGCTGAAACCTTCCCCACAAAGAATTTCTGTCCGCCGTCGGTTTCGACCTGCATCACCCCGACCACGCTACAGGCGATTAACCCGGTCGACATTCCTGATCAATTAAGCCAGGTCTCAGGTACTTTTGGTGGCCCGATCGTCCACGACCAGACCTTCTTTTTCGTTAGTACCGATTACACCTGGCAGGATCGCACCACATTTCTCTCGCCGACGTTGCCGACGTTTGTACTGCCGGCAGATGGCAGCCTCGATTGGACCGGCCACTACCGGCAATTTCTGTTTGACGGGCGGTTGGATCATAAGCTGACGTCAAATCAGACCTTGATGTTCCGATTCAACGTTGACAGGTTTCATGACGATAACCCGCAGGACGCGGTAGGCGGCACGAATGCGCCGAGCGTGGCCCGTCTCTATGCCCGACGTTCCTGGCAGCTACAGGTGAACCACACGACGGTTATTAATTCGAAACTGCTCAACGAAGCGCGCTTTGCCTACTTGAACGGCGATCCGGTTACTTCCTGGACTGCGCCGACAATCTCGACAACATACACACGGGGCGGCGCCGTGCCATTCACGATCGGCCAGTCACGTTTCTCAGATCTCCGGGGCCACCAATTCCAGTTTGCGGACACGGTTTCGTGGACACGGGGCGCGCACTATTTCCGGTTTGGCGGCAGCGTGCTTCATCACACTTCGGGCGGCACGGGAAGTGAACCCGGCACCGCGATCCTGGGGACGTTTACCTTTGTCACCACTGGACCATCGGCGACTCTGCCATTTGATCAATTGACCCTGGCCAACGTGCAGAATTATCAGCAGCCGATTAACTTCGGCATCAGCAGCTATGAACTGCCGCAGTGGTTACTGACCGCCTTTGTCCAGGATACATTCCATGTTCAGCCGAACTTTACGCTCGACCTCGGCCTGCGTTACGACCGGCAAACGCTGACGACCGCCACCAGGAATTTTCAACCGCGTATTGGTTTCGCCTGGCAACCGGGGAGCGATGGGCGCACTTCGATTCGCGGCAGCTACGCAATGTATTACACACAGATCCGCACCAATGCTCTGGCTGGTTATCTGGTTAACGGGCTGGACGGATTGACGACTTATACGGCAATTGCCGGACAGACCGGATTCCCGACGTGCCTGACCTGCGTGCCGGTGAATGTCAATCCGAGCACGGTGCCGGCCAGTCAGTTGCCGGCGCGCGACATCACGATCAGAGCGGGAGAGCGTGACTTCTATACGGCGCAGTTTGCCCGGTATGGATTGAACTTCAACCTGCTGCCGAACTATCCAAACGAGTTTGATAATCCGCGCAGCCAGGTCTATACAGTCGGCGCTGAGCGTGAGGTGGCCAAAGGCTTCTTCTTCGGCGCTGACTTCGTGCATCAGCATTTGACGGGCCTCGATCGCTCGGTCGATTTGAATGCGCCCTCTGTGTTTGATCGCAACGCGCCGGGACAAGTTCGAACCGTAGCCACGGCCAACACCACTCGTCCCATCCTTCCGGTCAATGGCGGCGTACGTCAGGTTAATGTACTGATGAATTTGGGGAAGGCCGACTACGACGGGTTGCAGACTCTCTTCTCGTATCGTGGCAATCGGAAGGTCTTTGCGTCGCTCAGCTATACGTTCTCGAAAGCGACTAACACCAGCGAACCCGACGGCAACGGCATTGGGCCGAACCAGAGCACCATCGCGCGGCTGGGTGAGGAAGAGCGCGGACCGAGCGTGGTCGATCAACGTCATCGCGCGGTGATTACTTTTAGCTACCACTTCCCCTATGACATTACCGCCGGCACCGTGACCATGCTCGCATCGTCGCGTCCTTTTAATGCGACCACTGGGGTAGACAACAACGGCGATGGCGCAACCAATGATCGGCCCGTCATCAATGGCGTCGTCATTCCCAAATCGGCGTTCCGGGGGACTCCGACTTCAGATGTGGCGACGTTCGTCGAAGGCCGCATCCGCCTGTCGGAAAACAAGAGCATCGTGCTCAGGCTTGAAGGCTTCAATTTGTTGAATCACGCGAACATGCTGGGACGCGGCGTCACCGTCTACGGTGACACCGGAACGGCAGCGACCACGTTTGGACAGTTCGTTGGTGGCGTGGGAACGACAACTAACGCGATTCCGGCTTTCGCCAACATTGATCCGCCGAGGATGTTTCAATTGCAGGCGCGGTTTGTTTTCTGATCGATTTTGAGGAGGTAGGTATCCTGTTCGGAGTTCCGCGTTTACGCGGCGTCCTTCTCAGCGCCGCCTGAAGGCGGAACTCCGAACATTCAAAGCGGCGACTAGTCGCCGCACTCCAAATCATCTCGTCACGGTGAAGTCATCAAAGAAGCTCACGCTATCCGTTTTTGACCAGACGCCAATTTTTCCCGAAACCGGTTCGGCCAGAGTGTAATCGAGCAAGTGTTTCCCATTCAGCGACGCTTGCAGACTGGTGCCGTGAACTGAAATCTGCAGGGTGTGCCACTGATTTTTGGTCAGCGGGACATTTTCCGTCCCTCGCTTCACAAACTTGCGCACGCCCTTATTAAAAGTCCAGAGCACCACGTTGTCTTCCATGCCGTTGAAACGCACGGTCAAATAGTCGCCGTTCTCTTTCAGGTTAAAGAGAATGCCGGCGCACTGGTCCAGCTGGCCCGCGACGATCTTGAAGCGAATGCTGATCTGGCCATCGCGAAAATCAGGGACCTCTTTTGCCACGGCGTAGGGAAAGTAGGCCCAGGCCTTCACGTTGTCGATGAACTGCTCGTTGCGCGCGCCGTAGATCGAACGGGCTTTCTCAGCCAGGCTTCCCGCCGGCTGCCCGCGTAACCACGATCGTCCGTCGACCGCCAGCACTTTTTTCCCGCCATCGTCAACGATCGACCAGTTACCGACCATGGACAGAAACTTGGTCGATTCGTGGCCGCTGCGTTCGCGCGATAGATCGACTCGCGCCGTTTGGGAACTTGTCGTTGCGGATTTACCGCCGGCGCGTTGGGCGATCGCCGGGCTGGCCCGCAAAGAAATTATGGCGATGAGTAACAGGACTAGTCTCAATTTCATAGTTGCCCTTTGTTGTAGCGTAGACTGACCAGTGTGCGCAAACTCCGTCAGCAGGTGGTGGTGAAGTTCGAAATAAATGTCCGACAAACTTCAGTTCGTCGCCTGAACTTCGACAAGCTAAAGCTTGTCGGACATCAGACTAGACAGCCTGCGTTACATTTATTACCTACGCACCAGCCACCATCCAATCAAGATAATGAAAGGCCACGCCGCATAAAAGAACCAGCCCGCAGCTCGCGGACGAACCGCCAGAGGATAACCGGGAAACACTGCCTCGGTAGATTTCTCCGGGGCCTTAACCCCTGCAAGTTGGTAGATAGTCTCCAGGACCACCTGCTCGATCGCCGATCGCTCCATTACCTTTTGGCCATTCATTTCATACCAAATCTCGCCATAGTGATCCTCGGGTTTCTCAAACAAGCCCGAGACGCTGGACGCCGCGTATTGTACTCGCAGCTGCGGTAGCGTTCGTCTCAACTTACGCAAAATGTCCCTTTCAAAGTCTGCCAGCCGAGGATCTTCGGGTGCGAGCACGACCGTTATGTTGAGAGGTTGATTGATCTGCTTTAGCGCTGCTTCGTCGGCCGCGGAAAAAGAATTGCGGCGATTTTCGCTGACGTCCCAGCTCACCCACAGACGGTTCGCACCGTACACGATCGTTGTTAGCAGCAGCATCGTCATGGCGGTGCTAATCATGCGAAATCGCCAGGTCCGTCCGGTGTGCAACCAAACCGCAGCGAGTGCAAACCCGGTCACGATGATCGCCAGCATCGCCACGGTGGTGTTGAGTCGCAATAAGCCCTGCTCGAAATATCGCAAGGCCGAAGCCGGAGTGTAACTCGCCAACTGTTGCAGAAAGCCGCCGCGAAATGCCGCCACATATTCGAGCGCCCAGGTGCCGACAGTAAAACCGAGAGTGACAATCGCCGCGCTGGACGCGTTTTCCAGTAACGCCGCAGCCGCCACCGCGACGCCGGCGCTCAACATCGTTCGCAGCAGATGACCAAACAAAACGTTTGCGGTTTCAGGAGCATGCAAATGGCCGCCGTAAAATTTCCAAAGCAGCAGCGCTCCGAGGCCTGGTATCAGGGTGACAAGCCAGGCAGCCAACAGAACGAGGGCCTTGGCCGAAATTTTCGTTGCGAGGCTTCCGGGCAGTTGCAGCAGGATCTTAATTCCGCCGCTCTGCTTTTCCGCGGCGATGACCCGGATCGCCACGAAAGGAAAAAGAAAAGTGGCGGCTAAATCGTACGCTCCGAAGGTGGGCGAAACGATGCCGTCGAGTGGCGTCAGCCCCTGTGACAAAGCTGCCGGCCCCCCACCGATGCCGCTGGCCTCCGCGTATAAGCCGACCGCCGTGATGAAAGCATGGCCCACCAGTGGTCCAATCATCAGCAGCAGCAGCCAAAATGAGCGCGAAGCCAGCAACTCATGCCATTCTTTCGCTACCAACGGCACAAACTTCAGTTTGTGTTGATTTGTCATTAATTCGAGTTTCAGATCTGAGATCTGAGATTTGAGCTGTGACATTTCACGTCAGCGCCAGAAAAATCTCTTCGACGCCTCCGTCAGACAGTCCTGCCCTGGCTCGCAATTCGGGAATCGTGCCTTCGCCAACCACGTTTCCCTCACTCAACAAGACCAGACGGTCACAGACCCGGCCGGCATCAACCAATTGATGAATCGAAAGCATCAGCGTTCTACCTTTCGCGGCGTGCTGCTTCAGGAGATCCATCACCTCACGCGTTTGGCGCAAGTCGAGTCCATCAAAAGGCTCGTCGAGCAGCAGCAAAGGCTGCGGCGTCATTAGTCCCAACGCCAGAAGAGTTCGCTTGCGCTCGCCTTTAGACAGCGAGGCCATGCGGGATTTCATTAGTTCGGGCAATCGCAACGGCCCGGCAAATTCAGAAGCTGAAGCGCCGTAGAGTTTCTCGAAGAAGCGGAGCACCCACGCAACCGTCTGTTCGGCCCAGGGAACAATTGCATCGGGTAAATAGAACAACGCTTCTTTTCGTTTCAACGGAGAGAGAACCTGTTCACGGTACTTTAGGTTTTCGGCATTCGCCGGAATTAACCCGGCGAGGCATTCGAACAAAGTTGTCTTGCCCGCGCCGTTTGGCCCGATCAATCCCAGCACTTCGCCTGCGTGCACGGTAAAGCTGACGTCCCTCAGAACGGTGCGATCGCGAAACTTCTTGGTGATTCCTTCAACCCTGAGCAGTTCTGACATGTTGGACGTGGTGGCTTTGCCTGAAGATTCTTTTCACCGCCGGGATCAGCTTGACCTGCCGCGCGGCGCCGCAGTCAGTACCATCTGCGTGAGCGGATGGGACAATCCTAAACCTGGGCAGTCTCCCTGATCCCATTTGCTTACGCAAATGGTACTGACCCGGTCGAGCGACAGCAGGCGTACAGCGAATTCCCTGAATGAATTGCGAAGTCGAGTTCGGCATCTTAGAATGCATCGGCTCGCCGGGCAAACCTAAATTGATCGTAATTTTTTTCGCTACCTTCGGAGCAGTCTTCATCGCCGAAATTGTCGGCGACAAACTGCTCTACACCACCGGCGTCCTGGCTGCGCGCTACCGCACCTGGCCGATCATGCTGGGCATGGCGGTGGCTTTCATGGCCAAAATGGGCGTCGCCGTTTTGGTCGGCGAAGCAATTTCTAAACTGCCGCGCATGCTGGTCGCGAGTATTACCGCGATTAGTTTTATCAGTATTGCCTTAGTGCTGTGGCGAAAGTCTGATCGTTCGCGCGAGACCCAGGAAGAACATCGCGCTCACAAAGCCGCGATGGTCTCGTTCGCAGCGATCTTTTTTTCTGAGTGGGGCGATGTCGGCCAGGTTACGGCGGCAACTCTCGCGGCGAAGTATCACGTGGCGTTGGTCGTCTGGTTAGGCGCCGTAGCGGCCATGATTACCAAGGGTTCGCTGGCGACGTTTGTCGGCGCGGGTATTCGGCGCTGGATTCAGGATCGCCTCTCGCCAAAAGTGGTCCGCTATGTTGCGGTCGGCTTGTTGTTGCTTCTGGGTATGTTCTCAGTCGTCGAAATTCTATTCCTGAGAGAAAGCTAGCTGGTCGTTTTGAATTTCTCAAAAGAGGAAAGAAAAGGTGCATTTCGTTTCATCGTGGCGTTGGGCTTTGTCAGCCTTTTCGCCGACATGACGTACGAAGGCGCCCACAGTGTCATTGGCCCGCTGCTGAAGGATCTCGGCGCCAGTGCTACTCAGGTGGGAATCATTGCCGGCCTGGGCGAGATGATTGCCGCGAGTCTTAGGTATTTCTCGGGCCGTTTGGCTGACCGCACCCGCGCGTATTGGACGATTACAACGCTCGGCTATTTTCTCAATCTGGTTGTGGTGCCCGGGCTGGCCTATGCCGGCAGCTGGCAGGCGGCGGCCTTGCTCGTAGTGGCTGAGCGCACCGGAAAGAGTTTGCGCGGACCGGCGCGCGACGTGCTGCTCTCGGAAGCGACGGAGGTTGTGGGCCACGGCAAAGGCTTCGGTTTACATGCCGCGATGGATCAGACAGGCGCGGTGCTGGGTCCGTTGTTCGTTGCCGGTTCGGTCGCCCGCACACATCATTTCGGCCCGGCGTTTTTATGGCTGGCGTTGCCCGCGGCCGGGGCTTTCGTGGCGCTGTTGTTCGCGCGTTGGATGCGACCCAACAAGGGAACACCGCCGCCGGCACCTGCACGCAAACAACTTCCGAACGTCTTTTGGATCTATGTAGGCGCGGCAGGTCTGCTCGCGTTGGGGTTTGTCGATTTTCCTTTACTCGCCTTTCACTTTCAGGATAAATCGTTGACCCAGCCGGCAGTCATTCCGTTGCTTTACGCCGGCGCGATGGGAGTCAATGGCCTGACCGCCCTGATATTCGGACGCATGTTCGATCGCTATGGAATTCAGATCATCGTGCTGGGGATTCTGGTCTCGCTGCTGGCGCTGCCGTTTGGTTTTCTGGGTGGCCCCGCCGGCGTCTACATCAGCGTTGCCTGCTGGGCCACTGGCCTCGGGGCGCAGGATGCGACGTTGCGGTCAGGGATTTCACAGGTGGTCTCGATGAACAAACGCGGGACGGCCTTTGGCGCATTCAATGCTGCTTACGGAGTTTTGTGGTTTCTGGGTAGCGTGACGATGGGCGTACTCTACGACTTCTCGCTATTAGCGCTGGTGATTTTTGGAATGATAGTGCAGGCGGCGGCGGCGGTAATGTTCTTCTGGTTGCGCAAGCCTCTGGCCGAATCGAAGGAAGGTTAGCAAAGCAGCGCGACGGTATGTTCAATGACTTCGTGCACTCTGATTAGAACTCGCGGATCGCACGCAGCAGTTATGGCAAAGAGAGCAAAGGTGCCCAGAGAAATCGCCTGCGCGATCCTCATCAGCCAGCGGTTGTCGCGCTGGTCGATACCGTCTGAGGCGATATCCAGCAATCGTCTGATGCGCGCTTTCACGCCTTGAGTCTCTTCCGCGCCGATTAGATAAGCTCCCATCGGAACCTCGGCTCGTTCTTTGGTCGGAACCATTTTGGCGATTTTGATAAGAGCGGAAGCCAGGTTCAACGCTCGATCCGGATTCTCGCGGGCCGCGTGCTCGTCGGCTGCGGCTTCTGCTGCCTGGGCCCAGGCCCGATCAAGCGATCGTCCTAACGGAACCAGCATCAGTAAGTCCCGGCAGGCTCGTAATGACAGGCGTTTCAGATTGTCTCGCGCAAACAGGTGACCTCGCTCGTGCGCGATGGCTGCCGCCAATTCTTCTTTGGTCAGCACATCCAGAACTTTCGACGCGATGAACAAGCGGGGCTTGATGCTGCCCACGACGGCGATAATCGGAAATGAATGCTCAATGCGGAAGGTCGGAATCGTCAGGTCGTGCAGATCGATCCGCTGCGAAAGACGCGACCATCCGCGCAACAGAGAGCGCGTAGCCAACCATGAGCGGCAAGCGCGCCACGATGCGAAAACCAGGCCCGTTGCCGAAAGCAGGGCCAGCGTGGCCAGTTTGGTACTGACGATCTCATGCGTGATGCGTGGTTCGTGCGCGACGTAAGCGGGCACGATCAAAATCCCGGCGCAAATTAACGCCAGCGCCGGCGGCAGCGCGCGCAACGCAAAAAGAATTTCGGCTCGCGTATTGGCCGAGAGGTTTGTCAGGCGGTTTTTTCCCAGTCGCCAGATTGCCGTGAAGAACAACGACGCCAGCGAGTTAACTGCCAGCAGCGCGGTCAGAACCAGACAGATGCCCAGCAACTCGTACACGCTAATCGGCCTTACCTTTTAGTTGGCGTTTCTTTTCTTTGACGAGGCGTTCCAACTCATCGAGTAACTCTCGATCGCGCTCGCTGACAGTATCGACGATACAGGCCAGGACGGGCTGAATGTCATCGGCGCCATGCTCGAGCAGGCTGTTGACGAAGTCGGCGCGAATCCCATGTTCGAATTCTTCCGCTGAAAAAACCGGTGAGTACAAAAACGCGCGCCCATCTTTACGGCGCTGGAGTAGATGCTTTTTGTAAAGCCGATCCAGCGTCGTCATCAAGGTCGTGTAAGCGATGCGCTCGCCGAAGGCCTGATAGATGTCTCGCACGCTGACTTCGCGGCGCTGCCACGTTTCATCGAGGACCTGCCGCTCCAGTTTTCCCAGCGCCAGCGAAGCCACTTCGCTGGCCCGGCGGAATCCGCGGAGAAAGAATCGAGGAGAATTCATAATATTTAAGGAGAGCATTTTCGCGGCGGCGCCGCTCGAAGTCAATTTAAAACTGACGAAATATTATCGCCCAACGGCTTTAGCAGAATCGACTCACTGTTGCATCGGGCAAGCTTGAATGGCGCATATCTGCCAACGCCCGTCGCGTTCGGCAAATACGATCAGCACTTTATACTGGCCCGCAATCTCGCGTCCGTGATACAGCCAGGTCACGGCATCACGAGCAGTCAACACGGCGGTGCTGGCAAAAACCCGCACGCTGACGTGATCTCTGGCGAAGTGTTCAATCTTCAATTCGCCCGAGGTCAGATCTGAAATGACTGAAGCTTTGTCGTCTCCCTCGAGCGGATAGGTAAAGTAGAAATCGTCGGCCAGGACGCGATCCAAAACTGTCGCATCAGCCCGCACCATGGCTTTGACCCATTCGTCACTCATCTGACGGAGGTGCGTTTCGACTTCGATTGTTGACTCTCGAACTTTTTGATTTGGAACGTCCATGCGATGCGGTTCATACCCGAGATACCCGAGGCTTCTACGTCAAATCGAGGCGCTAGTCAACTATCGTTGATGATCCCGATTGTCGTCAAACATGTCGTCCAGTCTGTATGAAATCGGACCTGGTCTTTTTCAAAGACATTTTCATTGCGCCGGGAAAATCGGCGTCGGTTGAATATTCGTGCGTGAAAACGTGGTTATTCTCCGATGTGGTTTAAGTTCACACGATATGGAATACGGAAATGTCGGGTTTTTATTGTCTTGAGGTCAAACGCAGTTATTTACGGCTGTGGCATGTTCATTGCCATGTACCACCCCGGAGGTCATTGAAGATGAAAATCAACAGCATCAAAAATATTGGAGGGGCAATCCTGGGACTTCTGTTGTTCTTGGGCATTTCGGTGATGTCGAGCACAACGGCCCAGGCACAATATCAGGATCCTTACTGGAGACAGCGAGAGATTCTACGGCAGCGCGAGATTCAGCGACAGCGCGAAATTCTGCGACAGCGTCAGGCGCAGCAGCAGGGTGGTTGGTATGATCAGTACGGCAACTATCACCCGAATGGTTCCTACAACAATGGTTCCTACAACAACGGCACCTACAACACTGGTCAGTACAACCAGGGTCGCCGGGGCAGAAACTGGGACGGTTACGGGAATCAAGGTGGTTCGTACGAACTGCGGCAGACTGCTCTGAACGCGGGTTACAACGAAGGCATGAAGGATGGTCGAAGCGATCGTCGGAGCGGCCGATTTGATCCGAGCCGTCACGGTGCCTACCAGAACGCGACTAAGGATTACAACTCGCGGTATGGTGATCGCTACACGTATCAGCAGTACTTCCGGCAGGCCTATCAGAATGGCTACTCGGACGGCTACCGGTACGGAAATTAACTGTGAAGTGATTTGAAGAATCAGCAGCGGCGCGGTGCCCGGGGGAGTTGAAGTGACGAACTTCAACTCCCCTTTTTTTTGTAAATGCCCGACCGTCACGGAGGGCTACGGGATTACGCGGCGGCGTGATTAACGGATTGCTCTCCTTACGGTCGAGGCTTCTGACCCGATACACACCTACTCGCGATGATGTCACTAACTCCTCACTTTTTCTTTGCGGAATCAACGCAACAATCGAAGTATATATTCAGTACACGGATAGCTTGATTGAGTTCTTAAATTCTTATTTGGGGATAACCATGCGCGAAAAAATTCTAGTTATTGAAGATGATGAAGTGATGCGCGAGTTAATGCGCATGTCACTGGAACAAAATGGATACAAAGTAACCACCGCCGAAGATGGTGTACGAGGTTATGATGCGGCACTCTTTCTCAGACCTGACTTGATCGTGACCGACATACAGATGCCGGGTGCGGATGGAATCCATGTCGTGCGACGTGTTCGTGATACGGCCTCGCTGGAAACCACACCGATTTTGGTCACCACTGCTTTTGGTACCGGCACTGGAACATTTTCGCTTCAGATTGGCGCTAACGCCCTGGAGCCCAAACCAATTAACTCACAAAGCTTTCTTTCGACCGTCAAGCGCCTCCTCGCCGATCGCGGCACGCAAAAAGCTGCTTAAGGCTCAGCAGCTGAGCTGAAGGTTCGTAGAGGACGTCGCCCGTCTTTACCAGGAAGTCTGTCCACCTCTCATTCGGACCGGGCTTCAGCCCGGTCACGCCTGGCACAAAAAAAGACCTAAAAGCGTTTTTAACGGTTTGCTGTTCTTTGATGGAAATCACGTCGGCCCGGGACGACTTTGGTGTTCGACCGAGCATGGAAACCGTTGAAAAGGTTTCTGGATGTTTTCTACTCGGTCCACCGGGCTGAAGCCCGGTGTGAATGAGAAAGGACTCCTTGAGGGCTGGCCGTCACGGCTTTGCCAACCACTCAACTGCCTCTAAACCGCCAACTCTCCCGTCCGAAACGTTCCTGACCCTCCCCGCGCCTGCGTTATTATCGGAACGGATTTCGGCCACCGTCCGTTAGATATTCCAGTTCCCCGTAAATTTGTGCAAAAAATCTGAAACCTTTTAACCGGGAGGCGCACTAACACACCGGAACTTATGAAAAGGCTGGCGGCACGCGAGATTAGCCTGGAAGGCCGGCCCGGTGCGTTCGCAGGATCTCTGATGAATAGTTCAGCGGACCTAGTCTCGCGAGCGTGCCGGGGCGACCAGGAAGCGTTCCGTCTGATCTTTGAAAGATATTCGCGACCGGTCATGAGTTTTATTTATGACCAGGTCAGCGATCGGGGATTGGCTGAAGAGCTGATGCAGGAAACTTTCGTGCGGGCCTATCGCAGCCTGAAAACGCTGCGGAGCGAGACCAAGCTGTCGACCTGGCTGTTTGGAATCGCCAAAAACGTCGCGCGCGAGTCACTGCGAGCACGGATTCGACAGAACCAGCATGTGGATCTGGACGATCAGCAGGTGCTGGATCTTAGCGACCGTGGACCCGTTCCCGTGAGCCAGCTTTTGAATAAAGAGTTGAACGAAGTGGTGCAGCGCGCGCTCGCGTTGCTTGACGAAGATAAACGGCTGGTATTCACGCTGAAGGTGTTTCAGCAGTGCAGCTATGAGGAGATTGCCGAGATTACCGGCTTCTCGATCCCGAAACTGAAAACAGACCTTCACCGCGCGCGCACTGAGATGCGCCAGCGGGTTGGGCAGTATGTGAGAGCTTAGTCATGAAGTGTGATGACTGTGTAAATCTTTTGGAAGCTTATGTCGACGGCGAAGTCGGCGAGCACGAGTCTGAGCGGGTGCGCACGCACCTGTTGACCTGCTCAAGCTGTGAGAACGAGTTTGAAGCCCTGACGGCTGAGAGCGAGCTTTATGCGCGCTACGATCGCGAGCTGCAGATTTCGCCGGCGGCCTGGAGCGGAATTTCCGCGCGCATCGCCACAGAACCTTCGGCAATTGAATCACGCAAACGGAGAGACGTGCGCGGCTGGTTCGCAGGTTTGTTTGCGGTGCCGCGTTTGGGGTTCGCGTTTGGGGGAGCGTTGGCGGTTTTGGTGGCGATGGTTGTGGTTGGGTATTTGTACTTCCGAACTCAACCGGACCAGAGGTTGCTCGCCGCCGGCGGAAGTGGTGTTCGCGTTAACGGTGCAGTGATCGAGAGCCGGGGCGGCGAACCTGAAAAAAACGACAAGGCGACTAAGCCTGAGAATCTGTCGGCCCCAGAGCAGGTCGTGGCCGGAACGAGTAAGCCGAAATACCGGGCGCCGCTGTTGGATGATCCCGGCGTGCTGTTTACTGACGCCGCTTATTCGGACGGAGACACGGCGACTCACCTCGATCAGGCGCAGAAGTTACTCGTCTCTTTCCGGAGTCTTCCGGCGGACGACGACGAGGATGTCGATGTGAGTTACGAGAAGAGCGAGTCGCGCCGGCTGTTGAATGAAAACGTCGTGATGCGGCGCGACGCCGAAGCCACCGGCAAGTTCCCGACCAAGTCAGTGCTGGGAAGTCTGGAGCCGTTTTTAATCGACATTGCGAATCTGCCTGACAAAGCCCCCGCCGGTGACGTGCGGCAGATCAAAGACCGGGTACAGAGAACCGAAATCGTTGCAGAGTTGCGAAGCTATTGAAAACTTTGAAGACAGGAAAATATCGAGGAAGCAAAACAATGAAACCTAACGTTACTAAACTCAATCGAATTCTTGCCCTCGCCATTGCGACGGCATTCATACTAATCGCCACCGGTTTGGGCCAGCAGGCCGCGGCGCAAAAATATTCACACCGGCCCAAGGCTACGAAATTCGCCCAGCAGGGCAGCAATAACGCAGCGGCGACCACGGTCTTTAATGGTGGACGCGACCTGATCGACGACGCCCAGTGGGCCAAGGCCGAAGAAGCATTCGCGCAGTACGTGGCCAAATATTCGCAGGAGAAGAACCTCGATGCGGCGCTCTATTGGATGGCCTACGCCCAGGCTAAATTAAGAAAATATAATCAGTCCAAAGACACGATTCAAAAACTTTTAAAGACCTACGAAAAGAGCATTTGGAAAGAAGATGCCGAGTTGTTGCTGGCGCAGTTACCGGGTGCTCCGGTCCCAGCGAGGGTTGATGCCTTAACCCAAACGCCCGAACCGAACGTGTTGATCTCGCCGGCTGTCCCCGGCGCACCTGGGGCGGTTTTCGCGCCGAGACCTGGGGCCGCTCCGATCGCGGTTCCCGCTCCGGCACAGGATCCAATTCGGGCTCAGGAGATGCAGGAGCGAATTGCCGAATCACAGGCGAGAGCAATGGAACGAAATCGTGAAGCCCAGGAACGAATGGCAGAGAAAATGGCCGACGCCCAGGAGAAGATGAAAGACAAGTTCAAATACGATTATGAACTGGGGGTCGGCAAAGGCTTCGGAGTTGGGGTCGGTAAAGGATCGGACGACGATCCCAGCGAATTCAAGATTGTAGTGCTGCAGGCTTTGTGCGAGAGCGATCAGCAACGTTGTGTCGCCGTATCGACAGATTGGTTGAAACCGAATTCCGGCCAGACTGTGGCCTGCAGGCGCGCGGCGTTGGTTTTCCTGGCCCGGCATGGCGGCAAATCGGCCACGCCGATAATCCTCGGAGTTGCGCAAAGCGACCCCGATCTCAAGGTCAGAACGAGGGCAATCTCTTTGCTCGGTTCCTCAAACGACGACAGTGTGCTCGGCGCCTTGCGCGATTTCGCGCTCAACTCGCCACAGGCCGAAGTCGTTGAAGCGGCCGTTTATGCGCTGGGCCAGCACACCAGCCCGCAGGCTCTTAACTCTTTGGCCGACATTGCGCTGAGCACCAAACCCATCGCAGTTCGTAAGTCTGCGATTCGTAGTATTTACACCCGAGCCGGCGAGCCGGCCGTGGACGCGCTGTTCAAGATTTACGATTCGACCCAGGACATCGAAATCCGCAAGAGCGTGATTTCAGGTTTTGGCAATCGTAAGAGCGAACGCGCCGCCGCGAAACTGGTTGAAATTGTCCGCACCTCAGACAACGTCGAGTTGCGCAAGGCGGCCATTAGCGCCATTGCCCGTCGCGGCGGCGAGGGCGCCGTCGACATGCTCATGAATCTCTACGATTCAGAAAAGAACGAAGAGCTGAAAGATTCAATCATGAATTCGTTCGGCTACCTGAACGATAAGAGAGTTACCAACAAGCTCCTGGAAATTGCCAAAAATCCCCAGACACCACTTGAACGCCGTCGCCGCGTGATTATGTTGCTGAGTAATCGTGGCAAGGATCCCGATGTGATCAAGTACCTCGAGGAACTGTTGAAACAGTAACGGCGCTCAATACCACGTCAGAAGAAACCGGAGAGAGCGGGCCCGGCTCCGCTCTCCCATAATCAAAATCAAGCATCGCTTTAACCATCGAAGCGGAGGACTGTTGTGTACAAGCTCAAAACGATCGCTCTCTCCGGCGCATTCGTCCTCAGTATTTTTGCCGCCGCGATTGCTCAAACGAAAAGCTTCACGCCGGTTGAAGGCGCGAACCTGAAGGCGAAAATCGACAACGCCGTGACCCAGGGACGAGCGCAGGGACGCTTCTGGGTTGGTTATCAATTCGAGGTCCGGCCCGGGGTGGGCGTCGATTTTGAAATTGTTGGTCCCAGCGGAACGTTCTCAGTCACAAACGACGGCTGGTCGATGATGGATGATTCGCGTTATGAAACGCGCGAGCTGGGACTCTTCTTCTTCTACGAAGGCGAGCGTGACAAGTTCACGCGGGCCGAAGTCTACAACCTGCGGCGCGAACATCAGTTCAGCGGCTATCCCGTCTACTGGGCCGGCAAGGCCACCAACGAAGAGAGCCTGAATTACCTCAAGTCGATCGTCGATTCCGGAGTCCCGGAAATAGGCCGTCTGACAGATCGCGCGGCCTTTGCGATCGCGCTGCACGATGATGCTCGCGTCGAGGCGATTCTCACCGAAATGATCCGTAAGCCGGTGGCCGACTCGACTCGCAACCGCGCGATTTACTGGTTGGGATATACGCCCGAGAGTCAGGCGAAGAATAATTTTCTCGCCGAAATCGTTCGTAACCAGCGGGAATCGAGTGATGCTCGCGAACAGGCAATGTCGGCGTTGGGCATGAGTAAGGCGGCTGCCAGTTTGCCGCTACTCGAGACGATGTACGAAACGATGACGTCGCGCGACCTGAAGCGGCGCGCCCTGAACGGTATTGCCCGCAACGATAATCGTGAAGCAGCGGCGACCTTTCTGATTCGGATTGCCGCGAATGAGGGAGATATTGAGTTGCGGAAGAGCGCGATCGCGAATCTCGGCCGCGTTGCCGGCGAGAAGAGCCTCAGCGTTTTAGTCAGCACCCTTGATTCCAGTCCAGATTTTGAACTTCAGAAACAGGCTGTCGTCGCTATTGGCCGGCGGCCCAGGGACGAGTCCATTCCTATCCTGATACGCACCGCCCGCAGCCACCCCAGAGTCGAGATTCGCAAGCTTGCGGTTCAGGCGCTGGGCCACACCGGCGATGAGCGCGCGGTGGCATTTTTGAGGGAACTACTAAGCAAGTAAGACGCGCGCCTTAAGTGCGCAACCAATTACAGGGGGAAAATATGAGTGCATTAACCTGGAGAACCGAAGATCCTTCAACGTCACGTCAGGCTGTCAACTTTCTGCGCGACGACGCGCTGGAAAGCCGGCTTACTTCTCTTCGCGATGTCGCCATGGAACTACTCAATGTAGTTGATTGCCTGCGTAGCACCGCACCCGAAAACGGCAATCACAAAGTGAAGCTTTACGACGAAGTGCGGAAGTTCGAAGCGGATCTCATCCGCGCAGCCCTGGTGCGAACCGGGGGCAATCAATCGCGCGCCGCCCGGCTGCTCGGCGTCAAACACACCACCCTTAATGCCAAAATCAAACGCTACGGCATAACCTTCGCTGTTGCTCAAAACGGCGAAGAGATCGCTGCCTGAGGTCTGTTCCGGCAGGCAAAGTTCAATAGCTTTGTCTGCCACATTAACACTCTCCGCGGTGTTAACGTCTATAGGAAAGGACAGCTTGCAGGCGCGTCGTTTTGCGTCCATTTTCTGGTTAAGTTTTGTTAAGGAAGGGAACACGTCCCGGCCTGCCGCGCGTACAGGCCGAATTGAAAATAGACATGATTTACAGGATTGACATGATTAAGATTGCCAGTTTCATCGGTCCATCCTGTCTAATTTAAGACCAGAACACTCTACTCGGAGTGCGGGCGCCCTCGCCCGCCATTGAGCGCGAAGCGCGAACAGGCTGGGTACCAAAAGCTCCCTGAGAATTGAAACGCGATGCGCAGAGGTTGCGGGCGGGGCGTCCGCGCTCCCAGTAGATGGCGCTCGCTTCAAATGAAAACGACTCTATCGACTGCCTTAAGAAAATACTTTCTGAAAATCAATTATTTGAATGCGAATAACCAGCTTCATTTTATCTCTGCTCGCGGTGACAACGTTTACGCTCACCGTTTGCGCGCGGACGCATGGTCACGAGGCGAACCCTCATCCCGCAGCGACGCCCTCAGCGAGCCCCAGGGCCGACAACGGAAAATCGAACAAGGACAACAAAACGGATCCTGCCAAAGCTGAAACCAAAACCGTAGTTATTCCTCCCGAGAAATCAAAGCCTGTTACGGTTCCGAAGTTTGACAAGGCGCCGGTGATTGACGGCCGGCTTGATGACGACATCTGGCAGAAGGCCGCGGTGCTCAAAGACTTCTACCAGATTCAGCCCGGCGACAACCTCGCGCCGTCAAAGCCTACGCAGGTCCTGATTGGCTATGATCCAAAATTCCTCTACATCGCTTTTCGGGTAACCGACGAACCGGACAAGATTCGCTCAACCGTAGCCAAGCGGGACAACATCTTTAACGACGATTACGTCGGCGTCATGCTCGATACCTTCAACGACCAGCGCAAAGCGTTTGAGGTTTTCTTCAATCCTTTGGGCATACAGGGCGACGGTATGTTGACAGAAGGCCGCGGCGAAGACTTCAGCGTCGACCTCCTGATGGATTCAAAAGGCATCATTCATGAAACCGGTTGGGACGTTGAGGTCGCAATCCCTTTCAAGTCGCTCAGATTCGACGCGGGCAAGGGAAAGCTCTGGGGTGCGCACTTCTTTCGCCGCATTAAGCGGTTCGAAAACGAACTCGATTCATGGATGCCTTTCAATCGCAGCATCTCCAGCAATCTGAGCCAGGAAGGAAAGCTGGCAGGTCTGGACGAGATTTCGGTGGAACGCACGCTCGAAATTATTCCCAGCGCCACGCTTTCTGAGACGGGCCGTTTCATTCGCTCGTACAACCAGACTCCCGGATTTCAGGACGTCGGCCGGATCCTTAACGAGCCGGTCAAATTAGAACTCGGTCTCACGGCGAAGTTCATTCCGTCTCCGGGCATGACCATCGACCTGGCCATCAACCCGGACTTTGCCCAGGTTGAAGCCGACCAGATCGTCGTCACTGCGAATCAGCGGTTCCCGATTTTCTATCCCGAGAAGCGTCCATTCTTTCTCGAAGGCATTGATGTCTTCAAAACACCAATCACCGTCGTGCACACGCGCTCGATTGTCGATCCTGATATTGCCGTCAAGACTACCGGCAAGAGTGGAAGAAACACCTTCGGGCTGATGGTGGCCAGCGACAATGGCCCGGGCAATTTGAGCGCTGACGATCGTTCATCGCTTAGCCTGTGTCTGGAGCGGAGGGCCGTTAGTCCCGCCGTCGTCTGCACTAACGAACGCTTCCTGGATAAGAACGCTTACATCGCAGTGGCTCGACTCAAACGCGACATCGGCAAAGAAAACACGATAGGTGTGCTGGCGACCAGCTACAACTTTATCGAGAAGCACAACCAGGTCGGAGCTCTCGACGGGCGTTTTCGTCTTAACAAGGAAACCACGGCGACCTTTAATCTGATCGGCACGACCTCCCGAAATTTCTTTTTCGATCCGGATGAAGGCAAGACCCGCTATCGAACCGGAAATGGATTTGGCTATTCGGTTGACTACAACGTCTCAGGACGCAACTGGGGTTGGGAACTTTACGGCGAAGGGTTCACCAAGGACTATCGCACCGACGTCGGATTTGTGCAGCGGACTAACTCGAACTTCAACATGTTTTTCCTGCGCTACAACTCGGAAAAGAATCCCAAGAGAAAAATCATCTCGTATCACCTGCACAACGCCACGCACATCGATTATGACTGGCAGGGCCGGATGTACATCGCGGAGAGTGA
>Ga0068859_100000768_pt1 | contig 32376 bp, 33 predicted proteins | sample KBSSwiS22_FD_66585 | JGI IMG/M metagenome (GOLD analysis project Ga0068859, IMG submission 66585) | Switchgrass rhizosphere microbial communities from Kellogg Biological Station, Michigan, USA - KBS Switchgrass S2-2 | ecosystem: Host-associated > Plants > Roots > Rhizosphere > Soil ...
CTCACGTCTCACGTCTCACGTCTCACGTCTCACGTCTCACGTCTCACGTCTCACGTCTCACGTCTCACGTCTCACATCCGCGGGATTTCCGAGAGTCTGAATACTAAATACTATGTACTAAGTACTCTTCAAAAACTTCCTCGCCCTGGACCTAAACGCCGGGGTTTCCCTTTCATAATTTTCTTCAATCAGCAATTTTACTTCGGGTATAATTTCCGGGTAAATTTTCGCCAGCTTTTCCAGTACCGACAATGAAAATGCTTTTACGGCTACCGCCTCGCCGGGCACAGCAATGTATCTAAAGCAGGTATCCATTACCGTTCCATGGTATTTTTTGGGTATGTCTATCTCCTGTAAAAAACGCATGGTATTGCGTTTAACCGCGTCGTGTATGCCCGGCTTGCCAAGATTAGCAATCAATTGGGCAAAATGTTTTTTTATCAGTTGCGGATGATCAATTACCGAATAGCTCAACGGCCAGGCAGCATGCTGCACCACCCGGTATTCATCGCTCAGCAATAAATGAAACAATTCGTCAAAACGTTGCTGGTTGGCGCCAATCCATTTTACTATTGTATCGCAATTGGCCTTGCTATGCTCTTTTAATAATTGTTCGCGTAGTTTCATAACGTATCAATCAAACCGGGCTATTAGCTATTAGCTGCAAGCTGATAGCAGAAGTAAAAATTCTGATTAAAGTGCTTATGGCTAAGAGCTAATAACTAACAGCTAAAGGCTAACAGCTTGCTTTCTCCCGTACAAATTATTCATTTTTTATCATATATCGCCACTGCAACAGGCATGATGGGGAACCGTGCACTGCCGCTTGTTGTCAATTGCGTTATCGGTAAACTATAATTATCTTTGCAACGGTTAATCAGCTTTGATTTTTCCCCTAATATTTATTTTGAATGAAAATAAGGAACCCAAAAAGCAGGGAACACCTCAGCATCAAATCTTCTGATCGCGTACTGGAGGTGGGAGGGGGGCATAATCCGCATCCGCGCGCCAATATAGTGGTCGATAAATATGCTACCGATAACTACCACCGCAGCGGCGATATTAAAGTAATGAAAAACCAAACTTTTATAGAAGCAGACGGGGAAGAACTTCCATTTAAAGACAAAGAATTTGATTATGTAATTTGCTGCCAGGTGCTGGAACATGTTGAACACCCCGAAAAATTTCTGGCCGAACAATTCCGCGTGGCAAAAAGGGGATTTATGGAAACGCCTTCCTTACTGGGCGAATACCTTTTTCCCCGGCAGTCGCATAAATGGATCATCCATGAAATGAATGATATCACTTACCTGGTCGACAAAAAGAAAATCAATTTTTTCTGCGGTTACGATTTGGGCGAACTGATACAGGATTACCTGCCAAAAAATTCCATCGGGTTTAAAATTCTTGAAAAAACACATCCCAATATAATCACCAACCGCGTAGAGTGGGAGGGCGATTTTCAATATGTGGTAAACCCTGAAGACCCCGGGATTTTAAAATATTTTACCGGCAAATGGAAAAAGGAATGGGCCGACGCTTTTTTTCCAAAAAAAACCAAATGGGAAGAATTTAAAGACAGTTCACGCGCATTTTTTGAAATGTCTAAAAGCGTGCTGCGCACCAAAGGCTACAAATAAAACCAACCATAAATAACTGTATATTGACGGATAAACGGAAAATCCGTCAATTTGTATTTAATGCCCGGCATAAAAATCAATATTACTTCTCCAAACGCATTTGTAAAAAACCTGCTCACGGTATTGTTATTACTGTTCAGCATTGCAATAGTGATTTCCTGCATTTACATTGCCCAGTCTGTTTATTACCGGCAGCAATACCATCCTTCCCCAAAAAGCGGCGCCACGCTGCATAAAATTACCGGCATTACCAGAGATGATGTATTTGATCTCTCCGGCTCTGAAGGCAGCGGCAATGGCGATCCTTTAAATCTGTTCGATGAAAATGCCGACCCCGCAAACGGGCTAATCATCCATCCAAACACACAGCCTTTGCCCAATCCTAAAATGGGCATTTATTATCCGCCCGGCAGGGGCTTACGCATAGTGGTCGACCTGCACGATCTGTATGCACTGTCCGATTTTTATATCTACGATAAATCACTGGAACCAGACAGTGTTTGGCTCTATACAGGCGAAATGAATAACTGGAAATTGGCGGCCGCCTGCCAAACCAGCGGTCATGTAGCCGCCTGGGGCTGGAAGAATTTTATCGTTCATCAACCTTCGCGTTATGTCATGATCCGGTTCAACAGCTACAAAGCAATTATCAGTGAACTGGTATTGTATGGCAACCTCCAGCAAAAAATACCAGCCGATAACGAGGTGCGCCTGCCTGCCTTGCCCAAACCAACCCTGCGCGAATTTGCCGGCACCAATGCATACGACTACGTGCCCATGCAATTACTACAGCCCTTTAGCCATGTGCGACTGTACCAGCAAATGGATTATTTTGATGTTGATACCGTTAATGCCTATCCGAAAAATAAATTGGCGCTGAACCGATGGCAACTGCCGCCATCACAGCAACTGCGCTATTATGCCGGCAGCCTGCGTCAGGCAGGCAATCATATGTGGATGAGTATCCGCGGCATGCCCGTATACCTCGAAAAAAAAGGGGTTAACGAAAAGGACAAACCGGTAACCAGCCAGGGTATGGACGATGAAGACCCTTTATCGTATGGCCGGCATGCTAAAACATTCTGGAACATGGCTGCTTTATTTGGCAAAACAACTATAGATACCAGTTTAATTGATGTTGATGATGTGCCCAGGTTTAGCGGCCTTGGCCTGATGGACAGGTTTGAGAACGGCAACGAAGAAGATGCTTACTGGACGAAATATTACTGGACACCCGTCAATTATTTTGCGGTGTCATCGGCCGATTATGATGGACACGAAGGCCGCCTGGGTAGCAAACATGGGTTGATTGCCGCAGACAAAAATGCCAGGCTAATGACCAGCGGCATGATACAACTGGATACCAACCGGGTGCGCACCTTGTATTTTCTGTGCCGGCAGCTGCGCAGCGATAAAAAATTTATATGGCAGGGTGGGGTACAGTATCATTATTACAGCAATGCGGCCCCCAATCATTTACAATCGCCCATACGTGGTATCAGTCCTGAAGAAGATCACCTGCGGGAGAAACTGGCAAAAGTGCGGGCATTTCATGATCGTTTATTACCAGGCATTCCACTTATACTGGGTGAGAACGGTTACGATCGCAACCAGCATTCCTGGCAAAGAACGCCGTTATTGCCGGGACGCAGCGAATCGCAATCGCAGGGCATTATGTGTATACGTTCGTTGCTGGCGGCATTTATGGCTGGTTTTGATGGTTATAACCAGTACATGATGCGCAATGCCACCAACGATCAAAACGCCACGGCGCCCTATGCTACCAGCGGCATGATTGGCGGACCAGCCAATCATGCAGTGTACCCGGTTTGGTTTTACTGGTCGGCGTTCATTAAACATCTCGGAAATTACCAGCCAGATTCGCTGGTTGCTGAAACGGGACCGGTCTATATTTACCGGCTAAAAGATAGATTGAACCCCGCAATAAAGGCCTTTGTGTTGTTTAGTCCAACCACCAATGGCAGTGTCATTAAAAATTTTAGTTTTAAACCAGCGATGACTCACAATCAATCATTTTCCGAAATTCATTTATTGGACAATAATCCTTCCGGCTCGGTTCAAAACCGGCAAATGCAGGCCGGTTCCATTCAAATGGATATAGATGAGTCGCCGGTAATTTTGCTGATGAATTAAGGGTGATTTTGCTCCTTCTCCCTTGGTCGGTGTCTCACCGACCAAATACACCTCGTGGTCGGTGAGGACGCCGACCAGGGACGCGACACCAACCAGGGCCTTTCACTATACCCGCAGCCATCCACGGAAACCCCGGGCGGCATAATAAGATTCTGCACCGTTATGATACAAAAAGATCGTATCGTAGCGGCGATCGCAAAACAGGGCGCCGCCGAGTTTTCGAATAGCAGGAGGGGTCATTATCCAGCTCGATGTTTTCAAATCGAATGCGCCCAATAGCTGCAGCCCGCGGTATTGTTCTTCGGTTAATATTTCAATGCCCATATCGGCAGCCATATTAATAGCGCTGTCTGCCGGTTTATGTTCCTTTCTTGCCTCCAGCGCTTCATGGTCGTAACAAATACTTCTGCGTTCTTTGGGGCTTTCTGCCGAGCAATCATAAAAAATGTATTCGCCGGTCTTTTTATCGTACCCAACAACATCAGGTTCACCGCCGGTTATTTCCATTTCATTCAGCGGCCAAAGTTTACCTGGATCCTCTTCCAGCTTTGCCTGTACTTTATCCCATTCAATACCTTTATGGCGGTGCTTGTTTTTCTCAAAACGGGTTTTTAATGTGTTTAGCAGCGTTGCTTGTTGTTCGGGTGGCAACTTCTTTTTATTGCTATTCATAGTTTTATATTATTGCTGTTGAATAGGTGTTAGTTATCTACTCTTCAACTACCCCCCAATCGCCACCACTACACCCAACAATTTTATCACACCCTAATCCTTTGGCTCCCACAATTGAACCTTGTTTCCCTCCAGGTCTAAAATATGAACAAATTTTCCGTAATCGTATGATTCAATTTTGTCAACGATGGTTACGTTTTCCTTTCTTAGTTCTTCCACCAATGCTTCCAGGTTCTCTACCCGGTAGTTTATCATAAAATCCTTTGTGGAAGGCTCAAAATATTTGGTGGTTTCAGCAAAAGGATTCCACTGGGTAAGTCCCTTTTTTGTGCTGTCATCAATCTCGCGCCATTCAAAGCTGGTTCCATAGGGGGTAGTGTTAAAACCAAGATGTGTTTTATACCATTCATTAACTGCCTTGGGGTCCTTACATTTAAAGAAAACACCGCCTATGCCTGTTACTTTTTTCATTTTTGTAATTTTATTTTTGTTAGAAATAATTGTCTTAAAACTAAAACCCAGTAGAAATGAAGTTGCAATAAGCAATGTTATGAATATCGTGCGTTTCATAGTTTATAATTAAATTTTTAAGGGTAAATGTTGGGGTTTATCCCGGGCCTGCTGCCATGGCGAGGGTCGGGTAGCCGATGGTCCAATGACATCACGCTGCTCATAAAGGAACGGATTTTTATTTACACCGAAAAACGGATTCTAAAAAGGCCCGGCTCCGTAGTTGTTGGTGAAAACACCAACAATGGCGTGAAAATATGCGTGTGGGAGGTAGTTAACTAATCTGTATTTTTGAATATGGTAAAAGCAGCCAGGAAAACCCCGGAAGAAGCATCCAACCCATTCCATAACATTATGGCGGCGTCTGTAAAGGACAATACTAAGCCTGTTGTGCAGCCCAAGAAGGACAAGACCAAAAAGAAATGAAAAAATTTAACTGGTTGGTATTTATCATTTCTTCCTTAATTGTTGTCATATTAACAACCCTTACATTCATTTCTACCCTTGTAGTTGCAGACGATGGGGCGCATGCAGGTGGAGTTTGGAAAATCGGAGCTGGTTTATTTGAGATATTATGTTTTCCGTCTCTCTACATATTTAATCTCAACTTAGATGAGTCACAGGTTACTGTTGCATTAGGTTTCAATTGTTTATTTTATGGATTACTGTTAGAACGGCTGTATTCGATAATCAAAAAATAATTAACCCGGTGGTCTAACACGTATATAGTCTCCTCTTCTGACCAACAATCCCTATGGAGGCTATAAACTCATTTCACCGAATTTTCAACCCCATATCGTATTGCCGCTTCAAGTATATCAATATTGATACATTTTAGCGTTTTGAACTTAATGCAATAGCCGGTCACATTCGCCTTGCCCAGTTTTTTTCCATAGGTTTGGGCTAAGTAGGTCTTATCTTTTATACCAAGGATATAGACTGAGATGCCGGTTTGGTTTGCACTCAGGCCAATTTGATAAAACTCCCTTGTTTTTCCATCAGCATAATTTATCGTGTAAAATCCATATCCTATATTGGGGTTGGAAACAGTTTTATTTTCGCTGTTTTTACCATCCAGGAACCATAATTTACATCCCGGTAATACCTGAAGTATGAAACTGTGCAATGCCTGCATGTCATTACGCTTTGGTTCAGGTTGACTGGCAATATACTTTTTGATTTGTTCTTCTACGTTCATAAAAAATATCAAATTACAGGTAGCTTATTTTGCCAGGTCAGTTTGATAACGCAGGATTGTTAACTATGGTCCGGCAGGCAGGACAGGCTGGTTTATCTTTTTGCCGGCTTATAGTAAAGCAGTACCGCACCACACCCAAATGTTTTTGTTTGTAAGAGTGTAAGGTTAATCCTATCCCTGATGTCTTTAAATAATGGCAGGCCGCTTCCTAAAACAGTTGGCTGAATGTTCAGCTGGTATTCATCGATTAAGTCAAGTTGGGCCATGGCCGTTATTAAAGTGGGACTGCCAACTACAATGTTTTTGCTGCCGCCATTGTCCACGGAATGCTTTGAGCGGGGTAGCTTTAGCGCTACAATTTCCTCTTTGATGATTTCCTTTTTCAATGTTGTATTTTTCCAATCCACCTTTTTCAGCGTGCGGGAATAGACAATCTTTGAAATATTGTCTATTAGTACGGCAAAGTCGTCCATTGGTTTGTTACCTGTAGGATTTTTTACGAGCCCTGGCCAATAACTTTCCATCAGCTGGTAGGTTTTCCTTCCATATATTAGGGTGTCAGCACTTCTTAACAGCTCATTATAATGTTCATGTATTTCTTCGTCTGCAATCATTGCCGTGTGGTTGCAAAATCCGTCGAGTGTCATATTAATGGCTGCAATTAGCTTTCTCATACCTGGTTTTTAATAGCAATTATTTTGCTGTTGTTCGTTTGCCCGGCAGACAGGTTTTTATTTATTTTATTGCTCTTACACTTCAACAGTACCTGTTGTAACCTTTCCAGCCCGCTTGTACGCAGCAATGATAACCCCGGTCGATGTAACAATACTCTCTGTTAAAGTAAATGCTGCCGGAATAGCTCCATTGCTGAAAAGCTTTTTTCCCCTACCCAAAGTCAGGGGGTGAATTTTAAGCCTGAGTTCATCTACCAGGTCATTCTTAAGCAAGAGTTGAATGAGTTTACTGCTACCCCAAACCTGAATATCGGCACCTTTTGAATTCTTGAGCTTTTTGATATCGGCCGGGCTTTTTAGTAATACCGAGTTTTTCCACCCGGTAATCAGGGGGGCCGTTTTTTTCAGGCTTTTGGAAAACACGTATTTAGTGCCTGTATTAATACCCGGCCAAAAATCTCCATGTTCGGGCCAGTAGGCGGCCCATATCTGAAATGTTTTTCTGCCCAAAAGATAATCTGCCGGTTGTAGCTCTTTTTGCACCACTTTGTTGTATACTTCGTCGCCGTACGGTGCCATCCATCCGCCATATTTAAAACCTTCTGAGGTATCTTCCTTAGGTGCACCCGGCGCCTGCAATACGCCATCTAATGTAATCATTGATAACACGGTTATTTTTCTCATATATTATCGTTTAAGAAATTTCGGCAACATTGATTTTGTTACCATACAAATCTCGCTAACAAAGGGCTTGCTATTGCAGTGTAAATACGACAATTGTAGTGGCTGAATACGACATGTATGGATAGTCCTGCGAAGACCGGTGGAGTTGTGGCTATAGCATGAGCGCTAACATAGAGGCTTGACGAATTACGGGTGAATGCCGCATCGGGTAAAAGATAGCGATAACGCGGCCATTACATATCCGGAATTACGGGCTCCACCAATTTTATCAGTTTATCCAGCGACTCCTGCCAACCCAGATAACACATTTCTGCCGGAATAACGGAGGGAATGCCTTCCTGGATGACTTTTAGATCGGTGCCCACGGAAACTTTTGTCAGCCAAACAGAGGTAATCATTTCGCCGGGCAGATTGGGATCGTCGAACTTATCGGTATATTTTAAAAATTCATTGGGTTTTAGTTCTATATAATTTCCGCCAAAGGAATGCCCGTTGCCCGTTGAAAAATTGATAAACGACATTTTGTATTTACCGCCTGCCCGCACATCTATTTCATGCACCACACCTAAAAAACCATAAGGCGGAAGCCAGGCTGCGAGTGCATTTGCCTCGGTAAAAGCACGGTAAAGTTTTTCAGGACTTGCTTTAATAACCCTGTGTAAGGTTACGCTGTTGGTTGCCATAGTAATTCTTTTTAGTGGTTATAAAGATAGAATTAAATCGTAGCCGGTGAGACAACTGGTCAGCAGGAAAGCCGTGGTCGGTGAGGACACCGACCACGGAGTATTAATCATCCAATCCTTTTCCATTAAGAATTTTCGGCATACTTTTTTCAATCCTCGACTCCCGGGTTTTAGATTGTTTGGCTGCTGCAAAATGGAGCAGGTAGCCTCTTTGCCTTCCGGGCGTCAATGCCTCAAAAGCTTTTTTCAGGGCGGGCGTTTTATCTAATTTGGTTTTAAATTCTTCCGGCATTTTAAATGCAGCTGTCTTTTTCAATTTCACTTTTAAACCGGCTTTTTCCACTTCTATGGCTTCATAGATATAGGCTTTCAGGGTAGCTTTCATGCTGGTTATTTCCCGCAAATTGGTAAACCTTATCTGACGCGCCGCCTGCACATGCTCGGTTTGTTGTATCAGTATACCCTTGTCATCCTGCAACAAAGCGCCTTTAAAAAACAACAGCGCGCAGTATTCTTTAAACACGTGTATTAAAACAATATTGACTCCCTTAGAAGCCTGCCCTGAGGACGAAGTCGGAAGGGCCTGCCCTGAAGACGCAGTCGGAAGGGTGTAACAGGGGCAACCCCATTTCAATTCTTCGGTTAGCCCACAGTCCAGCACAATGGTTCTCAATTGCGCTATTTCTTTTTGCCATTTACCGGCTTTATTGAAGTAGAAATCAACTTTTGGGTTCATTGTTATATAATTTATTTGGTTAGCGGCAGCGCTGTTAAAAATGATTCAAACTTTGCCAAAGCCAGGATCAAACTTTGCCAAAGCTTAAGCACTCGTACACCAGCTTTGGCAAAGTTCTATCCGAATGAAATAATTCTTCTATCGGCCGGTCTGAAATACCAGGACAGCACCGTTAAAATTATCAATAATACCGGGCCAAAATTTTCTTTGGCGCCGTCTCCAATAGCCAAATGAGAAAACACCGCACCCGTCATAGCAAAGAAAAAACCTGCATAAGCCCATTCTTTTAGCAAAGCAAATTTGGGAATCAGCACGGCTACAACGCCCAGCATTTTCCAGGTAGCCAGTATGGTTAGAAAATAGATCGGGTAGCCCAAATGCGTCATTAGATCTGTTTCTTCTTTTGTTTTGATGAGCTGTACAATTCCGGTAGAAACCATTCCTAATGCAAGCCAGAGGGTGGCCACCCAATAGATAATTTTGCCTGCCTTTCCGGCGGGCGGGTTTGTGTTTGTCATGGTTGTTGTTTTAATGACCTGACTTCCATCAGGCAGGTTTGCTTAAAATGTTCTGTATACGGTCGTGTGCCATATTAATGCCTTTGGCAAAGGGCAGTTGCAGCACCTCGTCCCTGAGTGCAGCCGATTTATATACCACATGCATATTGAGTTTGCTGCGGTCTTCGCTTAATTGTTCAAATTCCAGGAACTCGAGCTGCACGGAAAAAGGGGTGTTCTCCATTTCAAATGTGCGGGTGATTCTTTGGTTGGGGTTAAACTCGTGGATAGTGCCGTTAAACCCGTGTTTGTTTCCTTTGGGATCGGTTGTTTCAAACTGGTAACTGCCATGTTTTTTATTCTCCAGTTTCAGCACTTTGGTGCCCATCCATTGCTCAATGATTTCGGGTTCAGTAAAGGCTTTAAAAAGCAAGTCCAGTGGCAAATCAAATTCCCTGGTAATGTCCAGTTCCTGTTTGCCGTCTTCGGCATTAATTTTTGTTTTAAGTTCCATGGCGGTCTATTTTTTAGGTTGATATTTTTTCATAACGGCTTCCAGTTTGTTAAACCGGTCGTCCCACATTTTGCGGAAGGGCTCAATAAAGTCGGCTACTGCTTTCATTTTTTTTGCATTGATGAGGTAATAAATTTCCCGGCCGTTTTGCTTTTGTTCCAGCAATTCGCATTCGGTCAGTATTTGCAGGTGTTTGGATACGGTGGGCCGGGCGGTGTCGAAGTTGGCGGCAATGGCGCCGGCCGTCATGGATTGTGATGCCACCAGCAGTAGTATGGCCCTGCGGGTAGGGTCGGCAATGGCCTGGAAAACATCTCTTCTTAGATTCATTGTGTAGCTATTTGACTACAAATATATGCGTAGTTATTTAACTACACAATTTTTTTTTTGAAAAAAGGGGTGGTTGGCCAGTGGGTTTGGCTTGTCTGCATCGTTTATTTAATGCCCAGTGCTTTGATAATCTTAAAAACAATTTCTTTCTGGGCCATTACAATAGTTGGATGATCCAGTTGGGGAGACCTTATATAGTTGACGAAGAAAAAGATATCTGATGCACCCTCTGCATATCCCACAAACCAACCGTTATAGCTGTCGTCTTTGTAAAGATTGCCGGTGTATTTATTTTCTTTGTACAGTTTATTGGAACCTCTTTTGCCAAATATTTTTATACCCAGGCGGGCATTCATGGTTTCATCCATCAATTTCTTTACAATGCTAAACGCTTTCTTTGAAAAGGGCAGTTCTTCGCGATACAATTGCTGTATAAAACCCAGTTGCTGTTCGGGTGTTATTTGTAGCAAGCCGTTTATCCAAAACCTCGATTTTTCTCCCGCCGTGGACTGATTGCCATAATTAATTTTTGTGAGCCAGTACTGAATTTTCTTTTGTCCAATCAATGCGCTTAGACTGATAAAGCAGGAGTCTGCATTGTGTTTAAATGCATATTCAAGCGTGGTGTTATTGGGGGCCAGCAAGGATTTTTCATCGCGGATAACGCCTTCCTGCAATCCAATCAGCGTAAGCAAAATATTAAACGTTGAGGCAGGAGATATCGGTAGCCCGTAAAGCCGGGGATTGTAAAATGTATACTGTTTGTTCTTCAGGCTGTATAACACAAACATTCCGTCTACATTGAATTCGTCGTAGAACTTTTTTAAGCCGGTAAGATAGGTGGAATGCCGGGCCGTATCATTGGTTTTATGAATGGGTTCTTTCAATTGTGCGAAACAGCTGGCGCCGGCAAACATCGCGGTTGAAGATAGCACCAGCAAGATTTTACAACTCATGATTGACAGCGTTATTTTTGAAACCTGTGTTAAGGCCGGCCTTGCCCGGCAGCCGGCGAAATTTTTCCCGTATTCCTGTTTTGAATGGCCCGGCAAACCAGCGCGAAGTCTTTTCTCCAATTCACCAGGTTTTATTGTTCATTTTTCGTCCGCATTTTTTCCTGATCAATTCTTCTAAACTAAATCTAATTAAGAATAAAATACTGCCGGGTTCCGGGCTGCGCCAATAAAAAATTACTTCTGCAGAACCCGTCATGAGCGCCAGCTAAGGCAAGGCGATTATAGGCTATTGGGCAAGGCTGACGTATTTTCAAACTGACTCTTTTGTCTTATAATTTATATTATGTTAAATAGCCGCTGCGCAGGGCTTTGAACCAACGAGGAAAAACGGCTCGGCTGCTATCTGGTAAACCGCTACCCTTTGCGCAGGATGCGTATATTCGGAGAACCTAAAACTTAGACCAATGAAAGAGGATGAATTAGAAGGCTCTATGGCAGATAGTGGCATAGGCAGAATTTTCCAGAATTCAGATAAACCAGAAATCGTAAGATTAATCCAAGAACATTCCACCTCAAATGGGTACTGCTCTACTCTTTACGGCATAACGATGTATAAAGAACAATCTGGCACTACCAGAGTATGGAATAGTGACGGCAGTAAACATGAACAAGCGTTTTTAAATTCTCTTTCGTCTTTGTGTATTGCATCTGGCAAGTACATAAGGGTTCGCCGTGATAATACAGATAACTTTGACATCTTGCCTAATCCAAACTATGAGTTAAATGAAAGTATGAGAAAAGCCGGCATCGCAACGACCAATCTTTACACCCGAACAGAAACATACTATAAGCACCAGCGAAATGCAACATGGGTAATAGCGGTAGCCACCATCATAAATATTATCGTGTCGCTTGTTCCCTACATTACCAATATTTCCGAACAAAAAGCACAATTACAGCAATTGCAAATAGAGCAGCAGGTATCGAAAGAACAAATAAAGATGCTTCAAAAAAGTTTATTCTCTTTAGAAAAGCGAAAAGTCGATACCATTTATTTGCCGCGGCGCTCATAGCACAAAGCTATGAAATTCCAAAAACTATAGAACATATTTATATAATAATAAAACACGAATTATGGATGACCAAGGCAAAATAAATGATCTATCTGTCTCTAAAGCAGAGATGGAATTTATTCACAGGTGTAACCAAACGCGTGGTCATGTTATTAGTTGTGTTGCTGCACTTGAGGTTACGATGGATGATTATATTGCTAGCTATTTTACCACCGAACCAAGTAGAAAATTTGAAATAGCAACAATGCTTTTATCTACTGATAAAATATCTTTCCGAAGTAAAGCGAGTACGTTAGTAGAAATACTTAAAAAGAAAACTTCTTCTCAAAAAGAATTTGAAAAATTATATCCCAGAATTAATGCAGACTTCACTGATATAGCAGAAACAAGAAACCGGTTTGCGCACGATATAATAGCGAGCGGTATACCAGAAGAAATGTTGCCAACGCTGGTTATTGCATTAGTTCAATTTAAAGGTTCGACATCTGTCACATTTTATCCAAAACAAGCTATAGATGATTTTCTAGTTAAAATAAGAAAATGTGCTGATGCCATAGAATTTGCAAAACATCTGGACAAGGCAAACCCCTGATGGTGTTACCAGTGTTAACCCCAATAAACCTGTAAACAGGGAATGCCACGAATTTTAATTTTACTTTCTTTAGCCTTGTAGTTGAACGTCGGCTATCGCCTCCGATTGCCCTAATTTTTCCTTTAGCTCAAAGCCTGCTTTGCCCCCTTCGGCCGTATCGTGTTTTTGAAATCTACGATCCGGCCCCACAGCCCCTAGCTAAATAACATAATATAGTGTTATGCAAATTCAATGAATAATTTTAAATAAGTTTTCGGGGGTTAAATAGCCGCACGCAGGAAATGGGTGGAAGCCCAACCTGCAGTTAGGTGAATCGTAAATTAATTGGGGAATGATTTACATTCGGGAATGTAAAACCCAGAAAATATGTACTCCTATATAACCATCGCTGCATTTCTTGTTGTTATCATTGTAGCGTACCGGAATCACCGTAAGTACAAATAAAAGTTCGGCGATAGCTAACTTTTAAGTCCCGGTGAAATGCCTGCCCGCCCCCCCCAAAAAAAACTGTATGCTGTGCCGGGGATGGCCAATAATGCTATGATTGATATACTTAAGAATTCGGCTAAGAAAGTGATTTGAGGAAGAACGTTATTCCTACCGAGATAGCTGCCCCTATAATCATGGAGCAAAACAGGTAGCCCTTCCATGCGATCCCCGAAATTTTGTTTTGAGGTATCCCAAATTGTTTCAAAATAGGCTTCTTTCCTATGATTGCAATAATGACTGTGGCAATGATCCAAAAAATGATGGCAAATTTGGCGTAGTCCATGACTGAATATTTTAAATAAAGTTACCGCTTTATCTGATCCGCCACAAAAAGCTACCCTTCACAGCCGGCTTAAAAAGATATGGTCATGTTATCCACCAACTCCTTTTTCATCAGGATCACCAATTGAATCTGTGTAATTTTTTCCTTTAATTGGATAAATTCTTCATCAGTTTTTGTGCCATCGGTTATTACCGACATATACCTGGCCGTATGGTCCGCCAGCATATCTACCAGTGTAGATAACTGTAATTTCAGAAACTCTTGCATCTTTTTGTGGTTAGTGGTAACCCCATAGCAACAAATAATATGCGAAAAAAATAGGTACAAGGCCAGCCACAAAAAAAAGCCACGCTTTCACGTGGCTTAATGCATTTTATGTTTGATATACTCAACTAAACGTTACACATTCCTTCAATTCCTTTTCAGTGTAGGCCAGCCCGTATTGTTTCAATACATCATCCGGCACGCCCTTCCACTGATTGGGTGTATTACCGGCATAACCCAGGTCTTTCACCCCCATTTTACTGGTATAAAACCCGGTAACCGTCAGGTCGCGCATCTTATTAAAAAAAGCAACCCCCTGGGTTAGTTCGGGCTTGTCTTTGGCCCTGTCGGGATAAGCTATCAAATCAACCATTTCAATTTGCTGGGCGGGTGTGCAGTCTTTAAATCCCTTATCAAATCTTTTCATGCACTGCAGATCCAGCCAGCGCAGGCCACCGCGCATGGGTGTCTGGTGCCCTGGCATATCCTTTACAATAAATTCAATAAATGCAGGCACCCCGGCTTCTGTAGCACTGCCGCTTACCTCATCTTTCGGAATAATGATATCGGCCAGCACCGTAATGGTCGCCAATTCATCATCGGTAAAAAATTTATCGGCCATCAGCTTTTTATAATCAGCCAGTTCCTGCGGTGTACGATCATAGTTTAGCCCTTCCGCACCGGTCGTTGCTTCGGGCTTTGCTTCTATTTTGGTATTGCTGTCTTTACAAGCCTGGGCCAAAACGCTGGTAGACACCGTACCCATTATCATGGCCTTAATGGATTTTCTTCTGTCCATGGTTGTTATTTTAAATTTTGCATTTTAAATTTTGAATTGTTGACGAATCCCTGCAATCAACTCATAACTCTTAACTCTTAATTCTTAATTCTTAACTCTCCATTACCAATTAAATATTGTTCTTCTTCAACTCATCAATAATGTACTCAGACGCGCGCATGCTTAGTGCAAGAATGGTCCAGGTAATATTTTTATCGGCCTGGCTTACAAACTGCGCCCCATCTACCACAAAAAGATTTTTACAATCATGCGCCTGGCTCCATTTATTTAAGGCAGATCGTTTTGGATCATTGCCCATTCTTGCCGTACCCGCTTCATGAATAATTTTGCCCGGCGTTTCAAGCCCGTAATTGTTTTCAGGACCCGCATCATCGCCCCAGGTTATTACCGCCCCCATTTGGTGCATAATCTCCCTGAAGGTTTCCTTCATGTGCTTGGCCTGGTTAATCTCGTAGCTGCTGTATTTTACATTGAACCGCAATACCGGTATTCCAAATTTATCAACCACGTTGGGGTCTATTTCACAATAATTGCTCTCCAGCGCCATGGCTTCTCCCCGTCCGGCCATACCGACGCCCGCACCCCAGAAAAAGCGTACATCCTCTTTCAATGAAGCGCCATAACCACCCGATTCTTTCTTTTTACCGTTGACTGCATATTTGCCATTCATTTTTTCGGTACCCATGCCGATACCATATCCCGGCATGCCCATACCACCGCCATATTCAATATGATAACCACGCGGAAAATCAAGCTTCTTGTTATCCAGCCACCAGGGCGAATACACATGCATACCCCCTACTCCATCCTCGTTATAACGTTTACGGCCAAACAAATTGGGTATATAACCGCCCATACCCGCGCCGGTAGAATCGTGCAGGTATTTTCCTACTACATTGCTGCTGTTGGATAAACCGTTGGGATGGCGTTGCGATTTGGAATTCAGCATCAGCCTGGATGTTTCGCAGGCGCTGGCGGCCAATATCACTACCTTGCCCTGCACCTGGTATTCCTGCAAATCTTCTTTATTAATATAGGAAACGCCTGTTGCCAGCCCTTCCTTATCGGTAAGCACTTCTCTTGCCATGGCATTGGTAATAACGTCTACATTGCCGGTGGCAATAGCCGGTTTTACCAATACAGACGAAGAAGAGAAATCGCCATATACCTGGCAGCCGCGGTTACACTGGCTGCAGAAAAAACAGGCTTTGCGATCCTTGTTATCGGGCAGGGCCTTTGTAAGAATAGACAAGCGCGAAGGAATTACTTTAACACCGGCCTTGGTAGCCCCGTTCTTTATCAATATTTCGTGCAAACGTGGTTTTGGAGGCGGCAAAAAGAATCCATCCGGATCATTTTCCAATCCTTCATTGGTTCCAAACACACCAATCATTTTATCCACCCGGTCATAAAATGGTTTGATGTCTTCATAACCTATTGGCCAGTCATCTCCCAGGCCATCAATACTTCTTCTTTTAAAATCTTTGGGGCCAAAGCGAAGCGAGATACGTCCCCAGTGATTGGTACGCCCACCAATCATCCTGGCGCGCCACCAATCCCATTGTGTACCGGCTGCCTTGGTATAGGGTTCGCCGTCGATATCCCATCCATGGTAGCAGGCATCAAAATCGCCAAAGGGACGAAATTTGGTGCTGGCGCCACGTCTCGGGCTTTCCCAGGGTCCTTTTAATTGAGTTACATTTTTTGCGGGGTCATACATCGGGCCGGCTTCAATAAGGCAAACTTTTAAACCTGCCTTTGATAAAATATAGGAAGCCATTCCACCGCCTGCGCCCGAACCAACAATAACTACATCGTATTGTTTGGGTTGTTTTTTAATGTTCAATTGTCCCATGTAGCGATCTTGTTTCTTAAAAAGTTATTGAAAGAATAAATGTAACTAAATAAAGCATTACTGTTCAATCAAAATTTATTTTTCTTACAAGGTGAATGGGGAGTGGTGAGTAGTGAGTGGTGAGTGGTGAGTCGCAAGAGGCGAATGATAATAGTGTTTAATGGTTGTTATTAAATTATTTTTTGCTATCTGCTGCAGTACGCTTCTTTCTGGTCCCCCACTCACCACTCACTACTCACCATTCACCAATTTGTGGCATAGAATTTAACCGTCATATATATAAAACTATCTATATGGCTACCACAAATATTATTGAATTACTGCAGCAGGCGCTGAACAGCAAGCCCCTGCAAAAAGTAAGTCCCAATACGCAGGAAGTAAAGAAATCAGCTGCTGATACCACCAATGCCAGTAAATTGATGCAGGCAGTTGTCTCCGCTGTGCTGACCGGTATATACAAAATAACGAGGACAAAGGAGGGTGCTGAACAAGTATTAAGGGGAAATCTGTCTACAACATGGGGAGATTTGCTCTTTGGTGAAAATAAAGCGGCCCTGGTATCCCGGATTGTTACCTACAGTGTTTCCAGTCCCCCGGCAGTTGAAGGCGAAATTGAATTGGCTGCCAATGAAGCTGCCAGCATCATAAAAGCACATGCAGGCGGCAATAAAACAGCCACGGCCGATGATGTATTGGTTTATATGAAGGGGCAAAGGAATAATATCCTGCATTACCTGCCCGCCGCGCTGCAACTGGGTGCTTTGTTGAACGATGATACACTGGATGATCATACCCATAAAATGGACGGACCTATTTCCGGCCTTATGCATACCATAGAAAAAGTATTTTCGGGCGCGCCGCCGGCAAAGGAAGGGAAGACTGAATCGTGAGACGTCAGACGTCAGGCGTGAGAATAGCGGCGCAATGACAATTTTTGGGACTACTGACGTCTCACGCCTGACGTCTGACGATGCGTCTCACGAATAGCGTTATCTTTGCCGCCGCATGAAAACAAGAACGCTAAAAAAGGACAAGGTTAATATCATTACCCTGGGCTGCAGCAAGAACATGGTAGACAGCGAAGTGCTGAGCGGGCAATTACAGGCCAATGATATTGATGTGGTGCATGAAAATAAAAAGCTTGACCATAATATCGTTGTGGTGAATACCTGCGGATTTATCGACAAGGCCAAAGAAGAAAGTATCAATACTATTTTGGATCAACTGGAACTAAAACGAAGGGGCAAACTGGACAAGGTATATGTTACCGGATGTCTTAGCCAGCGTTACCGCGATGATCTGCAGGTTGAAATTCCCGATGTGGATGCCTGGTTTGGTACCATGGAACTTCCATTGATGCTGAAACAATTTGATGCTGATTATAAAACTGAACTACTGGGCGAGCGCCTGCTGGCCACCCCGCAGCATTATGCCTATTTAAAAATTTCTGAAGGTTGTAACCGCACCTGCTCATTCTGCGCTATTCCACTCATGCGAGGTCAGCACATCAGCAAACCCATAGAAGAACTGGTAAAAGAAGCTGAAAACCTTGTAAAAAAAGGCGTAAAGGAAATTATGCTGATTGCCCAGGAGCTTACCTATTACGGGCTGGATATTTATAAGAAAAGAATGCTGGGCGATTTGATGAACCGGCTGGCCGATGTAAAAGGCCTGGAATGGATTCGGTTGCACTATGCCTATCCTTCCAAATTTCCGCTCGATATCCTGGATGTAATGCGCGCCAGGGAAAATATTTGCAATTACCTGGATATGCCTTTACAACATGCCAGCGACAATATGCTGAAAGCAATGAAGCGCAATATCACAAAAGCCGAAATGGAAGAATTGCTGTTGGCCGTACGTGAAAAGGTTCCTGGCATTTGCCTGCGCACTACCTTGATTGCCGGTTTCCCGGGAGAAACACCGAATGATGTAGAAGATGTAAAACAATTTTTGCAGGAGCAGCGGTTTGACAGGGTGGGCATTTTTCAATATTCGCACGAAGAAAATACTTCGGCCCATGTGCTGGTCGATGATGTTCCTGCAGATGAGAAGGAAAGCCGCGCGCAGGAAATAATGGAGGTACAGCAGGAAATATCGCTGCAGAAGAACCAGGAAAAAGTTGGTAAGATCTTTAAAGTGCTCATCGATAAAAAAGAAGCAGGCCGCTATCTTGGCCGCACAGAATTTGATTCTGTTGAAGTAGACAATGAAGTGGTGATACCGGCAACCTCAAAACTTCCCATTGGCGATTTTGTACAGGTAAAAATTACCAGGGCATACGACTATGATTTGGAAGGCGAGGTAGTATGAGATATGGCGGATGGCGGATGTGGGCATGTCTGATTTTGGAATCCCTGTGATTGGGAGATTGGGGATTTCTTTTGACGCGTTTGTGTTGGGCCTGCCGTGGTTGCACCCCGGCTGGCGTATGGCGGCCTTTCAGGCCTGTGCAAACAACAATAAATATCATAACTTGCCCTGCCAAATAAATTGACCATTGACCATTGACCGTTGACCATTCACTAGTCTCTTCTCAAACTTTTCACGGGATTAGCCAAAGCTGCTTTAATAGTCTGGAAGCTCACCGTTAGTAAGGTAACCAGTAATGCACCGGCACTTGTTGCTGCGAATAACCACCAGGGTAAGCTGGTACGGTATACATAATTCTGCAACCAGTTGCTCATACCATAATACGTAATGGGCACTGCAATGAGTAATGACAGGGAAATCAGCAGTACAAATTCTTTCGACAGCAATTGCCAGATGCTGAACACAGAGGCGCCTAACACTTTTCTCACGCCAATTTCTTTTGCACGTTGTTCGGCAACAAAAGAAGAAAGTCCAAATAAGCCAAGGCAGGAAATTACAATAGCAAAAATGGCAAAGATATTTGCCAGGTGGCCAATCTGTTCCTCGCCCATGAACTTGTGGTTGTATAATTCGTCGGCAAATTGATATTCGAAAGGGCTGCCAGGATTATATTTTTTAAATACCGGAGAAATTTTATCCAATGCTGCGCGAACAGATACAGACGGATTGATGCGCATCGTAATAACATGTATTCGTGGATTGGGTGATAAGGTGAAAAATACAGGTTCCACCGGCATATAGGGCGACTGCATGACCATATCTTTTACCACACCAATAATGGGGTTTTCCCTTCCATGCCAGCGTATCGTTTTACCTACCGGATTTTTCAAGCCGGTAAATGCAACAGCCGCTTCATTTAAAATAAAAGCACTGCTGTCTGCCGGAAAATCTTTTGAAAAATCGCGGCCATCTGTTACCTGCCACCCTATGGTTTTACCAAATGCCTCGCTCACAAACAAGGTGCCTATTATTGGAACCGAATTAGGATCACGGCCTTCCCAGTCATACCCCAGCATACTGTTTTGCACTTCCGTAGACGGGCTCGAAGATACAGCCATGCTTCTCACTGCACCCGTTTTCAGCAAGTCGTGCTGCAACACTTCAAACTGTTGTTTTATATCCTGGTTATTCATGTTAACAGTAATAAGCCCTTCCCTTGAATAACCAACAGGCCTGTCTTTTGCAAATTGTATTTGCCTGAAAACAACAATGGTTCCGGTAATCAGTGTAATGGATACGGTAAATTGTATAACCACCAGCACCCGCCGGGCCAGCAATCCCGTCCCTCCTGTATTGAAGCCACCTTTTAATATTTTTGAAGCCCCGCATGCCGACAGGTACAAAGCAGGATAACTACCGGCAATAAGCCCCGTAAAAATGGTGAAAGCCAGTGTCAGCAACCAAAACAGCGGTTGGGCATAAGGGATAGATATATGTTTACCCGACAAGGTATTAAAATATGAAAGAGACAACTGCGCAAGTAACAGTGATAAAAGAAGCGCTGCCAATGTTATCATCATTGATTCACCAAGAAACTGGCCAACCAGTTGCCGGTACCCTGAGCCGAGTACTTTACGGATACCCACTTCACGGGCTCTTTTTTCACTGCGTGCTGTACTCAGGTTCATGTAATTAATACAGGCGAGCAATAATACAAATGCGCAAATAATACCAAACAGCCATACAAACTGCATTCTGCCGGCCTCCATTTTACCATTTTCGAATTTATTATAGAGCAACCATTTGTCCATGGGATGCAGCATTATTTCTTCCCATGATCCTTGTATGTAGGGTTTGGTAATATCTTTTATTGAGGCAGAAACCTTTTCAACACTGGCATTATCGTTCAATTGCACATACAACTGGTAATGGTGATCGAGCCAGTCCTCCGCATGCTGCATACCCGGGTTACTGTTGTTATTCCAGGCCAGCAGGAACTGTGTGCCCGAAAAGCTTGAATTATCAGGAATGTCTTCATAGACGCCCGTTACTTTCATGGCGGTTTTATCGCTTAAATAAACGGTCTGGTTGATGGCATCAGCACCTGCAAACAAAGCTTTGGCTGCAGATTGGCTGAGGAATATAGATGAAGGATCGTTCAGCCCATCATTGTTGCCTTTCAGCATTTGTAACGTAAACATGGAGGGAAATGCCTGTTGCACCCACAATCCTGATTGTGCAATTGTTTTTTCGCCAGTTTTTAATAATTGACTGGTTTCTCTTGCCAGGGAGATATATTTAAAATTCTGTTGAAATGAACCCCGCAATGCGCCTGCCAGTGAAACAGAGGAAAAAGGCTCGGCCGTAGTACTGCCATTGATTGTTTCTACCGACATACAGACGGCAATACTTTTGTAGTTATGGTGGTAGTGATTGTAAGTAAGTTCATCCCATATCCAAAGACAGATTAGAATGGCAACTACCATTCCAACAGAAAGGCCAACAATATTAATGAAAGATGATATTTTATTCTTTTTAAAATTTCTCCAGGCAATCTTTAAATAGTTGATAAGCATAACAGGTAAATAGTTGATAACAATATTGCGAAAATGAAAATACAACTAAATTTTTAGTTATAACCAACTTCTTTACCTTTTAGCGTCAAAATAAAAGGGCCATCCATGGAAATGGACGGCCTCAACGATTGCTTGCCTATATGAAAAAATTAAAAAAACAGTTTCTACATCCTGCGAGCTAATTTCCTGCCAAACCTTTAGCAGTACTAATGAAATGCACAGCAGCTAATATCCAGACTTAATAAATAAGAATAAATTATATATAACTCATTCGCGTATCTATTTACGAATTTACGATTTTTTTGCGTTTGAACACTAAGTTTAGAAATAAATGCCGAAAAAATATTACATTTTATTTTTTTTAATATGTATTATTTACCGCTGCTACTATCTTTCTTATACCCTATTATTATTATTGCTTACTGAGTGTTGCGGTACAAAGGAGTCCTTAGACTTCCGCTCTGCTATTTTACCGCATCGTGCAATTTTGGCTTCTTTTTTCTCCTCATTAACAACATTAACAAAAAACATCAAAAATTTTTTTTTTCAAAAATATTTCAAAAATTATCCGGCCTTAGTTTAAAAACCCCGGTTGCCTTCATTTATAAACTTTTAATTTTTGCTGTTTTTTTAACTTTCCGTGTGAACATGAATTGGCCAAACATATTTATTATTTTATAATATGTAGTCGTTTCCCCCGCTCTAATACACTGATAGCAATTTGTTTATACATTGCATCGTTAACTTAAAAATTTATTTATTTAATGTTTAAAATACCAGAAATGAAAACAATAGTAAAGTCACGTATTAGCAAAATGCTGCTTGCATTTTCAATGTTTGCCATGGCCGCGTTACCAGTTTTGGCAAATGCCAACAGCGATGGCAGCAGCCCTGTAGACAGTTCAATGAGCCCTGGCGCAGTAGTTGGAGGCGTTGCACTTATAATTGCGATAGTTGTGGTACTGGCTGCAAAAGGCAGCACCCGCGCTACAGCACATAAATAGTACGCATTTCCAGAAAAGCTTATAAAAAAAGGAACCCAAATAACGGGTTCCTTTTTTTATTGATAAAATATGGTGAGTCCTGTGTTACTGTGCGGGATAAGCCTCTGTGCCATGTTCAAAAATATCCAGGCCGGCCAATTCGCCTTCTTCTTCTACGCGTAGTTTCCATGGGTAAGGCAATTGTTTAATTACCCACATCAATATGAAACTAACGATAAAAGTTGCCACGGTAATAACAAAGCTGCCTACAAACTGGGCTTTCAATACACCAACACCACCGCCGTAAAATAGCCCGGCAACGGGAGCTGAATTGTCTGCGCCAGTGGCACCTGTTGCACCATATTGCCCGCTGGCGAAAAGGCCGAGCGACAACGTACCCCAGATTCCGCAGAAGCCATGTACAGCAACGGCGCCAATCGGGTCATCGATGCGTAATCTTTCCAGCAACAATGTACCAAGGTAGACAACAAGCCCAGCTACTGCTCCGAGTAATACAGCTCCCAGCGGCGATACCCAATAGCAGGGACAGGTAATAGCAACCAGTCCGCCCAATAAACCATTAACAGTAAAACCAACATCAAACTTGCCTTTTGTATCGCCAAACCAAAGGGCCAGGTACATAGCGGCCATACCACCTGAGCATGCAGCCAGAGTAGTATTTGTAGCCACACGGCCAATTCCCTGCATATCTACTGCAGAAAGCGTACTGCCGGGATTGAAACCATACCAGCCAAACCAGAGTATAAAAGCACCTACTGCACCCAGGGTGAGATTATGCGGCGCAGGCGGTCCGCCTCCATCGCGTTTAAATACACGTCCCAAACGTGGTCCCAATACAATGGCTCCTGCCAGTGAAGCAATACCGCCAATGGTGTGAACAACGGTTGAACCTGCAAAATCGCGGAAGAAATTTCCAAGCGTTGGCAGGAAATTACCGGTGCTGCCCATTACTGCAAGGAAACCATCCGGGCCCCATGCCCAATGACCAATAATTGGATAGATAAATCCTGTAATGCCAATACTGTAAAGAATATCGCCACGGAAACTGGTACGTCCAATCATGGCACCGGATACGATGGTTGAACAGGTGTCTGCAAAAGCATATTGGAAAATCCAGTGTGCCAGAATAGGGATACCCGTAGCAAAATACGTTTCCGGGGCGCCTTGCAGGAAGAACCAGTGCGTGCCTATAAATCCATTACCGGAACTAAACATAAATGCATAACCAATTGCCCAGAAAAGAATACCGCAAAGGCAGGTGTCGAAAATACATTCCATTAAAACGTTTACTGTTTCCCTTTTACGTGCAAAGCCAGCCTCAAGCATTACAAAGCCCGCCTGCATGCCAAAAACAAGGAACGCTGCAACCAGCGTCCAGATAGTGTTTGCAGTGTTTATCAATACTGTCTCATGGGCAGTATAGGGCGCAGGTGTTCCCTGTGCGTGGGCTGCAGTACCTAAAAGTGCCGGCAGAAAACCCATAGCCGCCAGTACAATACAAACACCAATAATTTTGCCTGAAAAAATAGCCAGAGCCATCCGCCATTTTTCGGCTTTCGTGAGCTTAACCTTTCCTGGAAGAAACGCTTTTCTACCGGTAATAAAGTTTTTTAAAAACATGTGCTGGAGTTTTGGTTAAAAAAATAAATATCACCGCAGCAATAAGAGGGTTCAAAAACACAAAGTAGTAGTATAGTTTAAACAGGTAAGGTTACGGTTGGATAAGGAGAAAAGGGAAAAGTAAAATAGTGGCAGCACAGCCTGGTTCAATAACCGTTATCATTGAGCGCTTCTGCAAAAATTGATTTTACTGTCCGGCAGAATGAAAGGGCTCAGCTTTCATTTATACGGCGGTGCAATTAAAAGCTATACACTGCAGCCAGTAAAAACGAAAAAGTGCTTTTTGTAGCGGTGCCATCGTGTTTCGTGAAATAAGCATCTTTTGCACCATCATACCTGAGTTCGGGCATAATAATGATACCCGCAACCGGTTTAATATTCAGGGTGCCTGTTATTTCATACAGATTGGTTCCAAAATAGGTGGTTGCATTGTCTTTATCGTGGAAATATTCGCCACGAACGGTAAATCCAAATTTATCAGTAGGATCGGCGTTCAGGTAAATAGCGGCTCCGCTCCATGTTTTACTGCTAACACCATCTGGTTTTACAGATTTCAAAGTAGCATTGAAACCAATTCCAAATTTAGCAGTAAGCTTGGTAAGAATGGTCAGATCTACCTGGTTCTGGGTTGTCTTGCTGGTATCTTTTCCACCTACATAGTTAAGATAACCGGTAAACTTGCCATCTTTGGTACCCGCATGAAATTGTGCAATAAAGAATTTTTTCTCAAACGGTGCGGAAATATAATCGGTTGGGTTGGCAACACCAATCATAAATCCTGTTGTGCCGGATAAGGCAACATCCATTTTTAATCCTGTGTGAGAGAAAGGTCCATAGGAAAACATATAGCTCATGCTATAGTTGCGGTTTAATTGAGGATCCAATAGTTCATAACCCACATGTGTAGCAAACTTACCCATTGTAAATGTTACTTTACTGGAGGGTGCAAACGTTACATACGCCTGTTTAACAGCCTGGGTAATGCCTGTTTCATTGTAGGAAAACTCCTTGGCGCGCGAGCCAAATCCCATGTCAAGGACTGCGCCGATTTTTCCAAATGAATGAGCCACTTTAAGCGAAGCCATCCCCAGCTCAAACGAATTGTGCGAATTGGTGAAACTGGTGGCATTGTTAGTGGCCAGCGAACTCTTTGCATTGGCAAAGTTGAACCGGTAGTACACATCTACCGATCCGGTGATGGTGGTAGTCTTAACAGGGTCGGGCGCTTTTGTTGAATCCTGGGCACTGGCTTGCATAAGGCATACTAATGCCATTGCCGAAAAGCAGATTTTTCTTAACATTGCAGTTGATTTTAAGGTTAAATAAAAGGTATGGCTATATGAGCTTGGTCAGAAGCGAACATGTAACCGTACCTTTTTTTATGAATGAGAACTATGTAATATTTAATCTATAATCATCTGGCGGCAATCGTTCATGTTAGATATATGTTAATCGCTGTTTTTAACCAGCAAAGTTCCCTGTACATAATTTTCATCGTGCTGAGAAGCATCCAGTCCCATTTCTTCTTCTTCTACACTCACGCGCAACGGAAGAATAAAGTCGATAAACTTGAATATGATAAAGGATACCACAAAGCTGTAGGTAACCACAATGGCCATTCCTATAAATTGCTTGCCGAACAAATCGCCACCATATATTAAACCCTGGTGATTGCTTGTTCCGTCCAGGCCTACCACACTGTTCACGGAATGATTGGCAAAAACTCCTGTAAGCAACATACCTACCATACCGCCCACTCCATGGCAGGGAAATACATCCAATGTATCGTCCAGTGAAGTTTTGGCTTTCCAGGTACAAACCAGGTTGGAGATAATAGCAGCAATAAAACCTATAAACGCGCTGTTGGCAGCACCTACAAAACCAGAACCGGGTGTAATGGCCACCAGGCCAACAACGGCTCCAATACAAAATCCAAGTACAGAAGGTTTTTTACCTCTCATTACATCAAAAAACATCCAGGTTAAGCCTGCTGATGCTGCCGCGGTATTGGTTGCTGCAAAAGCAGATACAGACAAATCATTTGCTGCAAGCGCAGAGCCGGCATTAAAACCAAACCAGCCAAACCAAAGCAGACCTGTACCTATCAAAACATAAGGCACATTGGCCGGATGCATTTCTAATTTTTCAATATGCGCCTTTCTTCTTTTTAATACAATGGCGCCTGCCAGTGCTGCACAACCCGCAGTAATATGTACAACGGTACCACCTGCAAAGTCCAGAACACCCATCTTGGCAAGAAATCCGTCAGGATGCCAGGCCCAGTGTGCAACAGGAAAATATATCAGGATACAAAAAAGAACAATAAACAATACATATGCGGTAAATCTTACGCGTTCAGCCACCGCTCCCACCACCAGGGCAGGTGTTATAATGGCAAACATTAACTGGAACAACGCAAATAATGGCATTGGAATAGTGGGTCCGCCGGGCCAGGGTGCGGATGAAAAAACGCCCTTAAAAAAAGCAAAACTCATCGGGTCACCAATAATACCGTGGATGGAAGGTCCGAAAGACATGCTGAAACCAAATACCAGCCAAAGCATACTTACAATGCCAGCCGCCACAAAACTTTTGATCATGGTAGACAACACATTCTTGCGGTTTACCATTCCTCCGTAAAAGAAAGCCAAACCAGGTGTCATAATAAATACCAGGGCGGTGGCTACAATAATCCAGGCAATGTCAGCACCAACATAGGTTTTTGATCCATCCCAGGGGGCATCGGGTTTAATGAAAATAGCCGCAACAGAAACAACGGCAAGTACCAAAAAAGGCAATACCTTTTTTAAAGTTAGTTTGAGCATGGCATTAGTTTTTAGTTAAAGTAGTAATAGAAAAAGTGAACATTTAATAATGTTTAGCTAAAATAAATAAAAATGCTCAAACAAAATTCAAATGTTAATATATAATTATTTATAATATATTCTTCTAATATATCCAGCTTTAAAAAGTTTTCTTGTATGTGATTGATCTTCAAGTTATCCACAAATTAACGCCTGCTGATACTAAAAAAAATCAATTAGAATTCATTTTATATTTAAGGCGAAAAATGAAAAACTATCAATATATTTTCTATATTATTTAAACTAATAATATGTTCTTCTATAGATATACTTTAAATGACCTGATCCAGGGCATAAAAAAGCCGTCCGCAATTACGACGGACGGCTCAATCAAGAAATTTGGTACTGACTATAATGCTAAAAGAAGGTTCTCATCCCTGCTCTCCAAAATGGAAACACCATTGTTTAAAAATTCATCCACTTTCCTGGCGCATTCTCTTCCTTCGCTAATAGCCCATACCACCAGGCTTTGCCCCCGGCGCATATCTCCTGCTGTAAATATTTTCGGAATATTTGTCTGGTAAGATTTTTCAGTGGCTTTTACATTGCCTCTTTCATCCAGTTCAACCCCCAGTTCGGCCAGCAATCCCTGCTGCTGCGGACTTACGAATCCCATTGCCAGCAAGGTAAGCTCGCAGGGTATTTCTCTTTCGCTGCCTGCTACTTCGGTAAACTGTGCTGCCCTGCCATCGGGTCCTGTCTTCCATTCGAGGTCTATTATTTTAAGGCCTTTCAACTGGCCTTTTTCGTCTCCTATGAATTCCTTGGTAGCCACCGCCCATCTTCTTTCCGCGCCTTCTTCATGCGAACTGGAAACTTTTAAGGTCATAGGATAGGAAGGCCAGGGCATAAATACTGTGCGGCCATCGGGGGGCTTGGGCAAAAGTTCAAATTGCGTAACTGACGCAGCGCCATGCCTGTTAGAAGTACCTACACAGTCGCTGCCAGTATCGCCACCACCTATTACTACCACGTTTTTGCCGGTGGCCAGCAAGTCTTCAGGATAAATATTACTTTCTATATCCGGGTTGGCAAACGGGTCCCTGCCGGCATTTCTTTTGTTTTGCTGTTTTAAAAACTGCATGGCAAAGTAAATACCCTTCAGATCACGGCCGGGTATTTTCAAATCGCGGGGCTCGGTAGCGCCACCAGACAATACAATAGCATGGTTTTCCCGCAGTAAATCGTTGATACTAACGTTAACGCCTACGTTGGCATTACAGATAAACACAACGCCTTCTTCTTCCAGCAATTTCAGCCTGCGGTCTACAACCCATTTCTCCAGCTTAAAATCGGGTATACCATACCGTAATAAACCACCCGGCGCGTCATCCCGCTCATAAACGGTTACAGAATGGCCGGCATAGTTAAGCTGCGCTGCGGCGGCCAGCCCGGCGGGGCCCGAACCAATAACCGCTATTTTTTTGCCTGTGCGGACATTGGGCTTTTTGGCCTTTACAAAACCCTTGTCAAAAGCTATTTCAATAATGTGCTTTTCAATTTCTTCAATGGTTATTGCCGGCTGGTTAATACCCAGCACGCAGGCGCTTTCGCAGGGCGCAGGGCAAATGCGTCCGGTAAATTCAGGAAAATTATTTGTAGACGTTAAGATATCATAGGCTTCCTGCCAGTTTTTCTGGTATACCGCATCATTAAACTCAGGAATTACATTACCCAGGGGGCAACCGCTGTGACAAAAAGGTATGCCACAGTCCATACACCTCGCGGCTTGCTGGTTGAGCTTTTCATCGGAATACCGCTCAATAAATTCATTGTAATGCTGAAGCCGTTCCTGCACCGGTTTCTTCCCAGGCAACTCTCTTGTAAATTCCATGAAACCCGTTGGTTTACCCATTGCTACCTATTTTTGATTTTGAGATTGAAATGAAAGTAAAAAGTAAAAAGGCAAAATTTAAAAGTCAAAAAGCACGCCGTACGCTTTAGCCCCGTTTTGAATTTTTACTTTTGAATTTTGACATATTATTTTCCTGCTTCTACCTTTTGTTTTTTTCTTTCGCTTAAAACTTTCTTGTAGTCTTTTGGAAATACTTTTATAAAATGCTGCAATTGATTTTCGAAATCATCCAGCACAAACCTGGCAACGGTACTGCCGGTGTAGGCATAATGTTTTGTTATCATATCATTCAGCAGGCTGATATCATCCTGGTCAAGCGGATCCAGATCAACCATTTCCTTATTGCAGTTACCGGTAAATTTGCCTTTTACATCATATACAAAGGCAATACCTCCACTCATACCTGCGGCAAAGTTTCTGCCCGTATCGCCAAGTATGATCACTTGTCCACCCGTCATGTATTCACAACCATGGTCGCCTACTCCTTCAACTACTACATTGGCACCCGAGTTGCGGACGCCAAATCGTTCGCCGGCCTTGCCGCGTATAAAGGATTCGCCCGATGTAGCACCATAAAAAGCCACATTACCAATGATACTATTGTTTTCCGGAACAAATTTGGCTTCCCGCGACGGGTATATGATCAACCTTGCGCCACTTAATCCTTTGCCGAAGTAATCATTGGCATCTCCTTCCAGTTCCAGCGTTACGCCCTTGGTGTTAAATGCACCAAAACTTTGACCGGCTGTGCCCGTAAAATTGAAATGAATCGTGTCTTCAGGCAATCCCGCCGCTTTGTATTTCTTTGTAATCTCATTAGAAAGAATAGTACCTGCGGTGCGGTCTATATTGCGTATCGGGAAAGAAGCCACCACCCGCTGCTGTTTTTCAAGCGCAGGTTGCGCAGCCGCCAGCAACTTCCAGTCAAGTACATCATCCAGCCCGTGGTCCTGTGTTTCCTGGTTATAAATGCCTGTATAAGCAGACGTGGGTTCTTTATAAAGGATAGGCGAAAGATCAAGCTTACTATATTTCCAGTGCGTAATATCAGGCCTTACTTCCAGGTTCTCTACCTGGCCTACCATTTCATTTACGGTGCGGTAACCTAAATCGGCCATAATCTCTCTAAACTCCTGCACCATAAATTTGAAAAAGTTAACCACATGGTCGGCATCGCCCGTAAACCGTTTTCTCAGTTCCGGATCTTGTGTTGCCACACCAACGGGACAGGTATTCATGTGGCATTTGCGCATCATGATACAGCCTTCTACTACCAGTGCCGCTGTAGCAACGCCCCATTCTTCTGCACCCAGCAATGTGGCAATGGCAATATCGCGGCCCGTTTTCATCTGGCCGTCTGCCTGTACGATTACCCTGCTGCGTAATTTATTTTTAACCAGGGTCTGGTGCGTTTCCGCCAAACCTAGCTCCCATGGCAAACCCGCGTGTTTAATGGAACTGATGGGTGAAGCTCCTGTGCCCCCGTCAAAACCGGCAATTAGAATTACATCAGCTTTCGCTTTTGCAACACCGGCAGCAATGGTACCTACACCTGCTTTCGACACCAGTTTTACATTGATGCGTGCGGCACGGTTCGCGTTTTTTAAATCAAAAATCAACTGGGCCAAATCTTCAATGGAATAAATATCATGGTGCGGCGGCGGCGATATTAAGCCAACACCGGGCGTTGAATGCCTTGTTCTTCCAATCCAGTCATCTACTTTATAGCCGGGCAACTGGCCTCCTTCGCCGGGTTTGGCGCCCTGGGCCATTTTTATCTGCAATTCGTCTGCTTCTGTAAGATATAAACTGGTTACTCCAAACCTGGCGCTGGCCACCTGTTTGATGGCGCTGCGCATAGAATCGCCGTTGGGCAATTTTTCATAACGTCTTTCATCCTCGCCGCCTTCGCCCGTATTGCTTTTGCCACCCAGCCTGTTCATGGCAATGGCAAGGGTGGTATGCGCTTCCCATGAAATAGAACCAAAACTCATGGCGCCTGTGGCAAAGCGCCTGAAAATATTTTCGGCCGGTTCTACTTCCGTTATAGGTATTGCAGGCCTGTTGCGCTTAAACCGGAGCATACTGCGCAGCGTAACCGCCTTCTCACTCTGATCATTAACCGATTTTGTATATTTTTTGAATGTATTGTAATCATTCATCCTGGTAGAATACTGCAGCAGGTGAATGGTCTGTGGATTAAACAGGTGAAATTCTCCTTTTCTTTTCCACTGGTAAACACCGCCTGTGGGCAGCCTGTCTACCGGCACATTCTTTTTGCTGAAGGCAAAATAATGTTTCGCCAATGCTTCCTTGGCCAGTTCGTCCAGTCCAACACCCTCTATGCGCGATGTTGCGCCTGTAAAGTAAGCAGCCACCACATCTTTATTAAGCCCGAGTATTTCAAAAATCTGTGCGCCCTGGTAAGACTGCAAGGTTGAAATGCCCATTTTTGAAAACACTTTCAACAGTCCGTCGTTAACCGCCTTGATATAATTTTTCCGTAGTTCTTCCCATGAGAGTGTAGTATCAAGTTCATTATTCACTTTCATGTTACGGATGCTGGCCAATGCCAGGTAAGGATTAATGGCCGTTACACCAAATGCCAGTAAACAGGCAAAATGATGCACTTCCCATACATCGCCTGCTTCCACCACAATGCCTACCTGTCCGCGCAGGCCTTTGCGAATAAGAAAATGGTGCACCGCCGCGGTTGCCAGCAGGCTGGGTATTGCCACGTGGTCAGAATCCACCGCCCGGTCGCACAAAATCAATACTTCAAACCCGTCGTGTACAGCATCTTCTGCATAACGGCAAAGCCTGTCCAGCCCCGCTTTCAGCGATCCGGGTTTACCATCGGCCCTGAAATAAGTCTGCAATGTTTTTGCCTGGAAAATACCTGTGTCAATGCTGCGCAGTTTTTCCAGCTCCGTACTGGTTAGTATGGGATGTTTTAGTGCAACAGTGTGACAATGTTTTGGATCCTCGTCGAGCAGGTTACCGTTATTACCTACAAATGCAGCCAGGCTCATCACCATTCTTTCACGTATGGGATCAATCGGCGGGTTGGTTACCTGTGCAAACAATTGCTTAAAATAACTGCTGAGGTGTTGTGGTTGATCGCTCAGTACAGCCAATGGAATATCGGTACCCATTGAACCAATAGGCTCTTTTCCATCTAATGCCATTGGTTTGATAATGGTATCAATGTCTTCGGCACTGTAACCGAATGCTTTTTGGTACCGCGAAATAGAAGTATCGGACAGATGGGTAAAAGCTACCCTGGGTTCGTCCAGTTCTTCCAGTCGGATTTTATATTGGTTCAGCCAGTCGCCATAGGGCTTTTGCGAACAAATTTTTGATTTCAGTTCGTCGTCGCTGATAATTCGCCCCTGCTCCATATCCACCACAAACATTTTACCCGGTTGCAGGCGGCCTTTTTCTATAACCGTTTTCTGGTCGATGGTCAGTACGCCTGCCTCTGAGGCCATGATAACCCGGTCGTCGTTGGTGACACAATATCTTGAAGGACGAAGGCCGT
>Ga0068859_100000769_pt1 | contig 32350 bp, 21 predicted proteins | sample KBSSwiS22_FD_66585 | JGI IMG/M metagenome (GOLD analysis project Ga0068859, IMG submission 66585) | Switchgrass rhizosphere microbial communities from Kellogg Biological Station, Michigan, USA - KBS Switchgrass S2-2 | ecosystem: Host-associated > Plants > Roots > Rhizosphere > Soil ...
GGAGTCCTGATCAGCGTAAAACTTATTCCCATAGCCAGGAGTGCCGGCCCGCCTGAGAAACTTGCCCCCGATTTTCAAAAGAACTAACCCATTTTCCAGCGGGAACCACTCAAAAGATCGATCGTCGTGGCTTATTCTCTTTGGCACTCCGCCAATGCTGTTGTCCCAGTTGGAGAAACTTGAAAGGAAGGCGAGAGTACCGCCTTCATACCCACCCCCCGCTTCGTATTCGAATTGGATTAACTCAGGTTCAGGTCGAGTTAGATCAAACACGAAGTCGCGTCCCTGTTCTGCCCCGCCCGCAAAACCAAGACAAAAGCCCTTGCTGTCCCTGAGCCTGACCTTTCCCGTATGACCCTCAGAAAGCAATTTAGCTCCGCCGGTGAATACCGGGGGGCGGCAAATGTCATATTGTTCCCAAACATCTTCAATGGCGCAAAGACCCGTCTTTACTTCCAGATTCAGCCGGTAAGCGCCGTCGGTGTCATGACGCCAAAATCTCACGGCCCTAAGCGGCGCCAAAGGAGTCGGAACCACCGCGTAAAGATTTATATATTTGCAGGTCCCTCGAATGGCAAAGAAATCCTTATCTTCCTGTGCATTACCCGGCGGTGCCGGTGAGTCGATCCAATGTCTCGATGATTCATCGACCTCTGTCCACGACGGATATAGTTTCGCTGCTTGAATCCCAATGCATATCCAGTTGTCGCGCAGATAGAGTTTCGCGCCTGTTATGACTTCTTGCCTCGGAACCTCGACGGTCGTGAGATTTATATAAAGAGGGGGCAGCCGACGGGCTATCTCATTCTTCGTGTTATGCCTTGTTGCGTCGTCGCCGTACTCTCGAATAAGTTCCTTCACCCGTTCTTTATTTATTAACTCAAGGGCATTTGCATTCGCTTCAGCATTTTCTTTCGTCGTTCCCTCTGGAATCTCCTGGGAAACTATTCCGTTAGTGAATGCGGCCTGAGTGATCCTGACAGCCAGCCGATCCCCTTTTTTATACAGTTGCAGGCCCACGACGATTTTGCCGGGATCCGCTTCGATCACGTTGGTATCGAGATAGAATACGTCTTCGGCATCGCAGGTATTGATGCCAAATGTGAAGAAATGCGTTAGGGGCTCGCCGCCCGTAACAGGACGCCGATAGTATTCCTCCACACCTTTTAGCGATTGCGCGCTTTTCTCAGCTTGAAGCTTAATTCTTGGAACCAATCGGTCCGTTGGATCCCTGGCATGCGAATCGGGTATCAATTTCTGCACAATCTTCGAAACACTTGCGTTAGGGTCCTTATGCTTCTCGAGATTTCCAAGCAAGATCAATCCCTTTCGCTGAATCGCCAGCCAACGTTCGAAGCGTGACACGGCATAGAAATACTCTGACTGCGTCCGTGGCTGTCTGGACCCCATCTTGATTACGTCTTCGACGAACAACTTCATGTATGGCCCTTCCAGACTGCTTTTGGTTCCCATTAATGCCGCGTGAATTTCACGCAGATGTTCGGGACACTTTTCGAGTTGGCCGATAAGCTTCTTTCTGTCTTTCTTAATTCGCTCCAAATCTGGTGGCGTAGCCAGGGTTAGTTCCAGTAATGCCGTGAACGACCGGAACCACGCGTCAATGTCATTCTCGGCTTGAACGGTCGCGGTCAGCAGCTGGCTTTCCTTCACCTGACCATAAACATTGTCGACGCGCACCTTGATTTCCTCAATGCCCTTTTGAATTTGATCGAGTCTCGCATTAAGATTGGCCCATTGGCTTTTCGAATCAATGGCGCCGTAGATGGCGAAACCGAACCCGACGGCACTTGAAATGTTCCCAAATGTCGCCTTATCCCAGAGCCAGCCACTAATGTTTTTTTCGGGTGTGGACATACCGGGGTCTCCGTTTTCAGGAAATGCCTCACTGGCAACCGCAAACGCCTTAGCCTAATGCAAGCGGGATTTTGGTTAGCTTGAGGACGAAGTTGAACTTGACCAGGAGCAGTTTCGAGTCGGGTGTTCAATTAGGCAACTGGTTAGACGCGAGGCTTATATCACCAATTGCAACCTGTGGCAATACATCGAATTGACTCGCTGAAAAACCTACCAACAGCATCTATCAAGTAATCGGGTTGAATTGGTATTTCTGGACGCGAGAGTCTGTATGGGATCAACAGTCATGTGGAAGCGAGCACAGCGCGGCCATGAACGCTTTAATCGCCTTCGACATACTCGCGCTCACCTTACGAAGATCAGCTCTTTACGCTATGAAGCCAGGTGCACCACCGGCAATCGTTCACAGACGTCACCCCTAGAAACAGTTCCTCGCGGAGTCCCCGCGGGATCGCCGGGCTGACCAGGGCTATCCACCTAAGTGGCATGTATAAAAGCGCGGCTCCCATGGAGCGAAGCAGCAGCGGCATCGCAAAGGTCCGCTTGTTAAAAGTCGGTATCATATGCAGGCTCTCCCCTCTTCCCTGACGCATCCGAGCATCAGGGATTAACCAATATGACCAACTGGTTAGCAATGCTTGTCCACATCGAATGGCACATCGATGGCTTGGAAGAGGTTTGATTCACCACGCTGCCGAGTTATTTGAACTTGATGTCAGGATTGACCCCCCGTAATGTTGGAGCGTCGCCGAAATTTTGGAGGCAAACCTGGTCAGATTTCTTTAAGGAGGCAATATTCCGCACTCGCCACACACTCAGTCAACCGCGGCAGACGAAAGGAGAATGAAGAACTCCGCGGCGCGGCTATCGATCATCGTCGCCCTCTTCCTCATTAGCCTCAAAGCTACCGCTGGCTGGCTGACGGGCTCTCTGAGCGTTTGGGCTTCGCTGCTCGACTCGGTGCTGGATCTCTTCGCTTCGACTTTGAACTTCATCGCAGTGCGCGCCGCCTCTCGCCCGGCCGACGAGGATCACACTTACGGACATGGCAAGGCTGAATCTCTGACCAGTCTCTTCCAGGCGATAGTGATCGGTGCCTCAGGCATCTTCATCGTGTGGGAAGCTGTTCATCGAATCCGAGACCGGCACCAGACGCGTTCCGAAGCGATCGGGATCGTCAGCATGATGATCGCGATTGCCGCCAGCGTGTGGCTGGTGCGAAGGTTGCGGCGAGTGGCGAGAGAGACTGACTCGCTGGCGCTCGCTTCGGATGCCCTGCACTACGCGACTGATATTTACATCAACAGCGGGGTTTTGTTCGCGCTACTCGTGACCGTCTTCACCGGCTGGAGCCTGGCCGACCCGCTGATTTCATTTGTAATTGCGCTCTATATTATCAAGTCATCTTTTGAGTTGGCCCGCGAGTCGATCGGTGTCCTGATGGATCGCAAGCTGCCGCTCGAGGTCGATAATAAGGTCGCCGAGATCGTGGCTCGATATCGGAACGAAGGAGTGCGTGGATTTCATGACTTGCGCACGCGCCGATCTGGATCAGAAAAGTTCATTGACTTTCATCTGGAGGTTGATCGGAACAAGCGATTCGAAGAAGCGCATAATCTAACGGTCAAGATCTTGCGAGCGATTGAAGCCGAGATTCCTCGCACTAAAGTTCATATCCACACCGATCCAGCCGGATAAGTTTATCTGGTCACTCATGAAACTACTGTAGCTGTTTGCCGCCGTAGCGAAGTTTTCCGCGAACGTTACCAATAAATATTCCCAAGTGGTGCTGATGAGCGTCCTTCCCGGTGAAGACATCGGCCAGGAAGTTCACGAAGATGACGACCAGGTGCTTACGTTTGTCGAAGGAAAAGGCAAAGCTGTTATCGACGGTGAAACCCATGATATTGGCGCTGGCGATCTGTTTGCCGTGCCCGCCGGAATCGATCACAACTTTATCAATACAGGCAATGCTGCCCTGAAACTGTTCACGGTGTACTCGCCGCCCGAACACCCCGATGGTGTTGTGCACGCGACTAAGGCCGATGCTCTCGCTCATCCCGAAGAATGATGCTCGGGCAGTCGTGACCCTCTCAACATGAAGGCCCAGAGCGCTGCGCGCTTCACTCGCTACGAGCTGTGCGGTCGACTCCCGAACGGCCGGTCTCGCGGCGGCAGCGCCTGCCCTGGCAGACTTCATCCCTTCGTGTTGCCTTGAAGAGTTACTGAACCTCGTCCGCGAGAGGCTTCATGACGGACTTAAGTGAGGGGCGAAGAACCCGCGGCTATGTATCACCACCTCGAAGCTAGAAGCTCTCGCCCCTCCAGCTGTATCAGCTGATCGAGCTCGCTACCTCACGCCCCCAGCGTCAAGCTTCATGTCTTAATCCGCTGATCAGGACCACCTTGCTGGTCGTCCCGTGTGGTAAGGCGCTGCTTACCGTCACAAGAGTGGGCCGAATCAAAAATCCGGACAGTCTTAAGGTTGGTTGTCTGTTTTGGAGAATCCTCCGTCAACGGTTGGGACCAGCATAATGCCGTTTCTTGAATTAAGTTTTCCATTGAGGCCAAAACTGGAAGTAGCGCGAGTCTAACGTCGAGGGAATTCCGCCTATGAGTTGTGAGGGATCCGCGTTTATGCGCCAAAAACTTTCCTGACCATCTTTGCTTCGTTTTCTGCAGTCGAAAAGCCGTGTTAATCAGCGGTTTGATCTAACTCGTTTGCCGGAGTTCGTTGATGATGGATGCGTGGTTTTTATGGCTGTTTGATCCTGTCCTAAAGGCATCACCCTTTGGGCCGATCTTGTCTGCATCCGAAACTGCGCTGGAGGAACGCCAAATTCCCGTTTGAAGGCCCGGTTAAAGGCGGGCTCAGATTCGTAGCCCACCTCTCCCGAAATCCTCGCTACACTGTAGCTGGTTGTCGTCAACGTTTGGGCACCGAGCTGCAACCGCCATCGCGCAAGGTAGGTCATGGGCGGTTCACCCAGGTATTGCCGAAACCTCTCCGCCAGCACGGACCGGGACACTCCGACCTGCTGGGCAAGATTGGCAATCGTCCAACGATATTCCGGAGCGCGATGCATGTGGGCCAGCGCGGCACCCACTTGCGGATCTCGCGCTCCCGCCAGCCAACCCGTCTGCTGCGGTGGCAACTCCGTCATGTAACGGCGTAGCGTTTCCACAAATAGAGCTTCAGATAATCTCGCCAGCACCGCTTCACTGCCCGCTCGATTGGCGCCGGCTTCCGCAGCGGCAAACCTGATGGAGTTCTCCAGCCATTGACCGGAATGGTCATCTCTAATATTGACCTTGCACACGGGAGGCAAACCGCCGAGGAAGGTCTTGCTAAGTTCGCGATCACATTCCATATAGCCGCACACAAACGATGTGCTTTCGCCTCCCCCGCCCTGGCGGGCAAGAACAATTCCTTGTGAGAAAAGTTCTTTCAAGTGGCGGCCATAATCGAGGATGCTTGAAACGGACCCGTTGGAAAGCACATGCGCATCGCCATGGGGAAATACTACGATGTCGCCAGGTACCAATTCGACTCGATGCGTACTGTCCTCCACTTCGCAGAGAGCCCTTCCCTGGATCAGGAGGTGATAGACAATGACATGTTTGGTTCCCTTGCGAAGAAACTCCGCCACTTCGCGCGTAGGCGGAGAGCGGAATCCCCACGGCGCTGTGAATTCGGCCGTGTAGTACACCGCTCCTTCAAGCTTTACCAGTTGGAGAATTTCCGAAAGAGCGTCCATCGGGGGTTTTCGCTTCGGACTCTTAGCTAAGGTTTAGAGACGCGCAGGTAAGTCATCGATATTCTACCGCTGGTGAATCAAGTTTTCCAGACGCCCAGATAAGAATTGATCAGAGAGCCATGTCAGAGTGGGCCCGTGGCGGTCATCACCGCGCACGAGCTTAAATCAAAGAGGAGATTGAAAATGCTTTCACTTTTTGTACGACTCGAAGCGAAGCCAGGCAAGGAGGAAGAGGTCGCGGCCTTCCTGATGCAAGGTCTGCAAATGGCAAACCAGGAACCGACGACGACGCTGTGGTTCGCGCTGCGCCTGGGTCCAACTACATTCGCGATATTCGATGCGTTCCCCGATGAGGCGGGAAGGCAGACACACCTCAACGGACCGATTGCCAAAGCGCTAATGGCTAACGCACCAAATCTCCTGGCGACGCCGCCTTCCATTGAGAAGGCAGAGATTCTGGGAGCCAAGCTTCCGCAGGAGGCTCGGAAAGCAGCCTAACTGCGATTCTGCTGTGGGCGTCGATCGGCGCCGAACCTGGACAGCGCGCCTCCGCGTTGGTCGGGCGCGGGGGGCTGGGGCCCCCTTTGCCCACTTGATACCCGAACCTAAAACTTACGACCGCCGCGGTTGAGAGCTTTGAGGTAACGCATGGAATTCCGCGCGCTCTGATGCAGTGCGCGTTGTGAGAACAGATTCGAAACTCTACGTCGCCGTAACTTAAGTCTTGTGTGGAAGCCATGCTCACACAATTCTTCAAAAAGGAAGGACTATGTCTGTCGAAAAAGCAGTCGAATCATTGAAACCGCACTTCCGCGGAACAATCATAAGGCCTTCGGACGAAGGCTATAACGAAGCGAGACAAGTCTACAACGGCATGATTGACAAACGGCCGGGCGCCATCGCGGGTTGCGTGAACGTCGCCGATGTGATCGCCGCAGTGCACGCGGCGCGCGAGCAGGATGTGTTGACCGCGGTACGAGGCGGCGGTCACAACGCCGGCGGCCTCGGTATATGCGATGGCGGGCTGGTCATTGACCTATCGCGGCTGAAGGGAATCCGCGTGGATCCCACCACCCGCACCGTGCGTGTCGAAGGAGGCTGCGTTTGGGCTGAGGTGGACCACGCTACCCACGCCTTTGGTATGGCTACTCCGAGCGGCACGGTTGGCAGCACGGGGGTCGCCGGCCTCACCCTGGGAGGTGGGATCGGTCACCTGACGCGCACCTTCGGTCTTACCGTCGATAACCTGCTGGGCGCAGACATGGTGCTCGCTGATGGCAACTTCGTGACCACGAGCGAAAAAGAGAATCCTGATCTCTTCTGGGCGATACGAGGCGGGGGCGGTAACTTTGGCATCGTCACCTCTTTTCTCTTCCGACTTCACCCCGTCAAGATCGTGAGTGCGGGCCCAACGTTCTGGCCCATGGACCAGACGCCGCTGGTGATGAAGGCCTATCGGGAATTTATCGCTGAGGCTCCTGAAGACGTGAGCGGCTTTCTCGCGTTAATGAACGTCCCTCCCGTCCCTTTGTTTCCGGAGAACTTGCATCATCAGAAGGTGTGCGCAGTGATCTGGTGCTCGACTGCTACCCCGGAAAAAGCGGAGGAGGCCACATTACCCATGCGTCGCGTCGGCACGCCTTTGCTCGATCATGTGGGGCCGATGCCCTTTCCGGCACTCCAGGGTCTTTTCGATCCCCTTCTGCCGGCCGGATTACAAATGTACTGGCGCGCGGACTTTCACAAGGAACTCAGCGACGTAGCCATTTCCATCCATCAGAAGTACCTCGAACGGATTCCGGCTGGGCTGTCTCTGGCGCACCTCTATCCCATCAATGGCGCGGTTCACCGGATCAGCAGTTCAGGCACAGCTTTCAGCTATCGCGATTGTCTTTTGGCGGGCGTCATTGTCGGCATCGATCCCGACCCCAAGAACAAAGAAACCATTACGAACTGGACCAAGGAATACTTCGACGGCCTGCACCCGTTCTCGGCTGGAGGAGCTTACGTCAATTTCATGATGGAGGAGGGCCAAGAGCGCGTCAGAGCGTCCTTCGGCCCGAACTACGATCGCCTGGCCGCAATCAAGAAGAAGTACGATCCAACAAACTTCTTCCGCGTAAACCAGAACATTCACCCGGCGTAATCCTTAACTCACATCACCGAGGACAGGGTCCCAATTGACTGTCGAGTGCTTGTCCCGGTCTAAGGCAATTAACCGGCGGCCTCTGCTGCCCTGGTTGATGCCGATTTGTGTATGTCTTCAACCGGGACTCATCGATGGTGGCGTAGGAAACAAATCGCGGCGCCGGCGCTTGCAAATCCAATCCCAAACGCTATTCCAGATGCGACGAACAAGATGGACAGACTTGGCGAGAAGAACCCTATCGGGCCAATCACCGTCGAAAGGATTAGCAGGAACAAGACCCAACGCGGCAATGTTTTGGCTTTCCAGGACGTAATCGCGAATAAGTCGAGACCGACAGCGAAGGTCAGCGCTCCGATGGGATAGAATGCATCGCTGAGAATCGCCAGATCCCGCCCGATCAAAACCAACGCGCCGAGAACCTGTAGCAGCAGTGCCAGCTTCCCCGGGATGCCCGCTTCAAGATGCTGGAATTCAAAAAGGCCGATACTGCTGATTAGAAGGAGGATATCGATCACCAGATACAGCGCCATAATCCTCGGCGAAGTTGTCGGCAATATGGACGACAACAGGCGCAGGATACCAGCCAGGACCGCTGCCAGGCCGCCAAGTCGAATTAGGGTCATCATCAGCGCTGTTAGCGGTAATCATTTTACCATTAGGCCGCACCCCGGCAATGTTCAGACGCATTCGATAACAGACCCGAATGCGCGCAAGGATAAAGCGTCTTGCCGTCGGCATCGCCCCAGGCCAAATTGTGCGCGTGCTTTGACGTGAAGCAACCGCGGCAGCGATAACTTGCTGGGCGCCATCGATTGTCAATGATTTCTTCTCGATGGTTTGCGCGTGACCGAAAGAGGTCAGGTTTGAAAGCGCCAGGATTATCGCGGCGATCCTGAGAGTCGGTTTCATAGTTCTCTCCTTGCTAACATTCTTCTGGATTAAACTGGATCGCGATCGCCTGAACGCCACCCACCATAGCCACGGGCTTGAAGGCCCCCAATCCGCCGGTAGCCGCGGACTGGGTGGATTTCATGCCTTCCACGCTTCTAACACCTTAAGCCTGAGCCAAAGTTCTGGTAACGTTCCCTATCGCCGTGGGGAACGAACCACAGATTGTCTTCAATCCTTTTAGCCTCGACCTGGTCAACGAGTGTCTGTGGCAAGGATCTCAGGAAATAAAGCTCAGGCCTAAGGCTTTTGCGGTGCTGCACTATCTCCTCGAGCATCCAGGCCAACTCGTCACCAAGGAAGAACTCCTGAACTCCATCTGGCCCCAAACCTTTGTCAGCGACGCCGTCCTCAAGGTCACCATTCGCCAACTCCGGGAAGCTCTCAACGATGATCCAAAGTCTCCTCGCTTCATTGAAACTGCGCATCGTCGGGGCTATCGCTTTATCGGTGAACTCACAGAAAGTGCACAGATGACAGCCGACCAGGCCGGGCGCGCCAGAACGACCCGGTTTTCAGGTCTGCCGAGCGAAGATTTGTCCGGGGGATTTGTGGGTCGCGATGAAGCATTGATCAGAATGCAAGGCTGGCTTCAGAAGATGCTGGCCGGCGAACGTCAGATCGTCTTGGTTACCGGAGAAGCCGGCATCGGGAAGACCGCTTTGGTAGATACCTTCGCGCGCAGCATCGCTGCGGATCAGAGAATTAGGATAGGCCGAGGACAATGCCTTGAACAGTACGGTACGGGGGAAGCTTACCTGCCCGTACTGGAAGCTATCGGGCAGTTGTGCCGAGAGCAGTCACAGTTTGTTGATGTGTTGCGCGCTTATGCTCCGATGTGGTTGCTGCAAATGCCGTCTCTGGTCAGCGATTCAGATCGCGAGTTGTTGAATCGCGGAGTATTGGGAGCAACACGTGAGCGAATGCTGCGAGAGATGGGCGGGGCTTTGGAGGCGCTCACGGCTGAAATGCCGCTCGTCCTCATATTGGAAGACCTTCACTGGAGCGATTACTCGACCCTGGATCTGATCTCCTACCTGGCCCGACAGCGCCAGCCTGCTCACGTTATGCTGATTGGAACCTATCGGACTGTTGAGTTGATTCTAAGCGGTCATCCGTTGAAGGCAGTCAAACAGGAATTGCTGGCCAAGCAGCAATGCGAGGAGTTACTGCTTGATTATCTCAACGAACAAGCAGTCGGTAAGTATTTGGCCATTCGATTTCCGGGCAATCGGTTTCCGGCGGGACTGGCGAGGTTAATACACGAAAGAACGGAAGGAAACCCCCTCTTTATGGTTAATGCCGTCGACTTTCTGGTAACAGAAGGTTTGATAGCTGAACATAAACAGGGCGCGGAGCTGGTAGTGGATATCGGGAAGGTTGAGGTGGGGGTCCCCGACAGCATCAAGCAGATGATCGAGAAACAGCTCGGTCATCTCGATGCTGATGAACGGTTAACTCTTGAAGCGGCCAGCGTGGCGGGAGCTGAGTTTCCGGCGGTCGCGGTGGCCGCTGGTTTGGGAGAGGACCAAACACTCGTAGAGGCGCGGTGTGATGAACTGGCAAGTCAACATCAGTTTATTCAGGACCGCGGGGTGCAACCGTTACCCAATGGAGAAGCGTCGACGCGGTACGGCTTTATTCACGCCTTGTACCAGAACGTTTTGTATGAGCGCATGTCGGAGTCGAGGCGCGTGAAACTGCACCGGCGAATCGGGGAGCGAGGCGAGGAGATCTACGGCGCAAACGCCAGAGGAATTGCAGCAGAGCTCGCGATGCACTTTGACCGCGGACGGGATTATGAACGGGCAGCACGGCATTTTCAGCAAGCGGCCAACAATGCTATCCGCCGCTTTGCGTATCGCGAGGCTGTGGGACTCGCACGCCGTGGGCTGGAATTGCTCCGCCAGCTGCCGAATACTGCCAAGCGCGCCGAGCAGGAACTACTGATGCAACTGACTTTAGGCGTGCCATTGATCGCAACCGAGGGCTATGCGGCTCCAGACGTGGGCAATGTGTACCTGAAGGCGCGAGAGTTGTGTCAGCAATTAGGTGGCACCTCAGATGTATCTGAAGTTCTCTGGGGGCTCAGGACCTATCACACATTGAAAGCGGAGTTCGCGACTGCACGGCAGATCGCGGACGAATTTCTGCAACTGGCTGAGCGTCTCTCTTATCCCGGGCTCGCGATGCGAGGTCACTGGGCTATGGAAATCATTTTCCTGCACCTCGGGGAGTTTACTCTGGCCCTGGACCATTACGAGAAAGCGCTTTCATTCTACGATCCTGACCACCACGTCGATGATGCTTTCCTATATGTGCAGAACCCCGGGGTCGCGATGCGGTGTTTTGCTGCGTGGTCCCTCTGGTTTCTTGGTCAACCCGATCAGGCTGTGAAACGTATTCACGAGGCCGTGGACCTCGCGCGCGAGTTATCGGAACCTCATGGTCTGGCGCAGGCACTGTTCTTTGCGGCAGGTCTTCATCAGTTGCGGCGAGAAACGCGCAAGGCCCAGGAAGATGCCGAGGCCGCTATTGCAGTTTCGCGTGAACACGGGCTGTCGTTGTATCAGGCGATGTCCACGGCCACGCGTGGTTGGGCGATGATCTTGCAGGGGCGACAGGAGGAGGGGATGGAACAGATGGGTGAGGGTCTTGCTGCCCATCGCCTGACAGGCGCCGAAGTAATACTCCCTCACTTTTTGGGGCTACTGGTTGAGGCGTTTGCCAAAGCCGGCCAGGTTGAGGAAGGACTCCGCGTATTGGATGAGGCACTGGCGGTGGTCCATCGTAACGGGGAAAAGTATTACCTCGCGGAGCTGTACCGGATCAAGGGCGAACTCCTGCTCTTACAAGCTACAGAGCGCCGCTTCTCGCAGGCGGCCGCAGAGGAATGTTTTCACCAGTCAATTAAGATTGCCCGCCAGCAGAAGGCGAATTCGTGGGAGTTGCGCGCGGTGATGAGCCTGGCCCGCCTTTATCAAGACCAGCATAAACGGGTTGAAGCACACGGCCTGCTGGAACGAATCTACGGCAACTTCACCGAGGGATTCGAAACAGCGGATCTACGAGAAGCAAAGGCGCTCCTTGATGAGTTATCCGGGGCGAGCGTTGACGTAAGCACCACCTGAAACCGGTTGCAGTTCAAAATCATTACTATCATTGCTGCCAAACCCAAGGGCGATCATGCGGGCACGAGCCCGCACATCGACAGGCAGCGAGAGCGCCCTTCGTGCCTTTGAGTCGAGGTGGACACCAACAATCGTTGTCCTGGCCGCGAGCAGTCCGGTTTCATCATTTCGCATTTCGTGAACCATGCGCAGCGCTTTATCCATGACCTCAGTTACCACTGAGCTGACGGTGACAATATCGCCGGCGAACAATTCACTCTTATACTCGAGGTGTTGCTCGACGGCGACCATGCCAACTCCCTGCTCGTGAAAACGCAATCTGGAGAGTCCCAGCCTCGCCAGCAGCTGCCACGACGCTTCGTCAAATTTTTCCACGTACCACATTGAATTCATGTGCCCCATGTGGTCGCACTGCCAGGGATACACGGTTCCCCGATAAGTGATCGTAGATTCAGTCATCGATTCTCCCTTCTGCGTTTCAGTGAATTCGTAGCAGCGGTTCTCTGTTTACAGCGGGCACTGGCCGAAGTGTGTTGGGCCGCGCTGCAAAAGGAGTTTACGAGATAGAACCTCCGCGGCGATCCCATGGCCCGCTTTAATGCCTGCCTGGTTGCTAAACTCGAAGTGGATTCCGCCAAATACACGCGATCTCCCCATCTCGGCCTCAGCCGCCGAGAAGCTGGGATAGGTTCGTGCTTGAGCGCCCGGCGCGGAATCGGTAACCAGAGTGAAAGGAATGTTGTCCTGGCAGAAAAAGCCGGCGAGCACTCGCGACGCGGCGCCGGCGAACGAGCTGTGTCCGGACCAGTGCTCAGGCGTTCCTCCGATGCCGCCGGCGCGGGGACTCCATCCCGGATCTGCGATGGTGTTCGGATTATCGTCTGTGTCTGCTTCCCGAATCGCCGTCGCCGGTCGCCAGGCGTGAAAGAGAAACTTGGTCTGATAAGTAGGCGCGACCGTATCAGCCATCGTCATTGTGAGCAGTGCTAACAGCCGCGCAGTTTCCGGAAGCTGAAGCGCTCGATCGTTACTAACCGCGAGCGCGATCTGGATCCATGCTCCCGGTGGTTGGCTGGTTCCCGCGGGAAGATTCCAATATTGGAAGGTGGCGAGCTTGTCAGCGTCCGGAATCGCCGCATTGCCCAGCAGTTTTACCTCTGCTAACGCGGCTGCATATTCAAGACTGTTGAGAGCCGGCGGTCCAGGACTGATGTAGATGCTCGAATCAGCAATCGCGAATGGCAATAGATTGCGAAACTGAGTGCCGGACCACGTTGCCCGGAACTGTCCGGGACCAACTCCTGGCGGCTGGCTCTGATCAGGGTTCGAGCCGTCATTTGCGCGCGCCGCCAGAACCTCTGCGCCGACATGTTCACCCCACTCGCGTCCCGCCGACACTGGCCCATTGTCACGGAGCCCCGCCAGATCGCTGGCGAGTTGTGCATCAAACTGCGCAGCCAGATCCGGGTAGAGCCCGATCAATACGGCATGCGCCGCGCTTGCCGCAGCGGCCACCAGATTTCCCTGAGCTGGAGCGCCATGTGGCGGTACCAGAGCGAAGTCACGGTCCACGGGGCCGCGTCTCGATTCGATCCCGTTGACGGCATCGTAAATAGCGGCATTGACCATTGCATAGAGCCGGGCGGCCTGGGCGTCACTGGCATTTTTCGATCGCGCGGTGGCCAGCGCCAATTGATTCCAGTTGCCTACGATCGCCGGGCTGGAATTGACGGAAGAGTGTGCCTGACCTTGTATCCAGCCAAGCGTCACCAAGAGAGTCAACGAAAGAATTAGAGCGCTACTGCGAATTATCGGTCTCATAGCTGTTCTCCTTATTAAATCCTATGACTAAGTCGAAAGTGGACTGGGTCGCGAAATGCTTTACGCAGGAACCAGTTGTCCTTGGGGAGATCCGTTTCACCGAGCGCAGAGGTTAAGCCGGGCGCAGCACTAGAGTCATAAAGTTGCCGTAATGGTGAGGTAACTTTTTGGTAACGACGCGAGCTTCAGCACCGGCCTCTCTGTTTTCAAGTTTAGCTCCAGGCGAAGAAACAAGAGACTATCGGCCCAGGACTTTGCGAATCCGCGCCAGATGATGCCAGCTGTGTCGCAGCGCGTGGTCTTCGATTACGAATTGGGCCGTCATTGGCGCCCCAAAGCTCAGCGAGAACGGTGCCGCCACGTCCAGCTGTTCATCAGTGAATTCGCGGACGGCCTCAGCAGCCGCGCGACTGTTTCGCCGCAAAAGTTCGAGCGCGTCAGCCTTGGACACTCCTGTTTGTTCGCGGTGATGTTTACTGTTCATCTCGGCGATTGCGTCCCACGTAACTTCCGTGATAGGTGTCCCGCCGGCGATTGTTCGCGCGACCTCAACTTCGATCGGATAGACCGAGGCCACATGATGCACAATCACCCCAATTGGCCGATGGTCGGTGGCTGAAACGGGCGTGGCCCATTCTGTCTCTGACAGAGCTTCCGCAAACGACGCCAGCTGCGCCGCACCCTCTTCGATTCGTTTAGCTAACATCTCAGATCGATGACTCATTTTTATTCTCCTTATTTTTCATCCGGCGAAAGCGAAAGCCTCACTTTTGAGGCTCGCGCTTTGCTGCCGGTCCACTATTAATTTCCACCGACTCTTTTCAGGGTCCAAAGCGAGCGCGATACTCGCGAGACTCGAGAAACGCCTTAACCATTTCCGCGTTGATGAAGTCGCCGTTAAAGCGATTGAGCTTGGTCACCCAGAAGTCGAAGCCGGCGAAGCCCGAGTCGGGTGGATCGTTTGCATTTCGGCGCAGATAACCAAGGTATTGCATCTGCACGAAAGCAATGGTTGTTTCACGAGCGAAGTCCGGGGCCGCCGTCAATCGCAAGAGCGCGTGGGCTCGCGCCGAAGGATCAGCCGCGGTCGCACTGCCACCAAACTCGCCGACCGCATCGGCCAACTCAGCAGCCGTCGCGTTCCGTCCGAAGGCATGGAGATACAACTTGTTGACGTAGATCGCCGGAGAATCGACGGTCGGGTACAACTCCACAAACTCAGGCCGGGTAACAAAATCTTTCGTGAACGCTTCCCGGTTGTCGTTTAGTTGCCGCTGCCAATCACCCTCGCCTACGATGACGCCACGACCCACTTCCTGAGCGTCACGGATGAACTCCTGAAACGCCGGCAGTTGACGTGGCCGATCCAAAGCCAGCGTGTAAAAGGCTCTCACCAGACCTCCGGTCTGTGACCACTCAATGGACAGGAAGAACGCCGCCGAGGTATTTACGCGCATAACCTCTTTGCACTGGACTGCTGTCTGGTCGGCTGGCCGGCGCGTTGGATCGTCGCACTGGTCGATGTTGTCAACCCAAAACGCCAGGCCGGCCGGGTCGGGTTCACGATTTAGAAAGTCGTGATACTGCTGGCGCACAAACGCGGGTGTTCGATCGATGATGTTGGCCAGCGCGTCCGGAGAGCCATCGTTCCGGTCGTCGATCTTCACCGTTGCCGTGGCCGTCAGTCCTAACGTTGCCGCTCCGGTAGGATTCGAGAGTTTTACCGTGAAGGTCTCGAATGGAGCTTCGATGTAGCTGTCCCGGTTGATTAATACGTCGAAGGTCTTCAGGGTTTCGCCCGGTGCAAATTTCAACGTGCCCAGGGTCATGTTGAAGTCACACCGTGATGAGGCAAATCCGTTGAAGTTCGCACAATCAGGTGAAGCTCCCTCATCGTCAGAACTGTAATCAACCGTGGCGGCGCCAGAAGTGTCCCCGTCCCGTTTAACCTGGATTATCATCGAACCGGCGCCCTCGCTCACTTCATAAACCTCAGAGCCAAAGCTGAACACCGGTTGACTATTCGCTTGATCCGCGATGGTGAAAGTGCGCGCAACGTCTACTGCCGGATTGTAATCGGCGTTTCCAGCCTGCAATGCAGTCACGGTGCACGAACCCGCCTCTGCGAGATGCACCTGCGTGCCGCTTAAAGTGCAACTCCCCACCGCCGCAAATACCACCGTTAGATCGGACGAGGCTGTAGCACTAATGTTGAAGTCAGCGTCGCCAACAGTCCGGTCTGGTAAAGCTCCAAACGTGATTTGTTGATCGGCTTTTCCGATCGCAAACGCTCTAATCACGTTGGTCGCGGCGTCATAATCCGCATTGCCGTTCTGTGACGCCGTGACCGTACAAATACCGGCTCCGGTGAGATGTACCTGGTTCCCGGTTAACGAACACTTGCCGAGCACTGCAAACGAGACTGCCAGATTTGACGAAGCAGTCGCATCCAGGGCGATGTCCGCATCACCGAAGGTTTTGTCCGGCAAAACTGCGAACGTGACTTGCTGATCGGACTTGCCGATTGAGAAGGTTCGAGCAACCGAAGTTGCCGCATTGATGTTTTCGTTACCCTCCTGCGACGCAGTAATCGTACATGCCCCCGCTCCGTTTAAATGGACATGCGATCCAGTCAAGATGCAGTTTCCGGTCGCGGCGAAGGTTACGACCAGATGTGATGAGGCCGAGGCCGTCACTTCAGCGTCGGCGTCACCGAATTTTTTGTCTGCCAGGACCTCGAACGTAATTTGCTGATCGGCTTTGCCGATCGCAAAGGTCCGCGCGATAGCGGTTGCCGGGTTGTAATCTGAGTTACCTTCCTGAGCTGCGTTGATCGTGCAGGCTCCAGCGCCGCCCAGGTGGACCTGCGCGCCAGTCAACGTACAGTTGCCGTTGGCCGCAAAGCTAACTTGAAGACTAGATGACGCGGTCGCCGCCACCACGAAATCCGCATCGCCAAATTTCTTGTCGACCAACGCCGCGAAGTTAATTTGCTGATCGGCTTTTCCAATCGAAAACGTCCGAGCGACCGGGTTGGCGGCGTTGATATTCGCGTCGCCATCCTGCGACGCCGTAATCGTGCATAAACCAGCTCCCTTCAAATGCACCTGCGTTCCAGTCACTGTGCAGTTCCCGGCGACCGAAAAGCTCACTGCGAGATTTGACGAAGCAATGGCGCTGACCGAAAAGTCAGCATCGCCAAAGGTCTTGTCCGCTGGAGCTGCGAATGTGATTTGCTGGTCAGCCTTCGCCACGGCAAGTTGTCGAGCCACCGGTGTCGCAGCCTCGAAATTTGCATCACCGACCTGAGACGCTGTGATCGTACAGTTACCAGCTCTCGCGATGTGCACTTGCGCGCCTGCGATTGAGCAGTCGCCCGTCGCAGAAAACGAGACGGCCAGGTTCGACGACGCAGTCGCCGTGACGTTGAAGTCGGCATCACCAAAACCCTTGTTCGCCAAAGCGGCAAACGAAATCGTCTGACCTGCCTTGCCGACTGAGAACGTGTGTGCAACCGGCGTGGCCGCGTTGACGTCAACGTTCCCATCTTGTGAAGCGGTAATGGTACAGATTCCGGCGCCCGATAGATGGACCAGCGATCCATTGACCGTGCAGTTGCCGGCCGCAGTGAAGCTGACCGCGAGGTTAGACGAACTCGTCGCGGTGACATTAAAGTCCGCATCATCAAACTTTTTATCAGGCAAAGCCGCAAACGTGATCTGCTGATCGGCTTTGCTGATTGAGAAAGTGCGCGCGACGGAGGTGGCGTTGACATTCGCGTTGCCGTCCTGCTTGGCGCTGATGGTGCAAGCCCCCGCGCCGATGAGATGAACCTGCGCTCCCGTGACCGTGCAATTACCGAGAGCCGTAAACGTAACCGGTAAGCCTGACGACGCGGTGGCGCTGACATTGAAGTCACCAACACCGAGTTTCTTGTCGACTAAAGCGTCGAACGTGATCAACTGGCTTGCCGGTTGAATCACCAAAACGGCATCGGCCTGGCCATTGAAATTCGCATCGTTGACAATCGCCCGCACCGCATAATTTCCGGCGTTTGCCGGGGCGACTGCGGATCCGTCATAGGTGACGACGAGGTTCAACCCGGCCGGATCGCTTAATACAGAGACGCTCTTAGGGAGGCCATCAAAGGTCTGAACCAAATTGCCAAGTGTGACCTGGGCGGTTCCGATCGTATTCGTGAGCGCGAACGCCGCTGATGGTAAGCCGCCCGACAGACTTGCCGTGACATTGTATGGCCCGCCCGCGATCGAGTTTGCCGTGAATTGTGGCGCGATTGCCAGGCCCTCGATGTTGGTCACGACGGTTGCGCTGGCTGAAAACGTACCGCTGGCGCCGCTTGTTGGTGCGGTGAAGGTTAGCGGGATTCCGGGACGGCCGCTGCCGGACTCAGTCACAGTTGCCTGCAATGGTGACGCGAAGGCGTTGCCGATGATTGCAGACTGCGGAGTACCGCTGACCGCACTGATCGCATAACTTACTTCCACCGCACCAATATCGATTGGACCAGAGACCACGCGATCGAAACCGCGCTGGTCCCTCGCGAGCACTGTCTGATTCCCGCCGTCAAGGCTGTTGATGCCCGCTTTGATCGCCGGACTCCCCGGCAACAGCAGGTGCGTCGCCGTCGCTCCTCCGTTGTCTACCAGCGGGCCGAGCAGCGCGTCAATCGGATTTGCAACTGAACCCAACAGATTAATGTTGGGAAGCAGTCCACTCGAGCCATCATCCAATCCAATCAGGTTATTGCTACTGGTCGAAGCAAATGGTTCGGCAATTTGCAAGACCCCGACGTCATTACTCGCCGCGCCATTGCCCTTGAAGTTACCGGCGACGAGGGTATTGCGCAGGATCAGCTGACTGGACGCCTGGAAAATCCCACCGCCATTGCCGGATCCATCGTTATTACTGTCTGCCCGATTGTTTGAAATCGTGACATTTATCAAAGTCGCAATCGCAGATTGATTGTGCAATCCGCCACCGTCGCCATCAGCCGCGTTGCCGCTGATGGTGCTGTTGATCATGAAAAGACTGCCGCCGGATATCTCAAGCGCACCGCCGCTGCCTTCACCAGTGGTGTGGTTACCGGCGAACGTGCTGTTGCTGATGAGTAGATTTCCCTGGCTCCGGATGGCTGCACCGGAATCCGCCTTGCCACCGGTAATCGTCAGGCTCGAGATTGCCACCCGGTGGCCCAAGCTGATGTCAAAGACGCGCCGGCTGTCATTGCCGCTGATAATCAAATTCTCTAAAGCTGGCCCAGTGATCGTCACATCGCGATCGATTAATATTTCGCCGCCGGTCAAGGTAATTGGGCTGGTAACGTGACCAGGGGTCATATCGAAGGTGACGGTGCTGCCGGGGCACGCGTTGGCTAACGCATCTCGCAGACTTCCCGCACCGCTGTCGTTGCTGTTGGTGACTACCAGATCGGAGCTCGGGCAGCCGACGTCGATACCGGCTGTTACGAAAGCAGGGCTGAAGCTCTCGTCCGAATCACCGGTGCCGGCCTGTACAGTGAAAAAGAAAGACGAGGCAGGACTGAAGAGATTGGCATCGGGTGTGAACTTCAATCCAGCCTGCCCTTCAACAAAGGTGATTACCCCGCCATTAACAATTTCCGTCGTCCCGTCATGTTGGAACAGCCGGCCGTTGGTGATGCTGGTGATTTTGAAGTGCGTTACCTCCGCGCCGTCGACGGGGTTGCGGTCGATCACCAGACCTGAGTTCGTTTGCGCATTGACACTGGTCGTCGCATTGGTAACGCTCGGGAAGTCCGCGATCGGTTTGATCGTGATGGTGAATGTCTGAGCTCCGGACGAATCCTGCCCGCCATTCGCAGTGCCGCCATCGTCGTGAAGGGTCACTGCGACAGTCGCCACGCCAAATGCGTTTGGAGCCGAATTGTAAGTCAACAGCCCGGCCGCGTTGATCGATGGTTGAGTCGCGAAAAGATCATTTCGATCGTTTGTCACGCTGAAGTTCACGGTCTGGCCCGACTCATTTGCCGGCCCGGCAGAAACATTCGTCGCCCACGCGTTGAGGGTCTGCGCGCCCGCATCTTCATTGACGACCTGGTCCGCACCCTTCGTAAAAGAGGGTGGGTCGTTAACTGCGTTGACGGTGACGTTAACGTTGGCCGTGTCGCTGCCGCCGTGTCCGTCGCTGATGGTGTAGGTGAAAGTATCTGGCCCAAAATAGTCAGCCACCGGCGTGTAGGTCAGACCCGCTCCGCCAGCGCTAATCGCGACTGCGCCATGCAGGCCCTGCGTAATGGCCGTGATGGTTAAGGCATCGTTCTCATGATCCGAGTCGTTCGCCAACACGTTGATTGAATTAGCGCCGCTGTCTTCGTCAATGATTACGGCGTCATCGATCGCATCAGGCGCGGTATTGGACTGCGCTGAGAAACGTGTCTGCAGGCCAAAGCCCTGAGTAACAAAGGCGCCTCCGGGAGTATTGGCGGGATTCGCCGCCCGGCTAATGGTTGAACTGTTGCCCGCGCGGTAGTAGAGAGTTGCACCGCCGCTAAACAGCGTCGGCGAATTCATGGTCACATCGAGCAGTAGATTGCCGTTGGCCGGATTGTAAGTGAACGGCGTGATGTCGATGATCAAATCAAACTGATCGCTGCGCGTGATCGTCGCTGTCAGCGGTCCCGAGAAGACCTGCGCAAAATCAGCGCCTCTGTTGGCCGCAAAGTTCGTGCTGATATTGTTTGGCCCAACAGCCGTAGTGCTGAGTCCAAGGTTGAAATTGTAGGTCGCGATACCGGGACCAGAGGTCAAACTTGAACTTGAGGCGAATGCAATTTTTGTTATGGTGATCGGGCCTGAGAAAGCACTGGCGGCATAGACCTGCTGGTAAATGCCACCGGCAGCAAAGTCCGGAAAGGCGCTGGAAGCCGACGTTGGATCCATCCCGATTGGGTACCTACTTAGATCATTATTCGGTCCAACGATGACTGTCTGGGCATTGACGGCCTGAACTACAAAGCAGAAGCAAGCCAGGGCAGTTAACACGAGAAAAAATCTGTTTAGTCGGGACATGTCAATCTCCTCACCTTCGAGCTGATCAAATTGCGGAAGACGGCTGCAGACTCGCCGATGAAGCTTTGCGAAACTGAAGAGGTCTTTCATTCAAGCGTGGAGATTAGTCCCGGCTGCGCAGGCGAGTCATAAACCTGCGGTAATGGTTGGGTAACCTTTCGGTAATGGAAGCGGAGAAGAAGGATTACCGAACCGAGCGCGGCGGATGTGAAACGCCAGAGCCTGGTCCAACGGGCCCTTCTACAAATCGAAAGTAGTTTTTATTTTGAACCGCAAGGCGGGCGAGATAATTACGGACGCGACTGATTGCGCGCGGCCTCTATTCAGAGCTCGTGGCTGAGGAACCCAGAGCTTGGGCCGTTGGCCCACTCAACCAGGTTGCCATTAGAGAGAGAGAGAGAGAGAGAGAGAGAGAGAGAGAGAGAGAGAGTTTCGGCAGCGCTAACTCAATTTGAATTCGCCCGAGCGCACTCGCAGATTCGCTGCCGGCTGACGCAACTCATGCGCGCTTTGTTTTTGAATTTTCAGAACGATCAGGGTCTGATCATCGTCTGGTTCCACGCAACCACAGTGTGACGTTACGGCTTTGGCTACCGCATCCCGTATTTGATTGACACCGAGCCGGTGCGAAATGCTGAGTGCGGATTCAAGACCGTCATAACCGAATTCCCTGCCTGAAACATCGAAGGCCTCCAGGATTCCGTCGGTTAAGAGCACAAAGACATCTCCGGGCAAGGCTGCAACCGACTGCTCGTCATATTCAACTCCGGGCAGCAATCCCAGAGGCGTCCCCGTAACTTCAATGATTTCCATCTTGCCATCGCGGTATCGGACGGGCCTGGGAAGGCCTGAGTTCGCGATTCGCAAAACCAAATTGACGTCGTCCCAGAGCGTGTACATCAAAGCGACAAATTGAGCATCGAGAGGACGCTCCAATAGCGCCTCGTTGATGAGCTTCAACATTTCTGTCGGGCCTGGTTCGCGTTCGATAAGCGTGCGAATGACCCCGCAGGTAAGGGCCGCGTAGACTGCGGCCGGCGCACCCTTGCCGGTTACGTCGCCAAGAATACTGACGTGCTGGTGTGACTCTCGATGATAGGCAAAATCAAAGATGTCGCCGGCGATGATCCTCGCCGGCCACGACAAAGTCGAGACTGCCGCATTCTTCATTACCGGAAGGTCTGCTGACAGCAGACGTCTTTGCAGTACCCGCGCGAACTGCAGGTCGCGATTGAGCTGCCGTTCCTGACTGCTGACCCGGTCGTACAAGATCGCGTTATCCAACGCCACCGCCAGCTGCGCCGCCAGAATCGTCATGGCATGCACCTGGTCGGCGCGGAAGTAGTCTGGCGAACTGTGCTCGATGTCCAGCACCCCGATCAACCTGTCTTTGACGATCAAGGGAACGCTGAGCTCTGAACGAGTTTCCTCGTGAAACTTGATGTATCGTGGATCACTCTGCACGTCGCCGACGAGCACGGGCCTGCGCGTGCGGGCCGCAAAACCCACCACGCCTTCTCCAATTGGAATATCCGATTTTTCAATTACCGCCGAACCGGAATAAGAGAACCGGTCTATCAGGTGCTTGCCGGAGTCGTCCAACAGCATGACTGAAAAGGAGTGATACTCGACGATCTGATAAAGCAGTTCGCCGATTCGCTTGAGCAACTCATCGATATTCAAGAGGGCGCTGAGTTCGCGACTGATTCCGTTCAACGTCTCAATCGTTTTGGAATACAGTTCTGCGGCCTCTTTTGCCTGACGGAGTTCTTCCTCGCGTTTCTTGCGCTTCGATATGTCACGCAGGAAAGCGCCGAAAAACTCCCCGGTCGAGCTGCGGAGCGGCCCGGTGATCGCAATCTCGACCGGAAACTCGTGGCCATCACAATGTCGCGCTGACAGCTCGAGTCGATGACGCCCCGCAGGCGCTTCGCCGGAGTTCTGGAAACGAATTTTGCCCCGGCAGTGCGCTTCGTAGCAGGGTTGAGTGAGGATTGTGGCCCAAAGCGAGCGGCCGATCGCGGCTTCACGCGACCAGCCAAAAACTGCCGTTGCCTGGGCGTTCCAATCTACGATCAGACTGTCCAGATCAAATCCAATAAAGGCATCCGGAGCAGTCTCGACAATCCGCTCGGCCCGCGTGTTGCTTTCCAACCGGGAACCAGAGGTTTCAAATTCTCTGCGCTGACTGATTATGTGGGAGTTGGTTTCCATGATTCCACTTCTGTTTCTCGTATGTAAGTCCATACTGGAGTAGCAAAAACTTGAGATGCTGGCCCGACGTAGCCGTAACACCACACAACCGGAAGACTACAGCTCAGGAGTGCCCGCTCCCGAGCTAGCAGTCGATAAGCTCGTTTGTATCTCACCGCGGAAACCGGGCTCTTTGCAAAGACCTATGGCCTGGCTTCAAAGACAAGATTGAACGGCGTCTCAGTTGCGCGACGGAATCGCTTGAAACCGCCCGCAGTTACCACGTCGCGAATGCGCGCTTCGCCTGCTTGCGCACCGAGCCCCAGCCCAACTTCCTGTGAGCGTGAGGACGGCGTACAAAGCATGGTGGAGGCCGAATAGAAAATGCGCCCAATCGGATTCAGGTTGTCTTCGAGTTTGTCGTTCGCGAACGGCTCGACAATCATCCACCAACCGTCCTGCTTCAACGTGGTGATCACATGAGTGGCGGCGCCGGCGGGATCTCCCATGTCGTGCAACGAATCAAAGAATGCCACCAGGTCATAGTCACTACCCGGGTAATCCTTGGCCTTCGCGACTTCAAACGTCACTCGATCTGAGACGCCTGCCTGTTTTGCCTTACGCCGTGCTTGTTCGATTGAGGCTTCATGGTAATCGAAGCCCACAAATGTCGATTGCGGATACGACTGGGCCATCAGAATGGTCGAAGCGCCATGGCCACAGCCAACATCGGCGACTTTGCCTCCGGCATTCAACTTCTCTTCCAAACCGGTGAAAGCAGGTATCCACGAACTAGTGAGATTAGCCGCATAGCCGGGCCTGAAAAACCGTTCGGTTCCGGCGAAGAGTCCTGAGTCATGCTCATGCCAGCCAACGCCTTCGCCGGTTTTGAAAGCATCACTGATCCGCGGCTCGGCCCTCACGGCCGAAAGCGCGAGTTGAAACGCACCCGGGAAGAACAACGGACCATTCTCATCGGTGAGTGCAAACGCCTGTTCATCGCTGAGTGAAAACTGCTGCCTGACCGGGTCGTAGGTCACATAGCCGCCGGCGGCTTGCGATGCCAGCCACTCGCGGACATAACGTTCATTTGTGCCGGTCTTTTGCGCCAGTTCGCCTGAGGTTAATGGCGCCGCGGCAAGCGCTTTGTACAGGCCCAGCTTGTCGCCGATGACCGCCATCGCGCAGTGAAGCGTCCCGCCAAAGTCATTGAGAAATCCCCCCACCAGCTCATTCAACTTCTGTTCATCTACATTCATGATTTAAGTCCCTCTCTTTGCTCTTTCTGAAGTGCCGCGATAATAGTTTCCACCCGGCCATAAGTCATAAACGTGCGGTAAATGTTCAGTAACTTTTCAAGGCCTGGCGGCGTCCTAATCACCGTACGGGTGGTTCGTCTCTTCGTTGCGTTGGACGTTAGCCAGCACTTCGGCGATGAAAGTAAGAAGCTGATCGAGCGATTGAAACCGAATCGCTCTGGAAGACCGAATATGTTCGATTCTTCCTTCGAATCGGCCCGCCTCAACAGCTGTTTCCGGGCGAAACTGAATCACGAAGGCCGCCTTGTGTTCCCATCCATCCATCGAATGTTGCCATCCTTTCCGATAGGGACAACAATAGGCCGATTCTTAACGCGAGTCATAAGCCTGCAGTAATCTTTCGGTAACGCAGCTAGCGAATATGGGGAACGAAAAACGCATCGTGTTCGATCCCTTTTGCCTCGATTTGGCGAACGAGCAACTGTGGAGAGGTTCGCAGCCAATCAAGCTGCGGCCGAAAGCCTTTGCCGTACTTGATCATCTCGTTGGGCGGCCGGGTCAACTCGTCACCAAAGACGATCTGCTCAACGCGGTCTGGCCGGGAACATTTGTCAGCGACGCCGTCCTCAAGGTCACTATTCGTCAGCTGCGCGATGCTCTTGGTGACGATCCAAAGACTCCTCGTTTCATTGAAACCGCACACCGGCGAGGTTATCGCTTCATCGGCTTGATCGGTGAAGTCGACGCCGCGTCTGCCGCGAACGTACGGATAGCGAATCGCGTTGTTCCGGGCTTTGGCCAACAAGTTGTTGGACGCGAGGAAGGTCTGGCGCTGATGCGCGGCTGGCTTGAAAAGAGTCTCGCTGGTGAGCGCCAGATTGTATTCGTCACCGGCGAAGCGGGTATTGGCAAGACGGCCCTGGTAGATAACTTTGCAGCATGGGTCGCATCCGATGGCGACCTAAGAGTCGGACGCGGACAGTGCCTGGAGCAATACGGTACGGGCGAAGCTTATTTGCCGGTCCTCGAAGCCATTTCACGATTGTGCCGTGAGCAGCCTGAAGTCCTTGACGTGTTGCGAGCGCATGCGCCGATGTGGTTACTCCAGATGCCTTCGCTGGTCAGCGCTGAAGATCGCGAGTTATTGAGTCGCGCAGTCTCCGGCGCAACTCGCGAACGAATGCTGCGAGAGATTTGCGAGGCGTTGGAAGCGCTCACCGTGGAACGGCCGCTGGTGCTCATTCTCGAAGATCTTCATTGGAGCGACTATTCGACGGTTGATCTGGTCTCATATCTGGCACGGAAACGCCAGCCGGCAAAGTTGATGGTGATCGGCACGTATCGGCCCGCAGACTTAATCATCACCGGCCACCCGCTGACGTCGGTCAAACAGGAATTGGTTGGCAAACAACAGTGCGAGGAACTGCCACTTGAATATTTGACCGAAAGTACGATCGGAAAATATCTATCGCTTCGGTTTCCGGGGAATGTTTTTCCGGCTGAACTCGCCCGCCTGATTCATGAGCGAACCGACGGAAATCCGCTGTTTCTCGTGAACGCCGCCGATTACCTTTTGTCCGAAAAGCTAATCACTCAGATCAACGGGCGATGGGAGTTAACCATCGGCACTGAGAACATCAACGTCGGAGTTCCAGACAGCATCAAGCAGATGATCGAAAAGCAACTCGATTATCTCGATCCTCTGCAACGGCGGACCCTGGAAGCAGCGAGCGTCGCGGGACTAAAGTTCTCAACTTTCGCAGTGGTCGCGGCCCTGGATGAGGACCGAGCTTCGGTAGAAGCCGGCTGCGAGGAACTCGCTCATCAACGTCAATTCATCCAGGAAGCAGGCGTCAGAGTGCTACCCGGCGGCGAAGCGATGACTCGTTACCGGTTCATTCATGCGTTATATCAAAACGTGCTTTATGAAAAGTCAACTCGATCGCGGCGAATGCAGTTTCATCGCCGGATCGGTGAAGAACTGGAAGCTCTCTACGGCGAAGACGCCAGGGAAATTGCAGCGCAGTTGGCAATGCACTTTGAACGTGCCGGAGACCCTAAACGCGCGGCGAAATATTTTCAGCGCGCCGCGGACAACGCTATTCGCCGGTTCGCATATCGCGAGGCAGTATTGCTTTCGCGTCGCGGACTGGATTTGCTTTTGAGCTTGCCGGACACACCTGAACGCGCTGAGCAGGAGCTTTGCCTTCATCTCACGATAGGTATGCCCCTGATTGCCACCGAAGGCTATGCCGCCGCCGAAGTGGGCGCCGTTTATCTGCGGGCTCGCGAGCTGTGCCGGCGGTTAGGCGACCCGCCTGATCTGTCAGAGGTCCTGTGGGGACTCTGGACTTTCTATACATTGAAGGCGGAACTGCGCATCGCCCGCAAGGTCGCGGAAGAACTGCTCCAATTTAGCCATCGGCTCTCTGATCCAGCGTTGGCGGTGCGTGGCCTTTGGGCCATGGAAGCTACTTTCACACACCTGGGAGAGCATGAACTCGCAGTTGAACACTATGAAAAAGCCGTCAGGCTTTATGATCCCAGGCAACGTCTGAACGACGGATCCGCACTTCATCCGGCAGTCGCCATGCCATGCTTTGCCGCCTGGGCGCTGTGGTTGCTCGGCAAACCGGATCAGGCCAGGGATAAAATTCAGGAAGCGCTGAAACTCGCCCAGGAAATCGAGGAGCCACTCAGCCTGGCCCATGCTCGGTTGTTTGGCGCGATTCTTTATCAGCTTCGGAGAGAGCCTGAGGCAGCGATCGAACTGGCAACTGCGGCCATTGATGTTTCCAACGAGCACGGGCTGGTGCTGTATCGCGCGATGGCCACAATCATGCAGGGTTCGGTGTTGAGCGAATATGGGCGACATACCGAAGCGATCGAACGAATTGATCATGGCCTCGCGGCCCTGCAGACAATTGCCACCGATTTGGTTCGGCCGCACTTCCTGGGATTGGGCGCCGAAGCTTTGTCAAGTGCGCGCCGCTATGATGAAGCGCTTAAGAAATTGCAGGAAGGTCTGGACTTAGCAGAGCGCGGGGGAGAGAGATATTACGAAGCCGAACTATATCGACTTAAGGGTGAGATCCTGCTGAAAAAGGCCGGCTGGGTAGACATGCGGGTGAAGAACAAGGTCCCGGATAATGTTATTGCTCAGGCCGAAAACTGTTTTGATCAAGCGCTGACGACCGCCAAGAAACAAAAGTCCAGGTCGTGGCAATTGCGCACCGCTACGAGCTTGTTCCGGCTCTATTACGGCGGTGACAAAGAAGAAAAAGGCGTCGCCTTGCTGAAGGAGGCGTTTGCAATGTTCAGTGAGGGACTTAGCACCCCGGATCTGCGTGATGCCAAAGTCCTTTTGAATTCCTGGCTGCGAGTAGTTGAGGATGGAAATCCAATTCATTAAACGTCCAGGAAAGCGTAAAAGCCAGGAATTGAAGTGCATCAATCCTTCCGGAGATCCTCAGGTCATCTTAAGTAAACGTGAATTTTGGGACTCGACCGAACGCACGGTTCCGACCTTTGAGATCGGTTAACTTTGCGAATCAAGACTCTTTCACTTCTCAGTTTTGCGGCGGTTTTTCGCAAAACACGTTTCATCAGGAATGTAACGAGTCAGGTTGTTCTCTTGGAACCGGCCACAATTTGGCCACGGCTGTGCCAGAAGACGGCTCGAAAGGAGTGTTCCCGGACTTTTCTTTAATCGAGACTCGAAGGTAACGCAACCGGTTCACTTAGTTTTTAAACCGGCGTTTTGCGTTATTGTGCAGGGCAGCAAGGAAGTAACAGTAGGCGATGAAGTGCTGCGGTATGACCCCACGACATTATTTAATATCGTCGGTTGATTTGCCGATCACGAGTCATCTCGTCGAAGCATCTTTAGAGAAGCCTTATTTGAGTTTGCGATTGAATCTCGATCCTTCTGTGATTACGTCGGTCATTATCGAATCCGGCATCGAAATTAAAAACGTGATCCTCAAAGTCGGGCGATGGACGTCAGCCTGATTGACGCCGATTTGTTTGATGCGGTTATTAAATAAATAATCTCGCGAACGATCATCGGCGCGAGATCCAAAAACCCAGTACTGCACTAAGGGCGGGACGTTGTACGAAAACACCATTGTTATCAAGTCGCCTGGAAGTGCTGCCGTCGCTAAACACGGTCATGACTTGATCCCCGAAGAGCACCTGTTCTAGGTCTTCTTCATCTATTGCTGATCCGAAACTGGGAGCAATACGCTAAGTCCTTTGCTTAGAGGAATAAAAATTTAAGAAAATGGTGCCGAAGGGGGGACTCACCTACCCTGCTGTTTTAGTCAGCTTTTTAGGTTTTGTTTTTGATTTTTCTCAGTATTCTGTCATTTTGCGTCATCGCATTATTCACACCGTTCGTACTAAACGGATTATCTTGTGACTTAGATGTGACTCCAAAACTTCTTCCCCTTTTGCCACTCGAACGACAGCATGAATGGTAGGCGCGAGCGCACTTGCACCGACCCTCGGAGGTAGCGCTCTACCAACTGAGCTTACGAGCCTCTCTTTTCCATCAGGCCCGGGTTTGTGTACTTAAATAAACTTTAAGAGTAGGTGAAGGAATTCTGATTCAAACGATCATCGGAGGAGTGATTGAATTCCCTGGTTCTCAGACCTTGCGAATGCGTCACGCCGGATAGCCCCAAAAGTGCCAGCGCATCCAGGCAAGTATATGTTCCGTGAGTGGTTCCCATAGAAAGTAGGCTAAGCATGCCACGATCACAAACGCCAATAGCGCGTAATAGAATGCGCGAGGGATTGAGATCTCCGCGTGAGCAGCTTGTGATTGCCGGCGTATCATCATGAAGGTAGCTCGTAAGCCATCGAGTGAGATTGTTCCCAATGATCAACTCATCGTCGCTGGCTTAATTTGTAAGACACTAGATGTTTCTCCTCTGCCACTGCGCGCCCCATTGAATGAGTCTGAAACATCATCAGATGTTCTTCGGATTGTCGAATCGCCTGGCTCGCGGACGGTGACCGCTCGTCTCTTACTAACGGACGCCGGCATCCATATTCAGAGACAAAAGTCTCCGGCAGCGGCTTGAAGCAAAGCCGTCTGGAAAGAAAAGAATCGCCAGCGCGCTCAGCATTAAACAAGAGCCAGGTGTAATCGAATTGAAGTGGAACAATGACGCTGTGGTGGGCCTCGACCATCAAAGCCAGAGGAACGTTCATCCCGCGATATGGCTTAAGCACCGCGAGGTGAGTGTAACGAGCCACGCGCGCACGCGGTCCGAATTTCAGCCCGAACTCTGCATGGAGTTCATCGTCTCCGCTGGTATCCAGCACACACAGACAGCCAACTGGCTCTTCGTCGGCGCCTGCGCGCGCGAGCAAGTACGTAGCGTTGCGATTGTCAGGTGAGCTTAAGTGTGCCAGCTTGATTCCTAACTCCCGTTCGAATACCTGATGCCGAATCCGCATGATTGCTTCTACGCCTGAGTCGTTCGTGATTTGCTCAACAAGAATCTTCATCCGGCCCTCCCTTTTCCTGAGTATTAATTCGGCTGTAATACGCTCAAACCTGAACAGTCAGGTGTTCGAAGCGATCTTCAGGCAGCCCTTCTGTCTTGACCGCAGCTATGTCCTGCCAGTGCTGCTGTGCCGGACACACAAAATGCAGCAAAGGCGTCGTCATGAAGGTCGTGACCAGGGCCATCAACACCATCATTGTGAATAGCGCCGGCGAGATGACGCCGATATCAAGACCAATATTCAGAACTACCAACTCCATCAGTCCGCGAGTGTTCATTAATATTCCGACGGCCCCAGCATCACGCCAGGGCATGCCGCTGAGACGCGCGGACACAGTAGCGCCGCCAAACTTGCCGACGATCGCGACGACAATGATGAGACTGCAGAAGAACCACATGTCCGCCCCGCTCAACAGTCCTATGCTGGTTCGTAATCCGGTGAAGGCGAAATAGAGAGGCAGCAGCAAGACTACAGTCAGGCCTTCGAGTCTTTGTCTTAGGACATGCACGAATCCCTGATCCTTGGGCATTACTACGCCCATAAGGAAAGCACCGAAGAGCGCATGAATTCCGAGTCTCTCAGTGACCCAACCCGAGACGAGCACGAGCAGCAAGATGAGGCCCATCATGTCGTGGGATAGTGACTTGCGTTTCAGAAAACTAGTTTCAAGGAAGCGTAACGCGCGCCGCGTTCCGAACCACATGACAGCCACATACGTGGCGGTGCCAGTCAACGTCAACCACAACGGGATAGTGACGCCGGATGAGCGCACCAGCAGCACGACGCCGGCCAGGATGCACCATGCCGTCACATCGTCCACTGCAGCGCACGCAATCGTCACTGCGCCAATATGACTATGAAGCAGGTTCCGCTCCGTGAGAATCCGCGCCAGTACGGGAAAGGCTGTGATGCTCATTGCCGTGCCGACGAAAAGTGCGAAGTGCGCGAACGCTACGCTGTCGTCTGACAGTCTGGGATAGAGATAGAAGGCGAGGAGAGTCCCCAGAAAGAACGGAACAATGATACTGACATGACTGGTGACGACCGCCGTGTGCTTTCGGTCGCGCAGAATCTCAGGATTGAGCTCCGTCCCGACCATGAACATGAATAGCACTAGTCCAATCTGACTAAGCGAATTCAGGAAACCCAGACTTGCGGGTGGGAATAGCGCCGTTGAAATACCGGGCGCCAACCATCCCAGGAGCGAGGGACCGAGCAGAATTCCTGCGACCATCTCTCCCATAACCTGTGGTTGTCCGAGCTTACGGAACAGCCAGCCTACGAGCCGGGCGACAAGAACAATCACGGCTACCTGCGCGAGGAGAATCGCAAGGTTAGGCATCAGTACCCTCCGCCAGGTTTGATTGCGTCGCGTTGACGTGACGCAGTTAGTGGCACCTCAGTGCGCAGGTTCCCGCGAGCAAATGTGATGACTCCCTGTAATTGATCTGTGGCTGGGCTGCGGTCAATCGTCGCGCGAAGATGAATAACGGTTGGCGCTAAGCTGACCGCGGTCGCTGAATTGGAGCCGTCAGCGAGACCGGTGTAGATCGTCATACCCTGGACGTTCCCTTCCAATCTGGTTTTCTCATCAAAAGCAAGTAAGAGATGTGTGCCGGACTGCGAGATCTTAAGGACTGTGGGTCCGGGCGGGAGTCTGAAGTCATCAGAAGGCGGGCTCGGAACACTCAAGCGAACTTCCCAGGTTCCGCCAACTGAGATCGGCGCGGATAAATCCTGCCCCGCGCGCAACAGCCCGAAGGTTCCCACAATGGGAAGACCAACCAGCGTCAGATACACGAGAACTGGCTTCATCAGATCGTTCCGGCAATAAGCTCTTTTTGGTCAGCCTTGAAGGAAGCATGAAATCCCGGGTGAACTGGGGATTTCAATCGGATGGTTGCCAAGGGACCACGGGCCACTCTAAAAGCGTCAAAGATTAAGAATGAGCTTTGTAGACATTTGGCGTCGAAAATTTGACAGATTATTGCCCCGGCGCTTTCGTCCCGCGAGTTGCCAATGAAGATCGGCTCACCCCCTAAATAATTCAACGGCGGCGCCTGATACACGTCACACGCTTTTACACAACTCCAATTTGCGTGCGCCAGCTGATCGAAAAACTTGCGTCCGCGCCGGCCGGTTGCTGAGATTCCCAGCATCCAGAAGTCTCGATACGGATGCGTGAAATGAAGCCGGTTAGTAGATGGAAAATCGGGCGCCAACCCATAGTCAATCGCGACGGTCTCAACCAGTCTCTGCTTGTCGACGTCAACCACGAACCGCATGGGACGGCCCTCGCAGACGTCCGTGAAGAGGTCCGGCATCACTTGATATTGGTCATAGATGGGATGGTCGAGCTCGAGCACATCAACCGTGAGCGCGTTGTCCGCTTCAAAACAATTGATCAGGTGTAAGCAATAGCGGCAGCCGATCGGAATTGTGGCGACTTGCTCGCCCGTCTCGCGCGAAACAATCAACAAGCGACTGCCCTGCTCCGGCTTCCATTTCAGCGCCTCCAGTAATGTGCAGCCGTCGCGGGCCAACGATTCCATGTCCAGAATGTAGGGACTGAGGTAAAAAACGACGAAGCTCTGGCTCATACTGAAATCATGAATCGAGCAGGCGTAAGGAA
>Ga0068859_100000770_pt1 | contig 32343 bp, 28 predicted proteins | sample KBSSwiS22_FD_66585 | JGI IMG/M metagenome (GOLD analysis project Ga0068859, IMG submission 66585) | Switchgrass rhizosphere microbial communities from Kellogg Biological Station, Michigan, USA - KBS Switchgrass S2-2 | ecosystem: Host-associated > Plants > Roots > Rhizosphere > Soil ...
CCCACGGGCGTTTCCAGCACCGCGCCACTGGAGTATCGAAATCCCTGACCGGGTTTCAGATGTGGCTGCTCACCTACTACGCCATCGCCACGAACTTCCTGCACCTTGCCATTGGCGTCAGTAATCACCCAGTGACGAGTCAGCAGGCGTGCGGATACCAGGCCCTCGTTGCGTATCGTGATCGTGTAGGAAAACACATACCGGCGTTCCTTGGGATCGGACTGCTCGTCGAGGTACGCTGTTTCGACTTCGATCCGAATCTGGTGCGGGACGGGTTCCATCGAGTGAGCAGTCAACTCAGGAACGTCCGACGCGTACGGCTAGGACATCACACGGTGCAGCGTGTAGCACGGTGTCCTCGGTGAAGTTTACGAGAATTGACAGACCATGCCGCTCGCGGCTGCCCATCACGATGAGATCTGTATGAAGATCGCGCGCTATGCGCACAATTTCTGATTTCACGTTGCCGGCTTCTACCCGGCACGATGTAGGTGGCAGGCCGAGCTGCGTGCCTAGAGCGGTCAGACGTTGTTTGGCCCGCTCCAGTAGCTCGTCCTCGATCTGGACAGCAGGCATCAGTGTCTCGCCCATAGGTTCGACCGGAACGTACTCCACGACATGCAACATATCTATCTTGGCGCCCAGGGCGGTGGCCAGCGCCTGTGCCCGCCGGCCGATCAGCAGGCTGTCTTCGGTCAGATCCACGACCAGGAGAATGCGACGATATTCGGCCATGAGTGTGTTCCCTATCCCCTGGACCTTGCTCAGAGGCTCGGGGGTGATCTTACAATCTTCTGCGCGAGGGTATTAAAGGCCTCGGGGGGAAATGTTTCCGGACGTGCACTCGGATCGAGGCCCGCTGCCTCGATCTGCTCCAGGCTGAGCAGCTCTCGCAGTGCGTTGCGGATTGTCTTGCGCCGGTGGGCAAAGGCGGCAGCTACGACAGCGCCGAAGTGCTCGCTGATGGGGAAAGCCGGCTCGGAACGAACCGTGAGGCGCACTACCGCGGACCAGACACGGGGAGGAGGCTGGAAAGCACCGGGTCCCACATCGAACAGGCGCTCAATGCTCACCCATGGTGCAAGCATTACTGTCAGGCGTCCGTACTCCGGGTCGCCTGCCTTTGCGGCCATGCGCGCGATGACCTCCCGCTGCAGCATGATATGCAGGTCTTCAATGGCGCCCGTGCTCTGCAGAAGGTGGAACAGAATCGGGGTCGAGATGTTGTAGGGCAGATTGCCGACCACCCGCAGGCGTCCACCGCGCGCGTGCGCAAGGGCCGCGAAGTCGAACTTGAGGGCGTCCGCCTCGTGCAGCGTGAATCCCGGCGAGCCTGCAAATTCGGTGCGCAACAGTCCGGCCAGATCACGATCGATCTCAATTGCGTCGAGGGTCCTGGAACCAGCGAGCAGGTGCCGCGTCAGTGCCCCACGTCCGGGGCCGATCTCAACCAGCAGATCGTTCTGGCTCGGATTCACGGCGCTCGCGATGCGCTCGATCACCGCGGGGTCGTGCAGGAAGTGCTGACCGAAGCGCTTGCGACGTGGTGGCCGGGTGGAAGACGGACCGCGCATCACGCAGCGCGAGCGATGATCTCGGTGGCCAGCCGCACTGCTGCGGCAAGGCTGCCCGGGTCCGCGCGGCCGGTTCCGGCGAGATCGAGTGCCGTCCCGTGATCGACCGACGTGCGCAAAATCGGCAGACCCAATGTCACGTTGACAGTACGGTCGAATCCAGCGTGCTTGATTACCGGCAACCCCTGGTCGTGATACATGGTAAGCACCGCGTCACACTCAGCCAACATCTGCGGTACGAATGCGGTGTCAGCAGGTAGCGGCCCCGTGGCACGGATACCGCGTTCGCGCATCAGGTTGACCGCCGGAGCAATGACCTTGATCTCTTCATCGCCCAGGTAGCCGCCTTCGCCGGCGTGTGGATTCAAACCGCACACCGCGATCCGCGGCGAGTCGATGCCCCACCACTTTCGCAGGTCTTTATCGATGATTACCGCGATGGCCAACAACGAGTCAACAGTGATGGCTGCACTGACGGCCTTGAGTGGTAAATGCGTAGTCGCCAACGCCACGCGCATTCCTGGCGCTGCCAGCAACATAACCGGCAAGGCAGAGCCCGTACGCTGCGCGAGATATTCGGTATGGCCGAAGAAGGCAACACCGGCATCATTGACGACACCCTTGTGAACAGGTGCTGTCACGATGGCCGCGAATTCCCCGTTGACCGCGCCGTCGATCGCGCGATCGAGCAGTCCTAACACGTAGGGGGCATTGCGCTTGTCGAGTTGCCCGGGTTTGCTTGGAACACCCAGAGGCTGATGCAGAACTGTCAGGGTGTTGGGCTCGTGTGGGCGTGATGCGCGTTGCGACGCTTGCGTCGTATCGTAGTCACGCAGGGCGATCTGCCAGCCGAGCTGCCGTGAGCGCTCGGCGAGCAGGTCGCGATCACCCAGGCAAACCAGCTCGCATGGAACCGGAGTGCGCGCGACGGCGAGGCACAGCTCGGGGCCGATGCCTGCCGGCTCGCCCGAGGTCAACGCAATGCGCATCGCGCTCACCGTCGCGGCGTGCGACACATGTGTCGCAGGCTAGAGTTTCGTTTCGACGTACGCTTCATCGCGCAGGCGGCGCAGCCACAGTTCGGTCTCTTCGTCGGCTTTGCTGGCGCGGATGGCGTCCATGGCCTGGTGGCGCTTGATCTCGTCGGTATTGTCAAACTGCCGGCGGCCCAACAGCTGGGCGATGTGCCAGCCATATTGTGTGTGGAAGGGCTCGCTGATCTCCTGGTCCTTCAGCTTTCCGACCGCCTCTTCGAACTCCGGCACGAAGCTCCCCGGGCCGGCCCATCCCAGATCGCCACCCTGCGCAGCAGAGCCGGGATCCTCGGACGTGATCGAGGCGAGGCCTGCGAAATCCTCACCCTTCAGAATCCGCTCGCGCAGCTGCTCAAGCTTCTGGCGTACGGTGGCATCGTCGGCCAGCTCGTTGGTTTTCATGAGAATGTGACGGACGTGAGTCTGGCTCACGATGGCCTTCGCCTCGGAGCCGCGAACTTCGTTCAGCTTGATGATGTGGAAGCCGGTGGGTGTGCGAAGCGGCTCGCTGACCTCGCCGGGCTTCAGTTTGGTGACCACGTCCGTCAGGAACGTCGGCAGCTCATTCCCTTTGCGCCAACCTAGTGCGCCGCCCTCGAGGGCTGTCTGTGCGTTCGAATAGGCCACTGCCAATTTGGCGAAGTCTTCGCCGCCCCGGGCACGCTGCGAAACTTCCGCGGCGCGCTTTCCCGCCTGGTCGAGCTGCTCCGGGGTCGCCGTCTGCCCGACCGCAATCAGGATATGGGAGACGTTGTACTGGTTGTTCTCCGAGGGGGTACTGGTCTGCTTTGCCAGGAACTGCTCGACCTCGCGGGGCGTGATGCTGATCCGCTGGAGCACATCGCGCTGGCGCAGCAGCCCGAGCGTCAGCTCCTTGCGCATCTCTTCGCGATAGTTGGCGTAATCGATCCCCTGCTGTGACAGAGCCTCCGGAAGCTGCGACAGGGGGATGTTGTTTCGCTGTGCGACTTCCTGGAGGGCGCTGTTCAGCGCATCGTCCGGCACCTTGAGCCCTGCCCGGTTGGCCCGCTGGGCCTGGATCTCTTGCAGCACCAGCCGCTCGAGCACCTGCTGGCGCAGGACGTTCTGCGGCGGCAATTCGAGCTTCTGAGCACGCAGCCGTTCGCTGATGGCGGCTACTTGGTCATCGAGCTCGCTGTTCAGGACCACGCCGTCGTTCACGACGGCCGCGACGCGGTCCAGCAAAACGCCCTTAGTGGCCAGCTCGCGGGTCTGGGCGCGCGCAACCCCTTGTTCCTGCAGGGCAATGAACTGCGCTGCTGTCACGGCCGCGAGCGCAACCAGCGTAACTATCCGCCGCATGGGTCTTCCTTCATCGTGGCCCCTAGGGGGCCCTTGGTTTCTGAGTGGGGCTGTCCGTGGGTACGTAGCCCCGGATGGCTGTAGTCAAGAAAGAATCTGATTCAGATCCGACACTTGCAAGGCCGGTGAGTTCCAATTGCAGGTACACGCCGGTATCCGACGAGCCACTTCTGGTGCTGACGAAGCTGCGGCCCCCGAGCCGTACCCGCCAGCAGCACGCACGGTACTCGAAGCCAGCGAACCGCTCCAGCGACTTGTTGTCCTTCAGCGAATAGATACCGCGGACGAAGATGTTCCAGGCATCGGTGACGGGCCAGGAGCTCGACACTTCCGCTTGCTCGAGAACACTGCGCTGGTAGCGGTAGCCGACATTGATCACCGACTGCCCGGAGGGTTTGTACTGGATATTTACCTCGGAGCGCTCGGTCTGCGAGCTCTCCGGGTTCCATTGAAGGCCGATATCCGCGCTCCAGTCCTGGAAAGCCGTGAGCGCGAGCTGTGCCACGAAATCGGACCGGTGATCCGTCCGTGCAACCTCGAGCGGCACCGTCTGGCCGTCTACAACCTGGTCCGGCAGCAAAACGCGTGGATTGGTGATGTAGTAAATCTGCCCCAGGGTTGCAGTCAGGAACTGCCTGCCATTGCCCGCGTCCAGCAGACGGCTGGTCACTCCGACGCTCACCTGGTTGGCATCGCCGACACGGTCCGCACCGACGTATCGGTTGTTGCGAAACAGCTCGACGGGGTCCAGGTCGGGGAGGCCCGTATCAAACAGTGGTAGTTGATCCTGGTTGCGATAGGGGACGTACAGGTACATCACCCGCGGCTCCAGCGTAATCCTGCGTTGGTTGTGCGAGCCGGCTTCGCGTTCGAACATCATCCCGGTGTCGAAGCTCGCGATGGGTACGACCCGCGAAGGTGAGCGATCTTCGCCCGGCCGCGTGTTGTCCAGCTGGTACTGGGTCGCTCGCCAGGCGAATCCCGGCCGCACGAAGTAGCCCGGCGCATCGAAGTTGAAAGAGGCCTCGGGCATGACATCAACACGCCAGCCATTGATACAGGGGGTTGGTGCAGGTCCCGTGCAGGTTTGCCGTTGGCTGACAATGTCGAGGGAATCGATCGAGCGGCGGAAGTTGACGATCTCGGATTGGAACCCGTAGCGCACCTGCTCGGCCGGGCCCCAACCGAAGTCGCCGCTGACGGCAAGACTGGGCAGGCGGGCGTAGGGCCTGTCAACCTCCGCAAGGGTGTAGTCGGTGGTTCGGTAGTGTTGGATCTGACCGTCCACCCTCCAGTGCTCGTCGCGGTAGGTCAGGGCCGCCTGCTGCTGCACGAAAGCGGTGCTGGTGCCTTCCGGCCCTTGGGCGAAGTCCTCGAAATAGTGTGTGTCACTGACGTTCTCCGCGTCGACGGAGAAACGGTATTCGCCCGGCAGCTCCATCGCATTGGCCAGCTTGACGCGACTTCTGCCAGTGTTGAACACATTGTCGTAGGGCAGATAATTCCACGTGAGCGAGCCGCGATCGTTCGAGCTTAGGAAGCGCGTCTCACCGCCGAGATCGACGCCTCTGCGCGAATAGACAATGGGCTCAAACGTGAGGTCGGCGTTCGGCGCTATGTTCCAGTAGTACGGAGCGGAGAACGACGCACCGCTGCGCGAGTTGTTGCCGAGCGTCGGATATAGAAAACCGCTCTTTCGGTCGGCGCTCAGCGGAAACGACACCCAGGGTAGATAGAGGATGGGCACGCCCTGGAAGTCCACTATGGCGGAGCGTGCTTCGCCGATCCGTGACCCCGTGTCCAGGGTTACGCTCTTCGCGCGGATCTGCCACGCTTCCTCGGTCTTCGGACACGTCGTGAAGCGCACGCCTTTCAAATCGATCACGCCCTGCGGTGTCAGTTGCAGAGCGTCAGCCGAGCCGCGGGCCGCACGTTGCCGAAGGTCGAACGTCGCTGAACGGAAGTCGGCGCCTTCGCTGGGCGAATACTTGCCCCCGTCGCCCGTGATGCGCACGATCGGATCTTCGTACTGCAGGCCGCTGTCAGTTTTAAACCCGTTGGTTTTCGAGTTGTACTCGATCTGGTCGGCGCGGATCTCCCGGTCGCCCTGGCGCACGATTACGTTTCCCTTCAGTTCCGCATTGCCGTCGACGCTGAGCGTTGCGTGGTCGCTCTTCAGATCGATGGCACCCTCCGGCTTGCGTTCCTTAGATGACGCTGGTGACTCAGCTCGCGTGGGAGCGGGCGACTGCGTAACCGGTGGTGTCGGCTGGGAAGGACACAGCGGGGCGTCGGCGGCCCATCCGGTGGACGCAATGGCGGATAGCAACGCGAAAGTCACGCCTTTCGCGATAAACGACAATACGGTGATGTGAAGTGGGCGCCATTGCAGCATGAGGGGCGGCATTATAATGGCGCGCCCCCGCATCGCGGGCCAAAAAGCTCATCCCACCCATGCCAGAGAACGACGCTCGACTCGCGCTTGTCCACAACTGGTTGACCGAGGACCTCGGCATACCTCCCGAGAGAGTCGAGCCGGCCTCCAGTGATGCGAGCTTCCGGCGTTATTTCCGGGCGTTTCGTAACGGCGAGACGTTCGTGATCATGGATGCGCCGCCGGACAAGGAGGACGTACGTCCTTACCTGAAAGTGACGGGCTTGCTGGAATCTTTAGGCGTGCATGTGCCTCACGTGCACGAAGCAGACGTCGCCAAGGGTCTTCTGCTCCTCGAGGATCTGGGGGTTACCCAGTATCTGCAGCGCCTCAATGCGGGTGACGATCCCGATCGGCTGTACGGGGACGCGTTGTTCGCCCTCGCGGAGATTCAAACGCGAGGCATGGATGCTGCACGCGAGCTGGGTCCCTATGACCGGGAGCCTCTCGCACGCGAGCTGGCACTGATGCCCGAATGGTTTTGCCGGCGGCATTTGGAGCTGACGCTGACCGATGCTGAAAATCAGATCCTCGCCGACGCGTTCGAGTTTCTGATCGCCGAAGCCCTCATGCAGCCTCTGGTATTCGTGCACCGTGACTATCACTCGCGGAATCTGATGGTCATGACGGAGCGCAATCCCGGCGTCATCGACTTCCAGGACGCATTGCGTGGTCCTATCGGGTATGACCTCGTGTCCTTGCTCAAGGATTGCTACATCGGGTGGCCGCGCGAGCGAGTCGAAAAGTGGGTCAGCGGCTATCGCAACCTGGTCCGCTCGCGTGGCGGCCCCGGCGGGCGCGACGATCGCGAGTTCCTGCGATGGTTCGATCTGATTGGGTTGCAGCGGCACATCAAGGTGCTCGGGATTTTCTCGCGACTGTGGTATCGCGACGGAAAGCCCGGGTATTTGCGTGACTTGCCGCTGACGCTCGAGTACGTGCGCGACACGAGCGGGCGCTATCCGGAGCTGGCAGAGTTTGCCGGTGTGCTCGAGCGGCGAATCCTGCCGGAGCTGCCCCGGGCGAACGCGCGCGCGGCCGTTGTGAACGCGCCCAAAATGGGCCAGCCCAAAATGGGCGAGCCCAAAATGGGCCAGCCCAAAATGGGCCAGCCCAAATGAAGGCCATGGTGCTGGCCGCAGGCCGCGGCGAACGGCTAAGACCCATTACCGATACCGTGCCGAAGCCCCTCGTGCGGGTGGCCGGTAAACCCCTGATCGTTTACCACCTGGAAGCCTTGGCGCGAGCCGGGGTTCGTGACGTCGTCATCAATCTCTCCTGGCTGGCGGACAAGATTCGCACGGCCTTGCGGGACGGAAGCGACTACGGCGTACGCATCACTTATACGGATGAAGGACCAGTGGCCCTCGAAACGGGCGGTGGGATTTTCAACGCCATCCAACATTTGGCGCCGGGACCTTTCCTGGTAGTCAACGGCGATACGTTCACCGATATCGATCTCGAGGCGCTGCAGGCGCGTACGGATGCTGACACCCGCTCGGGCGCGCTGGCCCGCCTCGTGCTCGTGCCCAATCCAACTCAACATCCACAGGGTGATTTTGGCCTCGAAGGCGAGCAGGTCGTGGAGCGGCCGACCGGCCGGTTCACTTATTCCGGTGTCGGGATATATCGGCCGGAATTGTTCGAGGGCTGCACCGCCGGCAAATTTCCGCTGCTGCCGCTGTTGAAGCGTGCCATTGCGGCCGGCCGCTTGCGCGGGCAGTTGCACGAGGGCGAATGGTGCGATGTGGGGACGCCGCAGCGGCTTGCCGAGCTGGACGAGCGGGTAGCAGCGAAGCGGCGATAGGCGAAGTACAATGGGAGCATGCCCAATCCCATTGCTGATGCTGCGGAGGCCGCCCGGCCTCGCAGTGGCGAAAAATACGTTACTCCTCAAGGGTTTACTGCCATCCGGGACGGAGTGAAGGCGGGCGGCGGAGCCGTTGTGCAGCCGGCCGAAATCCTGCGTAAACCACCTTGGCTGCGCGCCAAGGCTCCCTCGGGAGCTGGCTTTCAGGGCGTTAAAGCCTTGGTTAAGGAGCACCGCCTCGCAACGGTGTGTGAGGAAGCCAAGTGCCCCAACATCGGAGAGTGCTGGAACGCGGGCACGGCCACGATCATGCTCATGGGTGCTGTGTGTACACGCGCCTGCCGCTTCTGTTCAGTAGACACGGGTAATCCACGTGGCTGGCTCGATGCTGAAGAGCCCGAGAATGCCGCGCGAACTGTTGAGCTGATGAAGCTGAAGTACGTTGTGCTGACATCCGTGAATCGTGACGATTTGCCGGATGGCGGCGCGGGTCACTACGCCAGGTGCATTCACGCGATCAAGGAACGGAATCCCTCCACCGCTGTTGAGGCGTTGACTCCGGACTTCGAAGGCGTGCTGACGGACGTCGAAACGGTCGTGGACTCGGGTCTGGAAGTGTTTGCCCAGAACATCGAGACGGTGCGCCGTCTGACGCATCCGGTCCGCGATCCTCGTGCGGGTTACGAGCAGACGCTGCGCGTGTTGGAGCATGCCAAGAGGCATAACCCGAAGGTCTTGACCAAGAGCAGCCTGATGCTTGGACTTGGTGAGACAGACGAGGAGATCACGCAAACGCTGGACGATCTGCGGGCCGCAAACGTGGATATCGTCACCTTGGGACAGTACCTGCGGCCGACCACCAATCACCTGCCTATTGAGCGATTCGTGACTCCGGCAGAGTTCGATACGTACCGCGAATGGGCATTGGCGCGGGGCTTTCTCGAGTGCGTGTCGGGTCCGCTGGTGCGTTCGAGCTATCGGGCCGAACAAGCGCTCAATCGTAACAACGCCGGGCTGAACAATCGCTCGTTGCAGGCCGGTGCGCTGGCTGCTGGGAAGTGAACGCGCACGTTGCCGATCAGATTGATCCGCAGCCCCAAATGGGCCAGCCCGTTACGGGCCAGCCCGTTACGGGCCAGCCCGATACGGGCCGGCCGATCGTGCGCCGCTTCGGGCGTGTTGAGTATGAGCCTACCTGGCGCGCCATGCAGCGGTTCACTGACGAACGCAATGCTGCAACTCCCGACGAGATCTGGTTTCTAGAACATCCGCCAGTCTTCACGCTTGGCATGAACGCCAGCCCGGCTCATGTGCTGGCTCCTGGCGATATCCCTGTGGTGCAGATCGACCGTGGTGGGCAGGTGACGTACCACGGTCCCGGTCAACTCGTCGTGTACCCGCTTATCGATCTCAGGCGCGCAAAGTTAGGTGTCCGCGATATCGTTACAGCTCTAGAGCAGAGCGTGATCCAAATGGCGGGCGACTACGGTATCACTGCCGAGACGCGGCGCGGCGCTCCTGGCATCTACGTCGCCGACAAGAAGCTCGGCAGCGTCGGGATCCGTGTCCGACGTCATTCCAGCTATCACGGTCTTGCCATGAACGTGAGTCTCGACCTGGAACCCTTCGACCGGATCAATCCCTGCGGTTACGAGGGTCTGCAGATGACGCAATTGGCCGAGCTGGGAGGTCCGGGTTCTATTGATAGAGCCGCGGATGCACTTGAACCGCATCTGCTGCGCGCGCTGGGTTTCCGCGCTACAGCTCGAGTTGCCGCTATATAACCATTCTGTAACCGCGGGCAGACTGACAAACTCACCGGCCCGGCCGTAGCATCTAAAAGCACAATAATTCCGGAGAAGGCTGATGAAGTTCAAACACTGGCTGCCACGAGTGGCGGCCATGGCGACGTTCGGCCTGGGCGCCGCAACGTTTTTTAGCGGGTCCCTCGCGCAGGCTGCGCAGGTGACGCTGCTCAATGTTTCCTACGATCCAACCCGTGAGCTGTACGTCGACTACAACGCGGCGTTCGCCAAGTATTGGAAAGGCAAGACGGGTCAGGATGTCAAAATCAACCAGTCGCATGGTGGGTCAGGCAAGCAGGCGCGTTCCGTTATCGATGGGCTTGCCGGGGATGTGGTAACGCTCGCGCTGGCGGCTGACATCGATGCAGTGGCCACTCAGGGGAAGCTGCTGCCGATCAACTGGGCCAGCCGCTTGGCGGACAATAGCTCGCCGTACACCTCGACCATCGTGTTCCTGGTCCGTAAGGGCAACCCCAAGGGGATCAAGGACTGGAGCGACCTGGTCAAGCCAGGCGTAGCGGTGATCACGCCGAATCCGAAGACCTCGGGTGGTGCTCGTTGGAACTACCTTGCGGCGTGGGGCTGGGCCCGTAAGCAACCTGGCGGCACTGATGCTACGGCCAAGGAGTTTGTCCGCAAGCTCTACAAGAATGTGCCGGTGTTGGATACGGGCGCGCGTGGGTCGACGACTACGTTCGTACAACGTGGCCTGGGCGATGTGCTGATTGCGTGGGAAAACGAGGCGCTGCTGGCGGTCAAGGAATTGGGGGCCGACAAGCTGCAGATTGTCGTTCCGACCATCAGCGTGCTGGCTGAGCCGCCGGTGGCTGTTGTGGACAAGGTGGTGTTGCGCAGGGGCACGCGGGAAGTGGCGACTGCGTATTTGCAGTACCTGTACAGCAAAGAGGGGCAGGAGATTGTGGCGAAGAACTACTATCGGCCGCGCGACCCGGAGGTTGCGAGCAAGTATGCCGCGCAGTACCCGAAGTTGAATTTGTTTACGGTTGCGGATTTCGGTGGGTGGTCGAAGGTGCAGCCCACGCACTTTGGGGATGGCGGGGTGTTTGATCAGATATACGCGCCGTAGCCGGCGCGTAGCGGAGGCGGGCGGCTACGCTGTTGCAGCCGCTCGCAGTCTTCCCAGGGGTGCCGACAGGTAACCTGCCAGGCGCTCGGCGTGGCCGCGCAGCTCCTGTGCGGCCGTAGCTTCCCAATGATTTGCACGTAGCATCGGACCGACGTAGAACAGGCTGGTCGCTGCACGTCCCTGTGCATCGACCAACGCTCCGTAGGCACCGGTTCGTATTCCAAGGTTGTGCGGGTCGGAAACCGCGAGGCCTTGTGCCAGGAGCGAGCGCATCAGGGGATCCTGCGACCGACTCACGTTGTAGTCGGGGCCGGTACAGTTCACCACTCGATCCACGAGCAATGTCTGCTGATCGTGGGCGCCTCGCGCTCTCCACGTGACTCGAACCTGGCTGCCCACAGTCTCAAATTTAAGGAGCCGCCCGGCATGTATGTGAAGCTTCTGGCGATTTCGGAGGTGTGTCAGTTTCGCTAGTGTTTCGCTGGGTAGCCTGTGGCGATGTACGTCCCAGAACGGCCGTATATGCCGTAACAGCCGCCGCTTTTCGCGCGTCGGCAGGCGTTGCCACAGGGCGGGGGCGATGTTGCGGATGAACGTTACCGCTTCTCGCCAATCTCCACCGCGTCGCTCGGTTTCGGCAGCCAGTTCTCGCACGTTTCGCAGTAGCGTGAGCGCGGAGAACGATGCGGCACGAAGGATCGTGGCGCTATTGCCCTTGCAGGCGGAGTGTGAAAACTGTGTCTGCGAGGGCGGGACGAGGCCGTGACGCGACATTGCGTGGATGACGACTTGTTCGTTGGAGGAGGCCGCGGCCGCGGTGGCAACGTCTACCATCGTCAGGCCGCTGCCAACCAGCAGTACGCGCTCGCCAGGGGAAAACTTGAGGGGCTGCGCCCACGGGTCGGAAACATACTGATGCAGGTGTTCGGTGCCGGGTAACGCGGCGGGCGGCGGGTTGCCCAGGGCCAATACGACATCGTCGGCGTAGAGCGTGTGGCCGTCAGCGTCGGCGGCCAACGCGCGGCTGGCGGAGTCCGCTGCCAATGGGCGGCCGGCGGAGTCCGCGGCCAACGCGTGGCTGGCAGAGTCCGTGGCCGACGCGCGGCCATTCGACAATCGCACGCGATAGGCGCTGCCGTCACCGAGCTTCTCGACAGCGCAAACGTCGCCGCAGAGGCGTTCGAACTGCACGTGGGGCGGTGCCGAGACCTCCGCGTCCAGGAGGGTCGCTTCAAGGTATTGGCCGTAGAGTGCACGCGGCAGGAAGTCCTCCGCTGTGGCATCCGGGATCCGGTGTTGGGCGAATGAGAGGAAATCGAGCGGCGCATTGGGATCGGCGGACATCCGCCCGGCCGGCACGTTCAGCAGATAGGGATATTCCCGGTCTGCATAAGCTTTGCCGCGCGCCACGCTGGTTGAGCGCTCGACGAGCACTATCCGCGTCGTTGCCCAATGCTGGGATTTCAAGAGGTTCGTAGCTACGAGAGTCCCGCTGAACCCGGCGCCGACGATCACGATCGTGCGTTGTGGAGACATGGCTGGCCTTCCGCAGTGAGTGGAAGCCAGCTTACTGGAGGGTCGATATCAAACCAGTAGCGATGGGGTTATAACTGAATGCGGTAAATGTCACCGCGGCCAGGGTGTAGCTGAGGGGCAGCGGTTACTCACTCCACTACGAGTTTGTACCCTGCGCCCGAAGCGGTCTGCAGCAGCTGGGGCGTGGCGGGGTCGACTTCGATCTTCTGGCGCAGGCGGTGTACGAGCTGCTTGAGGAGTTGTCGGTCGGCCGAGTTGCGGTGTCCCCAGACCTGGATCAGGAGCCGATCGGTGCTGACGGTGTGGCCGGCGTTGGTCAGCAGCATCTGCAACAGTCGCAACTCGAGTTTGGTCAGCCGTACGGGGTCGGCGGTACCGATACGAACGGTATGCTCGTCGATGTCCAGCGTAACGCGGCCTGCCGCGAGGGGCGCGGAGTTCTCCATTCCCGCTCGTCGTAACAACGCCTTGATTCGCGCCAACAGGGTGCGAGGACTGAACGGCTTGGTGAGGTAGTCGTCGGCACCCAGCTCCAGGGCACGCACGAGATCCTCTTCCTCGCCACGGACGGTGAGCATGATGACGGGCACGCGCGAGCGCTTTCGAATGGCCTCGCAGACCTGAAAACCGCTGGCGCCCGGCATGTTGATGTCGAGCACGACAAGGTCCGGAGACTCCGCCTCGAACATACGCAACGCGGCGGGGCCATCGCCGGCCTTCACGACGAGATAGCCGGCCTGCGTGAGGGTGAATCCGATCAACTCGCGCAGGTCGCGATCATCGTCCGCGACGAGCATTTTCATTAAGCAATCTCCCGTGGCAAGGACAGAGCAAACCGGGTCCGCCCCTGCTCTGTGCGGACCAGTGTGATGGTACCGGCATGGCGGTCAATGATGGATTTTACAATCCACAATCCCAGTCCCAGGCCTCCGGGCTCGGGCTCTTCCTCGGACCCGCGCTGGAACCGAGCGAAGATGGCGTCAGTTTCGGCCGCCGCGGGGCCCGGGCCTTCGTCCTCGACCCAGCACAGTACGCGGGTATCGTGAGCCTCCGCTCCGATCCGTACAACACTACCCTCAGGCGCGAACTTATTGGCGTTTGCCAGGAGGTTGACGAACACCTGCGTGAGCCGCGGTTTGTCGCCCTCAATCAGGGGCAGGTCTTCGGCTAGCGTCACGTCGAGCGTCTGGTGCCGCAGCGTCAGAAGTGATCCCACCAAGGCTTGCGCGTCTTCGACCACCTCGTGCAAGTCCACGCTCTGATGCCGGATTCCAAGCTGACCGGATTCGATGCGCACGCTCTCCAGCAGATTGTCGATCAATCGTGTCAAACGCAAGGTGCCGCGCTCGAGGGAGCGCACCAACTCATGCTGCTGTTCCGGCTGCAGAGTTGATAACCCTTCCATCAACAGCTCGATGGAGGCCAGTTGAGCTGCCAGCGGCGTGCGGAACTCGTGCGAAATGTTGGCCAGGACTGAATCGCGCGCCCGGCGTACGGCTTCGAGCTCCGTTTCGTCGCGAATCACCTGCACTTGGAGTCCGTCCACCATGCCGGAGCTCGTGATCACCGTGGTGCGGGGCTCAGCATCCGAGACCTGAAGGTGCTCGATCGCTTTGGCGCTCCGATCGATTCGTGCCTGCAGAATGGGGCACCGGAAATCACAGGGGCGCCGGCCTTCCTCGAAGCGCGGCTTGAGAATGTCTCCGCAGAACTGGCCCACGGCCTGCTCCGGTGTCACATTCAGCAGACGGGCGGCTTGCGGGTTGAGATAGCGGATCATCCGGTTCTTGTCGACCGCATAGACTCCCTCGACCACACCGCCGAGCACGGCCTGCGCTTCAGCCTCCCGCCGACGCAGAGTACCTGTCAGCTCGACGAGATTGCGTCGCATGTCCTCCATCGTTCGCGCCAGCATCCCGACCTCAGCGGCACCACCCGCCGGAATGGACGTCGAGAAATCTCCCTGTCCCAATCGGACGGCGGCCTCTGTGAGTGCTTTCACAGGGCCTGCGATCAACTCGGTCAGGATCAACCCGCCGAAGACTGCCAGGGCGGCGAGGATGAGCGCTGTGACAACGAGCTTGCGGATCAGCCGGCCGGCTGAGCTATCGATCGCTGTCGTGGGCAGTAGCGCCTCGACCAGTGCAATAGCCTCGCCTGTCGAGGCAAAAACGGGAACGCTGGAGGCGTACAGGCCTTTCGAGTCGATGCGCTGAACGGCAGAGCGGCCGTCGGCGAGACTCGCGGAGTAGAGCGGGGTGAAAGCGTTGACGGGGTCATTCGTGAACGCACGGTAATCGATGATCCTGATCTCGAGGCCCACTCGCTGGCTCAGCGTCCTCGCGAACTTCTCGTTCATCAATCGCACGACGTAGACGCGAGTCGCTTCAGCATCGCCGAGGTTGGCGTACGCGCCGAGCACCGGAGTTCGGGCGTTCGCGGGCAGCGCCAGATACGTCGCTCCCTGCTCGGTGGCCGACGTGACAATTCCATCCCAATCGAGGGCCGGACCACTCTGGGCTATGAGCTGCGTTCCTGTGAATACCGCACATGCATCGATGCCTGCTGCTTCGCAGGAACGACGCAGCAGTGGTGCGATGGCGTCAGTCCGCCCCTCGGTTAATAACCTCTGAAGCGTTGGGCGCTCAGCGAGCGCGCGCGCTGCTGTGACCGTGTCCTCTGCGCTTCGCCGTATATCTTCGCGTGCCATCGCTCCCGCAAGCTGCACGCGGGACTTCCCTTGATCGTCGGCGAGATCGTGAAGCATTCGGATCGCGGAGTAGGAGATTCCGCCGCCCACCAGGAGCACGATGGCAACGTGGATGGCAACCATCCACCATCCGAGGCTCGTCTTCGCGGGATCGGGGCGAAATCTCGCCCATATTTCTCTGATGCGTTCCAGCATCGAGTCGATCATCGCCGCCGATAACCCGTACGTTCTACCAACGTTTTCACTACGAGCGTCGCGACTGCCAGCAAGGTGAGAAGGGATGCGACCGCGAAGGCACCGACGAAGTTGTACTCGTTGTAGAGAATTTCGATGTGCAGGGGCATGGTGTTCGTCAGGCCCCTGATATGGCCCGAAACGACCGAGACTGCGCCGAATTCACCCATGGCCCGAGCGTTACAGAGAATGACGCCGTATACGAGTCCCCAGCGTACTTTCGGCAACGTCACCCGGAAGAAGGTAATCCAACCACCGGCACCCAGCGTGATGGCCGCTTCCTCCTCGTCATTGCCCAGTTGCTGCATCAGGGGGATGAGCTCGCGCGCCACGTAGGGGAAGGTCACGAACATGGTTGCCAGCATGATTCCAGGCAGCGCGAAGATTACGCTGATGTCGTGCTCCTGGAGCCAGACGCCGAACCAGCCGTGCAATCCGAACAGAAGCACGTACACCATCCCCGAGATCACCGGCGAGACCGCCAGTGGCAGATCGACCAGGGTGATCAGGAAGCTTTTGCCGCGGAATTCGAACTTCGCCATTGCCCACGACGCGGCGAGTCCGAACACGGTATTGATGGGAACCACCACCAGGGCCGTGATCAGTGTGAGTCTGATGGCTGCGGCGGTATCGGGGTCGGAGAAACTGTGCGCGTAGGCTTGCAAGCCTTTCTCGAAGGCCATCACGAACACGGTGGCCAGGGGCGCAAACAGGAGCGCGGCCAGAAACAGCAGCGACAAGCTGATAAACGTCCATCGCACGATCGAGCTGCGAATCGTGTCGCGGCCCGGACGGGTGGAGATATCGTCCAGCGAAGAGCTTTGGGCCCCGGCGGCCATCAGCGTGCCCCCGCAACGATCCGGCGACGTCCCCAGGCCTGCAGCAGGTTGATCATGAGCAGCATGACGAAGGAGATGACGAGCATGACGAAGCCGAGGGCGGCAGCGCCCTTGTAGTCGAATTCTTCCAGGCGGATGACGATCAGCAACGGCGTTATCTCGGTTTTCATCGGCAGGTTACCCGCGATGAAAATGACGGAGCCATATTCGCCGACGGCGCGTGCAAAGGCGAGGGTGAAGCCTGTTAGCAGCGCCGGAAGCACGGTTGGCAGAATGATTCGCCGGAAGACATAGAGTCGTCCCGCGCCCAGCGTTTCCGCTGCGTCCTCGAGATCACGCTGCACTTCCAACAGGGCCGGTTGCACCGACCGGACGGCGAACGGGAGGCCGATCAGTGTCAATGCGACCGTGACGCCGATCCAGGTGTAGGCCACCTTGATGCCTAACGGTGCCAGGTACTGTCCGATCCATCCGTTCTCCGCAAAAACGGTGGTCAGCGCGATGCCGGACACGGCAGTCGGTAGGGCGAAGGGCATATCGATCAGGGCGTCGATCAACTTCCGGCCCGGGAATTCATAACGCACCAGCGTCCAGGCGATGATGAATCCGAATACGAGATTGATGGACGCTGCCAGGAACGAGGCCCCGAAAGACAGCCGGTATGAGCCCAGCGCGCGCGCACTGAACACAACGCGCACGAAGTCGTGCCAGGTCATGGACGCAGCCATGAGCACCAGTGCCGCCAGGGGAAGCAGCACCACCACGCAGAGAAAGAACGTCGTAAACCCAAACGTCAGACCAAATCCAGGAAGTACGCTGGGTTGTTTAATGGCAGCCATACTTTACCGGCCTATGGCGCTTTCGCCTTGGCGGTGCACGATGAGCACCGGCCAGCGGCTCTCGGCAAACAGCGAGCCGAATCGCTCCGCCAGGTCGGCATGGCCCCGGATACCCAGGATGAGCATCTGGCCGGCCGACTCGCCGAGCTGGCGCGCCAACTCATGGGACACATCACCAAAACGCAACTCGGTTCTCATTTCGAGTCCGTGCACCGCCTGCGCTTCGGAGCGGGCGTCGAGCAGCGCACGCATGCCATGCGGCCGCTGTGCCATTGGTGTCTGTTGAGGCAGGATGCCGATGTAGATGGCTTCTGCAGAGACGTGACGCAGAATGCTCGCAGACACCGCAAGCGTCGCGCGACGTACCGCTTCATCCGCCCAGTGAATCAACACCCGCTGCGGGGGGCTGGCGTTCTGCGGCAGCACGAGTATTTCTTCGGCGCCCATCTTTAACAGCCATTGCACCTGGTACGCGACCTCGGTATGTGACGCGATCACGGTCGTGCCGCTGAACTCCGGCGCTCCCTCACAGCTCGCGCCCGGCATACCCAACTTCGGCTCGACACGCGTTGAGATGCGCGTCTTCATTCGCGAGGCAAGCTCAGCCAGCAACGGTTGTTGGACGAGCGCTTCGGCGAGCGATTCAGTCGTCGCGCACGTTGTGAAACTCGACAACGGCGTAGGCAGGATGTGAATCCGGCGCACGCCGATTGCCACGTGCTGCCCGGTTGAAATCAGGAAGGCGCGCTGCTCGTGTTGTGTGCGCGTAACTTCGAGAAATGCGCTTCCGTTGCCATTACCGTTGGAGAGCGGCGCGGCTTCCTGGCCATCCTCGATGCGAATGCGCATTCGCTCGAGAGCGCCGGTAAAGACGATCTCCTCGACGGCTCCTCGCGTGAGGTAGCCGGATGCCAGGTCCTCGCGGGTGGGGCCAATCTCAATCTCTTCGGGCCGGACGACGGCAACCACTTCGTGCTCGCGAGATCCCTGGAGGGGGCCGGCTGCGCTGGCGTTCACGGCAGTCTTGCCGAACCGGATGCCGTCCCGGGTCTGTCTTGCGAGGATCAGATTGGCTGCACCCAGGAAGGTCGCGACGAATCGGGTGGCCGGTCGTGCGTAGAGTTCCTGCGGGTTGCCAATCTCGAGTAGCCGCCCGAGGTTCATCACGCCGATGCGATCGGCAAGCGCGAACGCCTCTTCCTGGTCGTGCGTCACCAGCACAGTTGTAATGCCAAGCTCTCGCTGCACCTGTCGAATTGTGCGTCGCAACTCCTCGCGAATCTTCGCGTCGAGCGCACCGAACGGCTCATCGAGAAGAAGCACCTCGGGCTTGTGGGCGAGTGCACGCGCCACCGCAACTCGCTGCTGTTGTCCGCCGGAAAGTTGAGCAGGCAGACGTTCATCCATTCCTTCCAGGGACACCAACCGCAGCAGTTCCTGGCGCCGCTGCCGGCGCTCAGTCCCCTTCATCCGTCGCACTCGAAGGGCAAACTCGATGTTATCCGCGACCGTCATGTGGCGGAACAGCGCGTAGTTTTGGAAAACCAGGCCTACGCCGCGTTCCTTGGCGGAGACGTGAGTGACGTCCCGGCCATGCAGTGAAATCCGCCCATGGTCCACACCGGCGAGGCCGGCAATGGCCCTCAGCAGCGTGCTCTTGCCGCTGCCGCTGGGCCCCAGCAGTACAAAGAATTCCCCGTCGCCAATGTCCAGGGAGACGTCATTGACGACGGGTAATCCCTGATAGCGTTTGGTGACCTGGTCGAGCGTAATGGACATGTTTTTGGAGTTCTTGAACCCAAAAAGGAGCCCATGCTACCAAGGCCGTTGGTTATAAAACGGTGACAATCAGGCCCGGAATCAGGCCTTATAGTTAGGTCCTGATAATCAGATGATCGTCAGGACGCCTTCGGTGGCCTTCAGATCGTTCACCAGGGCGATGACCTGCTCATTGCTCTCGGCCACGATCACATACGAGATTGAGAGGAAATTACCGTTCTCGCTGAGGCGTTCGCTGACGCGGTCGGCGTCCAGCTTGGGCGCGTGCCTCAGCATGATCGCGTGCACCCGCGCGCGGAACTCATCCGACGGCCGCCCGACCACCTTGATGGGGTAGTCGGTTGGATACTGCAGCAGGGATGGCTGATCCGGCGGACGATCTACCATGGCTGCCCTGCCAGCTCGCGTTTGTAACGTTGCCAATGCTCGTGGATGCGCTGCCACAGCGGACCGGGTTTGCCGGTACCAACGGGTTTGCCGTCGAGTTTGGTCACCGACTGGACTTCGCGGGTTGAGGCGGAGATCCAGATCTCGTCTGCAGTGCGCAGTTGCTGCTCGCTGACCGGGGCCGCCTTGTATTCGATACCCGCGCGTGTGGCCACTTCCTCCATCGCACTTCGCGTGGTTCCCGGAAGAATCTTGCGCGAGTTGGGCGGGCTTACGATTACACCGCCCAACACGACGTGCACGGCCGAGGCCGAAGCCTCCATCAACTCGCCGTCGCGCAGCAGGATGGTTTCCGCGGCATGAGCATCGGCTGCCAGTTGGCGTAAAAGGACATTGGCAAGCAGTGACACTGACTTGATATCGCACTGTGCCCAGCGCGTGTCCTGCGCGGTAACACATTCGACTCCGTTTTCGAGAGTCGTTGCCTGTATGACGGGCAGTGGGGCGCAGAAAGCAAACACGGTGCGCGGGATGTTGGGCAGCGGAGCGTGATTTCTGCCGAACTCGGCACCGCGGGTAACCTGCCAGTAGACATACTGATCGCCGCCGCCGTTGCGTGTGATCAGGGTTGAAAACAGCTCGCGCCATTCGGTCCGCGTGTGCGGATCTTCCATCTTGATGGCGGCGAGACTCCGGGTGAGCCGCTCGGCATGCGCCTCGAACCGGAAAGGCCGCCCGGCATAGACGGGCATGACCTCGTAGACACCGTCGCTATAGAGGAATCCACGATCGAGTGGCGAGATGCGTGCCTCGCGAAGAGGCACAAACTCGCCATTCAGATAACTGATGGGAAGAGGATCGGCCATGAATGCCTACGCGGCCCGGGCCAGGCGCCCCACTAATTAAACCACAGTCGGACGCTGTCAGTTGCGCGGGTCCACAGTCCCGCCTCGGGCACCGCCTTGCCTGGCATCAGAGGCACGTGTGCGACGACTTTACCCTCCGGGTCGCTGATCGTGAGCTCGCCAATCGCCTGATTGGCCGCAAGGGGTGCGATCAGGGGCTCCTTGAACAGATGAGCCGTGCTCTTCAGCGAGGCGGCCTGTCCGCGGCCGACTGTCAGGACGATGTCGCGGGGAACGGCCAGTGTCACGTACTCTACTGCTGACTTGTAGACGCGCGGCTTCAGCAGGATCTCGCCGGCTGATTTCACCTTCGCGGTTTCATAGAAGGTGTAGCCGTAATTGAGCAGTGCGGCGCTCGCGTCCTCGCGCGCCTTGACGCTGGGTGATCCCATCACGACTGACACGAGCCGCATTCCATCGCGCTTCGCGGACGTAACGAGGCAAAAGCCCGCACTATCCGTGTGTCCGGTCTTCATTCCATCGACGGTGGGGTCACGGAGCAGCAGGCCGTTACGGTTGTGCTGAGTGATGTTGTTCCAGGTGAACTCGCGAATGCTGTACCACTGGTAGTAGTCGGGGAACTCGGTGATCAACGCATTCGCCAGAATCGCCATGTCGCGCGCGGTCGTGTAGTGATCCGCGGCGGGCAGGCCGTCGGAGTTGACGAAGTTGGATGCCTTCATCCCCAGGCGTTTGGCGTACTCATTCATGAGCTGTGCGAACGCGGGTTCGGTGCCACCGATCTTCTCGGCCAGGGCGATGGTGGCGTCGTTGCCGGACTGCACGATCATTCCCTTGATGAGAATTTCCGCGGGCACTGAGCTGCCGACCTGTACGAAGGTGCGTGAGCCTTCCGACCGCCACGCGTGCTCGCTGATGGTGACCGGGTCGGTGAGCTTCAACCGGTTTTCTTTCAGTGCTTTGAACACTGCATAGGAGGTCATCAGCTTGGTGAGACTGGCCGGCTCCTCGCGATCATCGGCATGGTCCTCCGCCAACACACGCCCGCTGAAGTGATCCACGAGGATGTAGGCTCGGGCAGTGACTTCGGGCGGTTTGGGAATTGGCACTGCAGCAGCGGCTGGAGCGCCTGCCGCGCCTACGGCCACGGCAACCGCGGCCGTCAATAGTGCGAGATACGAGGAGCGCAACATCCGATGAAATCCCCTGGGCGAAAATAGTTGAATCAGCAATTCTAGCTTGAACATGTCCGGGTTACTCAATCCGTCGCCAGGCGCGCATCGGGGTAGCCGAGTGCCCGCAGTTTGGCGGCCAGCTGATCGAACTCGGGCACGCTGCTGATCGGGCCCAGGCGGACGCGGTACAAAGGCGGTTTGCCATCTGGCGGCGCAAGGATAAAGGCACTGGACAGGCCGCCCGTATGGAGGCGATCCAACACGCGTTGCGCATTGCGCTGGTCGGCGAATGCGCCGGCTTGAACATACAGCGAAGGCGGCGGAACTTCCGCCGAGCGAGTCAGGTCGTCGGGCTCCTGCACGGTGAGAGCTTTGACCTCCACCAGCGTGGTCCCTTCCTTGAGCATGTCGAGCTTCGCTGCCGCGGAGTAGGACAGATCGATGAGCCGATTGGCTACGAACGGCCCGCGGTCATTGATTCTGACGACGATGCTGCGCCCGTTCTTCAGGTTGGTCACTCGCGCGTAAGTGGGCAGCGGCAATGTCTTGTGGGCCGCGGACATGCCGTACATGTCGTACTTTTCGCCATTGGAGGTGCTTTCTCCATGGAATGTCGGCCCGTACCACGAGGCAACGCCCCGTTCGAGGTATCCGTCCGCGGTAGCAAGGACTACGTAGCGCCTGCCGAGAACCTTGTAGAAGGGCGGGTTGCCATGTGCGCTGCGCGGCTCGCGGCGCGGGGTTGCATCGGGGATGGAATCAACATTCGCGGGCGGAGGGGGCACTATCTCGGGTGTCGGCGCGGGTGCGGCCTTTCTGCCCGCGATTGAGCAGCCGGCGAGCAGAGCTACGCAGATGCAGGCTGCCGCCGCGAGCCGGGGTGTTGCGGCCGGTGCTGTTGCAGCCCGTGCTGTTGCGGCCGGGCGGACTGTTGCCGCGGGCCGCGCGCTGGCGGCGTTGATCGGCAGGCGGGCAGGTGGGCTGGGCCTCAAGGCCGGGCAGCCTCTAGGGTCTGACCGGAGTTGACCCGCTGGATGATCGCCGCCGCCAGGTCATGGACGGCCATTGCGTAGCGCGCGCTCCGGTTGTAGCGCGTAATGACGTAGAAGTTCTTGAAGCCAACCCGGTACGCAGGTCCGTCTTGTTGTTCGGCGGAGACGAGTACGACCGGTGTCGCGCCGGTCTCGTCTCCCAGGATCACGACGCCCTGGGCGCTCAAGCTGTCCACCGTCTCGTTCAATTCCAGGTTGCGCGTGTCGATCTGGAACTTCGGCTCGGGATCGAGCTTGGTTTCGGCCAGCACCGGACCGCCGGCCTCCCAGCCGTGCTCCACGAAGTAGTTGGCAATGCTCGCCAGGATGTCATCCCAGTCATTCCACAGGTCACGCTGCTGGTCCGCGTTCGCATCCACTGCAAACTGCCGGTAGCTCGAGGGCATGAACTGGGGCACCCCCATGGCACCGGCGTACGAGCCGATGACTTTGACAGGGTCGAGGTGTTCCTCGCGATACAGCAGTAGGAACTGCTCGAGCTCGCCACGGAAGTAGTCGCTTCGGGGCGGGTAGTCGAATGAGAGGGTCATCAGCGCATCGAGCACGCGGTAGTGACCGGTCACGCGGCCATATTTCGTCTCGACGCCCATGATCGCAACGAGATACTGCGGTGGAATGCCGCGCGCGCTCGCAATACGCTCGAGCGATTCGCGATGCTCCACATAGAACTGTGCCCCCTGCGAGATCCGCTCCTCGGTCAGGAAGCGGTCGTGATACTCCCACCAGGGCGTCACTTTTTCGGCGGGCCGGGTCATGGCTTCGATGATTTTGGGCTGCGGCTCGGCTTCGCGCAGCAGCGCCAGTACCTGTTTCTTCTTAAGCTGGTTGCGTTCCACCACGTCCTTCACGAACGCGGCGATCTCGGGGCGCTTGAGATCGAACTGCGGGTGATGTTGCACGGGCTTATGCCGCGCACTTAAGGGTGCGGCGAGCAGCAGCGCAAGGATTGCGAGACAGATACGTTGACTGGAAGTCACTACGAGCTTACTAATTTCCTGTGCGAGTACAGCGCCATCAGGATACCGAAGCCGGCCAGCAGGGTCACCACGGAGGTCCCTCCATAACTGACGAGCGGTAGCGGCACACCGACCACCGGCAGCAGGCCACTGACCATGCCGGCATTGATAAAGACATAGACAAAGAAGGTTAGTGCCAGGCTTCCGGCGACCAGCCGCGCGAAAGTGTCCTGGGTCTGTGTCGACAAATACAGTGCACGGCTGACGACGAACAGATAGAGCAGCAGCAGCAAGCCTTGGCCGAGCAGGCCGAACTCTTCGCCGACGACCGCGAAGATGAAGTCCGTCGAACGTTCCGGCAGGAACTCCAGTTGTGCCTGGCTGCCGTTCATCCAGCCTTTACCAAACACACCGCCGGAGCCAATCGCGATCTGTGACTGGATGATGTGGTAGCCGGCGCCCAGGGGGTCGGTTTGTGGATCGAGGAAGGTCAGCACGCGCTTGCGCTGGTAGTCGTGCATGAAGTTCCAGCCAAACCAGGCGCCGATCGCACCGAGCGCGGCGAGAGCGCCCATAATGCGCACGGACAGACCGGCCATGACGATGACCAGCGCGCCGGCGATGGCAATCAACGCGGCCGTACCCAGATCGGGCTGGATTGCGACCAGGCCTACTGGCACGAACACCACGCCGGTGAGCAGGAGCAATAGCGGCCAGCTCGGTGGCAGCGGCCGCTCGTGCAGAAACCACGCGACGGTCATCGGCACCGCGAGCTTCATCAGCTCGGAGGGCTGGAAGCGGATGATTCCAAGATCGAGCCAGCGTTGCGCGCCCTTGCCGATGTGTCCCATGCCATCCACGATCAACAGCAGGAAGATGCCAAACAGGTACAGCCAGGGCGAGGTGCGGCGCAGGAAATTGGGATTGACCTGGGCAAGCACCAACATCGCAGTGGTGCCCAGCGCCAGGCGTCCGACGGTCCGATAGATCGTGGGCAGGCTCTGACCCGATGCACTGTAGAGAATGATCAGGCCGTACACGGCAACCAGGGCAAGACCGATGATCAGGGGCCCATCGAGCTTGAGCGCAAATAACACGCGCGCGGCGCCGGTGAGCGTGCGCCGCGTGCGTGAGCCTCTTGTGACTTCCTCGTAGATCATTTCTGTTGCATCAAGGGGGCGATCTCACACCGCCGGCTGAGTTGCCCGCCCCAGCTGCGGCACGCTTTTGATCCAGGACGGGGGCCGGCGGCTCCAACGGCTTGGTTGTCGGCAATATGGACTGCCCAATCGCCTCCGGCGGCTTCAGTTTGCCATCACTGCCCAGCAGGTAGGCGTCCAACACCTTGCGGGCGATCGGAGCAGCGGCGCTGGCACCCCAGCCACCATTCTCGACGATGACCGCCAGCGCGATGCGGGGTTGGTCGGCAGGCGCGAATGAGATGAACCATGAATGGTCGCGCAATCGCTCAGAAACCGTCTTTTCGTTGTACTTCTCGTTCTGACCTACGCTGAACACCTGCGCGGTGCCGGTTTTTCCGGCGATGGCATAGGCGGCGTTCTTCCCCACGGCCAAAGCCGCAGTGCCGTGCGTCACTGCGCCAACCATGCCGGCGTAGATCCGTCCCCATTCTTCCGGAGTGGCCAGAGTGATGTCAGGCTCGCGCACGGGCGCGAGAGGCTCCAACTTTCCGGTGAGCGCGTCGCGGAAGCCGGTGACGAGGCGCGGTTTGAAAACTTTGCCGCGCGAGGCGAGCACGGACACATAGTGGGCCATCTGCAGGGGCGTGACGTTCAGATACCCTTGTCCGATACCGAAGTTCACGGTCTCGCCCGGGAACCACATTTTGTCGGCCGGCCGTTTGAAGTACGAGGCTTTCCATTCGCGCGTGGGTAACAGGCCTTTGAGCTCGCCGCTGATATCCAGGCCGGTGGGCCTTCCGAATCCGAAGGGCGACATGAACGCGGCAATGCGGTCCACGCCGATCGTGTCAGCCAGGCCGTAAAAGTAGACGTCGCAGGATTTGGCGATGGCCTCGACGAGATTCATATACCCGTGGTGGCCGCCTTTGCCCTCACGGTACAGGTGGGCACTGCCCGGCAAGTGAAACTGCCCGGCACAGAAACGGGTCTGCTCCGGGTCCACCACGTGGTAGGCGAGGCCTGCCAGTGCAATAACCGGTTTGACTGTCGAGCCGGGCGGGTACACGCCACGCATCGCGCGATCGAGCAGTGGAGTATCGATGTCATCTTTCAGAGAGCCGTACTCAGCTCTGGTGATGCCGCGTCCGAACAGGTTGGGGTCGAATCCGGGGCGGCTGGTCATTGCAATGACATCGCCATTGTTGGGGTCGATCGCGACGAGCGCCCCACGTCTGCCGGCCAGGGCATCCTCGGCCGCACGTTGCACCTTCAAATCCATCGCAAGAACGATGTCGTCCCCTGCGGTCGGCGCATGTATGTTCAGTGTCGGGATGAAGGCGCCTTGTTTGTCTACCGAGCGGCCCTGGGCGTTCACCAATATTTCGCGCGAGCCGTTGACACCGTGAAGCTTCGTTTCGTAAGCGCTCTCGACGCCCTGCTTGCCTATCAAGGCGGTGCCGGAGTAGGCGGCGCGATCTATGTGCGAGAGGTCGGCTTCGCTGATGGCGCCTACGTAACCCAACGCATGCACTGCCATGTCGCCGTTGGGGTAGGAGCGGGTCTGGCGCGTCTTGATGTCCAGACCCTGAAATTCAAAACGGCGCACCGCGAACCTTGCGACATCCTCATCGGACATGCGCAATCTCACTGGCACACTGTCGAAAGCACGCCGTGACCTGATCGTCTTCTTGAGCTCGTCAACGTCTTCCGCCCGAATCAGGTCGAGTTGGACCAGGCCGCTGAGTGCCGTCTGCAGGTTGGGGACTTCCTCGGGCACCAACTCCAGCTGGTAGGCGGGCTGGTTGCCCGCGACGACCTCTCCGTGCCGGTCGAGAATGAGGCCGCGCGCGGCTGGGATGGGCTCTGTGCGTACCCGGTTGCCTTGTGACAACTCGGCGTAGTAGTCGTGGCGGATCACCTGCAACAGGAACAGGCGTCCCATGAGGCCGAGCGTCAGGAGAATGATGACCGCGCCGGCGACAATAGCCCGCTGATCAAACAGGCGCTGTTCGCTCCAGTGATCTTTGATGTGCACGCCGCGCGCCATGCGGGAAAGGTCCTGTCGTTACCGACGTCGGTCGTTGGTTGCGTTGAGGACTGCGGCCACCGGAGCCCAGAAAATCGCGCCGGTCACGGTGTGAGTCCAGCGCAGCGGGCTCGAGATCGGGTGGTGTGTCCAGCCGTCGATCGCAAAGAGTATGGATTCGTAGGCTACGAGCACCGCGAACACGATCAAGGATTGCTGAAATGCCGGCTTGGAGCGGATCTTCTGGTGCTCGCGCACTGCAACGTAGGTGATTACCGAGAGCGCGAGCGCGTGCTCACCCAGTACTGGGCTTTGAAACACGTCGAGCAGGAGACCGGAGAAAAAACCCAGTGCGATGCCGCCGGCACGGGGCGAGGCGATCGACCAATAGAGCACGGTCAGTACGAGGAACATCGGGCGTACGAGCGCCAGGTAGGTCGGCAGCGGGAGCACCGTCAGGATGAGTGCTATCAGAGCTGTCAGGAGCATCGCCCCGCGTGGCTCGGCGTTCATGGGTGGGCCTGCGGAGCTGGGGCTTGCAAATCCGCGGTCTGCGGAGCTACTGCCTGGGGAGTGGGGGACTTGGGCTCAGGCTTGGCAGGTACATCCTCCTCGGTGGGAGGGCCTTCCTCGTCGTCCTTAGATTCCGGGGTGGGGGGCTTCGCTGGCTTGGGCGGAGGCGCTTTAACCGGCTGGGTGGCCGCGTCCCCTGGCGACGCCGCGCCGGCTGCTTGGCCCGGCGCGGGAACGGTCGCTGCCGGCTTCGGACGGGGCGGCACAGCTTGCGATTGCATACGGGCATTTCCGCTCTTCGCCTCGCCATCCGCTGTAGCGGAGACGGGCGCCGCCGGATGCCCCTCGCGAAACCAAACCAGCATGACCTCTCTGTCGATGTTCATGCTGGCGAACGGCTCAGCGCGGACTTGGGCTAGAGGTTGGACCGCATCCCGGTGAACCTCGGCCACTCGTCCAACGGGATATCCCGCCGGAAAGACGCCTCCAAGCCCCGACGTCATGAGCACATCGCCGGTCTTCACGTCTGCGTTGGCGGGTAAATATGGAAGCGCGAGCGAGACCGAGTCGCCGGTACCCACGGCAATCGTGCGCAAACCAGTGCGCTCGATCTGCACAGGCACCGCATGTTCAGGATCGGTGATGAGAATAACCTCTGCGCTCCAAGGACCTACGTGGGTGGTCTGGCCGAGCAATCCTTTGTCATCCAGTACCGCCTGGCCCTTGAACACTCCATTGCGGGTCCCCCGATTGACCAGCACCCGCTGGCGCAAGTTGTTCAGCTGAATATCCACGACCTCTGCCACGAGCCAGCGCTCCGCGACCGGCGGTAGAGCCTCCTTCAGGCCCCGCAGCTCATCGTTTTCGTGCGCCAGCGCCTCGTAACGCATGGACCGGAGCTCGAGCTCCCGGTTCCGGGTCGTGAGGCGTTCATTCTCGGCTCTGAGGGCCTCGCGGGTTGCGGCGCTTTCCTGCATCCATCGCCAGGCTGTCGAGGGCGAGCTGACGGCCAGCTGGATGGGGTAGGCGGCTATGTTCAGCGCGTAGCGGACCTGCTCGAGCCAGGCTCCGCGCTGATCGAGGAACATGATGATGATCGACAGCGCTGCGTACAGCGTGAAGCGGAAACCGGGAGAGCCACCCCTGGCGGAGCTGGCCCCTGTGCCGAAGGCCATGCGAAGGTGCCCGTGCCCGTGCTATTCGAGACCGAAGTGGCCGGGTCCCAGCTCGTCCATCAGCTCGAGAATGCGCCCACCGCCACGTGCGACGCACGTCAGTGGGTCATCCGCGACGACGACTGGCAGGCCGGTCTCTTCCGTGAGGAGCTTGTCGATGTCGCGCAGCAACCCGCCGCCACCGGTCAGGACGATGCCCCTTTCGGCGACATCGGCTCCAAGCTCGGGAGGAGTCTGTTCGAGCGCCTGCTTCACGGCGCTCACAATGCTCTGCAGAGGCTCCTGTAACGCTTCCAGGATCTCGTTGCTGTTCAATGTGAAGCTTCGCGGTACGCCCTCGGAGAGGTTGCGTCCCTTCACGGACAGTTCGCGCACCTGCTGGCCGGGGTATGCAGATCCGATTTCGATCTTGATGCGTTCGGCCGTGGCCTCACCTATGAGAATGCCGTAATTGCGGCGTACGTAGTTCATGATGGCTTCGTCGAAGCGGTCGCCACCAATGCGCGCCGAGTTGGCATAGACGATGCCGTTCAGCGACAAAACGGCGACCTCGGAGGTACCGCCACCGATGTCGAGTACCATCGAGCCGCGCGCCTCGTGCACGGGAAGTCCCGCGCCTACCGCGGCGGCCATGGGCTCGCTTACGATCGCGACGTTGCGTGCGCCGGCACCTTCGGCAGACTCGCGGATCGCGCGGCGCTCGACCTGTGTCGAGCCGAACGGAACGCACACGAGCACGCGTGGCGAAGGCTTGAGCATGCGGTTGCCGTGCACTTTGTTGATGAAGTGCTGGAGCATCTTTTCGGTGTACGTGAAGTCAGCAATGACGCCGTCCTTCATTGGACGAACGGCCGTGATGTGCCCGGGCGTGCGCCCCAGCATCATCTTGGCTTCCGACCCTACGGCGACGATGATCTTGCCGCCGCCCCGGGTGGACTCGTCCTGCACTGCGACTACGGACGGCTCATTGAGCACAATGCCCTTGTCACGGACGTAGATGAGAGTGTTTGCTGTTCCCAGGTCGATCGATAGATCGCTGGAGAAGTAGCCGCGCAAGCGTTTGAACATGAATTGGCGACCGGAATTAAAGTGCGGCGGGGGACCCCCAAAGTGGCGCGTAATCTAGCAACCGATGGGACATTCAGCAAGGCAACATGTATGATTTTGGGCTGTCTTTCGCATTTGTTGTCTCATCAAATCCTATGCTCCTGACACGCGAACAGATCGAAAATATCGCTCACCTGGCACGCCTTGCGCTTCAGCCTGCCGAGCTTCCTGTATATCAGCAAAGCCTGTCGGCGATTTTCGACTTCGTCGGCGAGCTCGACAGGGCCGACACGGCCAATGTCGCCCCGATGGCCCACCCGCTGCCGGGCCTGTCGCAGCGCCTGCGCCCCGATGTCGTGACCGAGACTGATCGTCACGAGGTCTATCAGCGCAATGCGCCGCAGGTGGCTGCCGGACTGTATCTGGTCCCGAAGGTAATTGAGTGAAGATTCACACTTTGACGCTGGCACAGCTCTCGAAAGGGCTGCGGGCCAGGGAATTCTCGAGCGTTGATCTCGTGCGCGGCTTTCTGGACAGGATCGATGCGCACCAACCCACTCTGAACGCAATGATCACCGTGATGCGTGATCAGGCTCTCAGTGCCGCTGAGGCTGCGGACCGGGAGCTCGCGGCCGGCCGCGGTGGCCCGCTTGCCGGACTGCCGATCGTGCACAAGGATCTGTTCTGCACGGAAGGTGTTCTGACGACGTGCGGCTCGCACATGCTCGACAATTTTGTGTCGCCATATGACGCCACTGTGGTCGCGAAGCTCAAGGCGGCTGGCGCGATCACACTCGCGAAATCGAACATGGATGAGTTCGCGATGGGCTCTTCCAACGAGACGAGCTACTTTGGACCTGTACGCAATCCCTGGAACACCGACCTGGTCCCGGGTGGGTCATCGGGCGGCTCGGCGGCGGCCGTCGCGGCGCGGCTGGTTCCTGCTGCGACCGCGACTGACACGGGTGGGTCCATCCGCCAGCCGGCGGCCTTGTGCGGCGTCACCGGCGTGAAGCCGACGTATGGGCGCGTGTCCCGTTACGGCATGATCGCATTCGCATCCAGTCTCGATCAGGGTGGAGTGATCGCGGCAACGGCCGCGGATGCGGCGCTGATACTGCGTGAGATGTCTGGTTTCGATGCCAACGATTCGACCAGCGTTGACATGCCGGTTCCGGACTACATGGCAGGGCTCGATGCGCCGCTGGCCGGAATGAAGATCGGACTGCTGAAGGAATTCTTCGACAAGGGGCTGGATGCGGAGAATGAGAAGCGCATTCGCGAGGCGCTGGCGATATACGAGCGGCTCGGCGCGACCTTGCGCGAAGTGAGCCTGCCCAACCTGCCGTTGTCAGTTCCCGCTTATTACGTGGTCGCGCCCGCGGAGTGCTCATCGAACCTTGCGCGGTTCGATGGTGTGCGGTTCGGGCATCGCGCCAAGGATCCACGCGATCTGATGGACCTGTACAAACGGTCGCGCGGCGAGGGATTTGGTGCCGAGGTCAAGCGCCGGATCATGACGGGGACCTATGTTCTTTCGGCCGGTTATTACGATGCGTACTACCTGAAGGCCCAGAAGGTGCGCCAGCTGATCTCCGCGGACTTCAAGCGCGCTTTCTCCGAGGTGGATGTGTTGATGGGGCCGACGACACCGACGCCGGCATTTCCCATTGGCGCGAAGACGTCTGACCCGATCACGATGTACCTGAACGATATCTATACGATCGGTGCCAACCTGGCCGGACTTCCGGCCATGTCGATTCCCTGCGGGTTCACGGCCGGTCTGCCGGTGGGCTTGCAGATCGTGGGCCCGCATTTCAGTGAAGGGAAGCTGTTGAACGCGGCGCATGTGTTCCAGCGGGAGACGGACTGGCATACCCGCGTGCCGGAGCGATTCTCATGAGCGAGACCGAGACTGGTTGGGAGACGGTGATCGGGCTGGAGATTCACGCACAGCTCGCGACGCGGTCGAAGATTTTCTCGGGGTCGGCGACGGCCTATGGCGCTCCGCCGAATGCGCAGGCCAACCTGGTGGATCTGGCATATCCGGGCGTGCTGCCAGTGTTGAATGGTGAGGCTGTGCGCATGGCCGTGAAGTTCGGCCTGGCGATCGGGGCGCAGGTGGCGCATCACTCGGTGTTTGCGCGCAAGAACTATTTCTATCCGGATCTTCCATCCGGCTACCAGATCAGCCAGTACGAGCTGCCAATCGTGGCGCGCGGTTCGATCGACGTTGTTCTCGATGACGGTACGCAGAAGACAGTCCGTGTCACCCGCGCGCATCTCGAGCAGGATGCGGGTAAGTCGTTGCACGAGGGGTTGCCTGGTGTGACCGGCATCGATCTCAATCGTGCTGGCACGCCTCTGGTGGAGATCGTGTCGGAACCCGACATGCGCTCCGCGAAGGAAGCCGTTGCGTACATGAAGAAGGTGCACACGCTGGTGCGCTACCTCGAGATCTGTGACGGCAACATGCAGGAAGGCTCGTTCCGCTGCGATGCCAACGTGTCGGTGCGCCGCAAGGGTGCTGAAAAGTTTGGCACGCGTGCGGAGATCAAGAACCTCAATTCGTTCCGGTTTGTCGAGAAGGCCATCAACTACGAGGTGGCGCGGCAGATTGATTTGCTGGAGTCGGGCGGCAAGGTGCTGCAGGAGACGCGTTTGTATGACCCTGACAAGGGGGAGACGCGCTCGATGCGGTCGAAGGAGGAGGCGAACGACTACCGGTATTTCCCGGATCCGGATCTGCTGCCCGTGGAGCTGGATGACGCGTTCGTGGAGTCCGTTCGGGTGACTTTGCCGGAATTGCCGGACGAGAAGGCTGTGCGGTTCGGCAGTGAGTATGGGCTGTCGGCTTATGACGCGGGGGTGCTGACGTCGAGCCGGGAATTGGCTGACTACTATGAGGCTGTGGCTCGTGAGGTTCCCAAGGAGCCGAAGTTGGCGGCTAACTGGGTGATGGGGGAGTTGGCTGCGGCCTTGAACAAGGATGGGGTTGAA
>Ga0068859_100000771_pt1 | contig 32329 bp, 21 predicted proteins | sample KBSSwiS22_FD_66585 | JGI IMG/M metagenome (GOLD analysis project Ga0068859, IMG submission 66585) | Switchgrass rhizosphere microbial communities from Kellogg Biological Station, Michigan, USA - KBS Switchgrass S2-2 | ecosystem: Host-associated > Plants > Roots > Rhizosphere > Soil ...
CCGATGGCTGGCGCGAGCGCCACCGTGTAGTACGGGTGGAAGATTCCCTGCATCTGGCTGAAGACGATGCCCGTAACCAGCAGCCAGCCGCCCCACAGCAGGAACGCCGCCCGCTCACGGTCGATGCGTGGCGTCCACCGGGGCTGGCGGACCGGCTCGTCGCCGGCCGCGGCGGGCTCCGAGGTCGGCGCGGTCCAAAGCGCCAGGCCGACCGGCTCATCGCAAACCACGGAGGCCTTCGCCAGTGGCCCAGTCCGGAGTGGCTGGGAGACTGGTTCACCGACAGCCGCGGAGGGCTTCGAAAGCGGTAGAGCCCGGCTGGTCACCCACAGGCCGGCGACGAGCAGCGCAAGCGCCGCCGGGATCAACCAGGCGACCTGGCCACCGTTCTCGGCGTTGAACATCCGGCCCCAGCCCGTCGCGCCCCAGCCACGGCCGCCGCCGATCGTCCGCGGCCCGAACACCTGCCCGCCGCCCCCGCCGACGCCAGCGCCGCCCCCGCCGACGCTGCCGGTCTCGTTGCCGGTCAGCCGGCCGAAGCCGTTGTAGCCGAAGGTGAGCTCCAGCAGGCTGTTGTGCTGTGAACCGCCGATGTACGGGCGGGCCGAGTCCGGGACGAGCTCGACGACGGCGATATACCAGCCGGCCGAGGCGACCAGCGCGAGGCCGGACAGCAGCACGTCGCGCACCCGCCGGCCGATCCCGGTCGGCGCCGCGACCAGGTACACCACGGCGAGCACCGGCACGATCAGAAACGCCTGCAGCATCTTGGTCAGGAAGCCGAACCCGACCAGCACGCCGGCGAGCGCGAGCCAGCGCGCGCTGGCCCGCTCGACGGCGCGCAGCGTCGCGTACGCCGCGCCGACGAGCAGCAGCACGAGCAGCGCGTCCGGGTTGTTGAACCGGAACATCAGCACGGCCACCGGCGTCGTCGCGAGGACGACCCCCGCGATGAGGCCGGCGGCCGGGCTGAAGGCCCGTCGGACGGTCGCGTACAGCAGGCCGACGGAGGCGACGCCGCACAGCGCCTCCGGCACGAGGATGCTCCACGAGCTCAGACCGAAGATCCGCACCGACAGGCTCATCAGCCACATCGCGACCGGCGGCTTGTCGACGGTGATCGAGTTCGAGGCGTCCGAGGAGCCGAAGAAGAGCGCCTCCCAGCTCTTGGAGCCGGCCTGCGCGGCCGCCGAGTAGAAGGCGTTCGCCCATCCGGACCGGCCGAGCCCCCACAGGTAGAGCACGGCGGTCGCCGCGAGCAGCACGAGCAGCGCCGGGCGTGCCCACGGCGGGTCGTCCGCCCGCCCGCGCACGACGCGCACGAGCCATCCGCGCCGCCCCGGGCCACCGTCCACCGGCTCGGCCGTGCCCGCCTGACCGGCGTGGTCAGAGATGGCTCGCTGACCGGGGATGTCCACCTCGGCGACCCGCGACACCGGCTCGTGCGTTGTCATGCCTTCAGGGTCGCCGGGGCGGCTGTGGTTTTCCTGAACGGGCTCCTAAGGCTTCATCCCATGGTGCGGGAGCCGTCGAGGGACTCCCGGATGATGTCGGCGTGGCCGGCGTGCTGCGAGGTCTCGGCGATGACGTGCAGCAGGACGCGGCGGGCCGACCAGCTCGCGCCCGGCTCGAACCACGGCGCCTCGGGCAGCTTGTGGCCGAGACCGAGGTCCGGGATGCCGAGGACGATCTCCTCGGTGCGCCGGGCGACCTCCTCATAGCCCGCCAGGACAGTGGCGAGTGTCTCACCCTCCTGCAGGCTGAACCCGGTCTCGTAGTCGCTGAAGCCGGTCGCGAACGCCGCCGCGCCGCTCAGGACGAAGTCCAGCCAACGCCGCTCCATGGCGGCGACGTGCTTGACCAGACCGCCCAGGGTCAGCGCGCTCACGGTGGTGCGCCGCGCGGCCTGTTCGTCGTTCAGGTCCCTGACGGTGAACAGGAGGAAGGACCGGTGACGCGCGAGCGTCTCCAGCAGGTCGGTGTGCTCGTCGCGCGAGGCCTGGTCCGTGGCGCCGGCCTCGCGGGTGCTGCTGGTGATGGCGGTGGTGGTGGTGGACATCGTCGCCGTCCTTCCTGTGGGCCCTGTTGGGATGTGGCCGTGCCGGGATGTGGCTGAGCCGGGAGGACGTCCGGTGGGTGTGACGGGCACGTCCGTCGTGGTCCGGCTGCCTTCCGGCCGTCTGGAACAAGGCTAGGAGCGATTCCGGCCAGATCCTGTCCGCATTGAAAGTCGAAGCGCGACGGGTTCTCACCGGCGGTCGCGGCCGGTCGGCCTGGGCGCCGGTCAACTTGGGGCGCCGGCCAAGCTCACCCGCGGCGACGGGGCAGGAGGGCCCGTCAGCGATGCCGCGCTGGAAGAGCCACACGCGGAGACGGCAGGGATGCGGAGGACGGCAGGGGTGCCGGAAGAAAGACACCATGCGGCGCGAGCGGGTGTGCGGCCATGAGGTGTTCGGACGCGAGGAAGAAGAGAAATGGCTGGTCTCGCCGTTGCCCGGGGCTTTGCACCGGCCGTACTCCTGACAGCGCCCGCGGATTCCGTGGGCTGGCCGGAGGCAACAGTCGGGCGCACCGAGCCGACGCGGGCATTGCGCCCGGCGCAGCTTTTACGGGGGACTCTGCGTCCGATGGGACAGGTACCACGATAATCGGTGGTGTGGGGCGCTGCGCGCACGTAGCAGGACGGGGAGCCCAGGTCACGGCCTCTCGTTGGACTCACGTGCCCGCCGGCGGCGTACCCATCGTCGCCCGCCGGTCCGTCATTGATTCCTTGGCCCGCTCTTCCCGGGAACCGCGGATGCGTCGCGCGACCGGGTGCGTGACCATCCTATGATCTCCGACGCCGAATGGTTCCGCGCACGGCTGCGCCAGGCGCGGCCCGACATCCGGCTCGGCAGGCTGCTGGGGCGGGGCGCGTTCGGCGTCGTCTTCGAGGGCGTCGACGAGCTGGACCGGTCGGTCGCCGTCAAGATGGTGGACCCCAGCGCGATCAGCGGCGGCGAGCACGCGGGGCGGGAGGCGCTGCGCGAGGCGCGGCTGCTCGCCAGCGTCGACCATCCCCACATCGTCAGCGTGTACCGCACCTTCGAAGCCAGCATGGTCTTTCACCCGGCGGCCGAGTTCCACCCGGCGGCCGAGTTCCACCCGGCGGCCGAGTTCGAGCGGCCCGCCCCGGCCCTCGGCCGCGCCCCGGCGCCGGGTGACAGGCCGGCGGACTCGTTGACCGTGATCTCGATCGTCATGGAGCTGCTGCCAGGCGGCAGCCTGCTCGACCGGATCAGGCAGGGTATGCCGAAGCCCGAATGGTCCTGCGCGGTGGTACTCGCAATCGCTGGGGCGCTCGCCGCGGCACACGACCGGAAGGTGCTGCACCGGGACGTGAAGCCGACGAACATTCTGTTCACGGGCGACGGCCAACCGAAACTGACCGACTTCGGGATCGCGCGGGCCCTCGAGGACTCCGGGGTGAACACCCTGCGCCCGGCCGGCACGCCTCGATACATGGCGCCGGAGCAGTTTCGGCTCGAACCGCTTTACCCGACCGCCGACATCTATGCGCTGGGCCTGGTCGCCTATGAGCTGCTGACCGGCCGCATGGTGTATCCCGAACGTCCCACGGAGCAGGAGAACGCGCAGGCCAGGCACGCCGGCTTGTTACCCGAGGACGTCATCAAGGTGCTCTGGAAGGCGCTCGCCCGAGAACCTGGGGACCGCCACCAGAACGCCCGCGAGTTCGCACTCGATCTCGCGGTCGCGGCGGCGGCCACCTGGGGCCCCGGCTGGCTGGCCCGAGCCGGTTTCCAGGCCTTTCTCGATACCGACGTCCAGACCGCCGCGCTTGGGTTCGCCGCAAGCCGGCCGGCGTATCAGGTCCGCCCGGCCATCCCCAGCCCGGCCGTGCCCCACCATGACGCGCCCCACAGCGACGCGCCCCACCGCGACGCGCCGCCGGTCGCACCCCCCTCGGAGACGCACTCCCCGTACGTGAGACCGGCCGCCGAAGCGCGGGCGCTGATCGAGGCACCCACACCGATCGAGGCACCCGAGGCAGTGGTGGCGCGTGAGGCGGTCGACGCGTCGGACACGGCCATCGCCGACCTGGCCACCTTCGCAGGCCCGGCCATCGAGCCCTCGGTCTGGCCGGCGGCGAACGCAGGCGACCGGCCGGCCGGCGGCCCAGACGCGCGCGAGAGCCCAGCCGCCGGCGACGGCCCGCTGGTGGCCGGCCTGCTGGACGGCGCGGACCCCTGGGCCGGCGCGCGCAGCGGGCTGCTCGTGCTCGGCCTGGTCAGCCTCATCGCGGCCGTGGTCCTGGTGGCGGTGATCGTGTTCCGGTAGCGCGCCCCGGCCTGCTGGCCGCTGGCCGACGAGCGACGAAACTCAGATCAGAGAGGAGAGTGTCGGAGCTGACCACGCAACAGGCCGCCGTGACCCCCACCGAGGTCGCCTGGTTCGCCGATCGCTGCAGCAAGATCGTCGAGAACGTCGAGCGCCTCATCCGCGGCAAGACGGAGGTCGTCAGGCTGGCCGTGACCTGCCTGGCCGCCGAGGGCCACCTGCTCATCGAGGATGTGCCGGGCACCGGCAAGACCTCGCTGGCCAAGGCACTCGCCGGATCGCTGCACGGCGGCACGATGCGCCGCCTCCAGTGCACCCCCGACCTGCTGCCCACGGACATCACCGGTGTGTCGATCTGGAACGAGCAGACGAGCGGGTTCGAGTTCCGCCACGGCGCGGTGTTCGGGAACGTGGTGCTCGCCGACGAGATCAACCGCGCGTCCCCGAAGACGCAGTCGGCGCTGCTGGAGGTGATGGAGGAGCGGCAGGTCACCGTCGACGGCGCGACGCACCAGGTCCCGCGGCCGTTCCTGGTGATCGCGACGCAGAACCCGGTCGAGCACGGCGGCACGTACGACCTGCCCGAGGCGCAGATCGACCGGTTCATGGCCCGGCTGACGATGGGGTACCCGGACTACGACCCCGAGGCCGAGATGATCCTCAACCGGGCCGCCGGCCATTCGGTCGTGGACCTGGGGCCCGTCGTGCCGGCCCACGAGATCCACCAGATGACCCAGCTGGTGCGCCGGGTCCACCTGTCGAAGGCGGTCGTCCACTACATCCTTGACATCGTCGTCGCGACCCGTACACATCCCGACGTGCGCCTCGGGGTGAGCCCGCGCGGCGCGCTCACGCTCGCGGTCGCCGCGCAGGCGCACGCGGCCGCCCGCGGCGCCTGGTTCGTCACGCCCGACCACGTCAAGGACCTCGTCCTGCCCGTGCTGGCCCACCGCCTGCTGCTGCGACCCGAGGCCGAGCTGGCCGGGTCCACCCCCGAGCGGCTCCTCCGCGCGATCGTCGCGTCGGTGCGGGTGCCCGACTGACGGCGAGCCAGATGATCACCCGTTCCGGGATCGCCGTCGCGGCCATGGCCGTGTTCTTCGGCGTCGCCGGGGTCGCCCTCGGCTACCCCGAGCTCGTCGTCGTGGCCGCCGCCGCGACGCTCGCCCTGCTGGTCGCCGGCGCCTGGCTGCTGGTCACACCCGACGTGACGATCTCGCGGGAGATCCACCCGGCGCGGGTCGTCGAGGGTGAGCCCGCGTTCGCCCAGCTCACCGTCACCAACGTCTCCGGGCGGCGCTGCCCGCCCGCCCAGGCGCAGGAACGGGTAGCCGGGCTGTCGGTCGGTGTCGCCCTGCCCGCGCTCGCGGCCGGCGGGACGGCCCAGCGGACCTACCCGATCCCGACGCCACGGCGCGGCGTGTTCGAGATCGGCCCCCTGGTCATCGCGCACAGCGACCCGCTGCGCCTCGTCTACGTGGGACGGGCGCTGCCGCAGCGCTCCACCCTGCGGGTACGCCCCCGCGTCCACGCCATCCCGCCGCTGCCGACCGGCGGCTCACCCGACCTGGAGGGGCCGACCTCGGACGCGGCCCCGCGCGGCGGCGTCGCGTTCCACTCGCTGCGGGACTACGTCCGCGGGGACGACCCGCGGCTCATCCACTGGCCGTCGACGGCCAAGACCCGCAAGAAGATGGTCCGGCACAACGTCATCCCCAACGACCCCACGATGCTGGTCGTGCTCGACACCAGCGCCAAGCCCTACACGGGTGATGACTTCGAGCACGCGGTACGCGTCGCGGCGTCGCTGGTGGTCTCCGGCCACACCCACGGCTTCCCCGTCACGCTGCGCACGACCGGCGGCGAGCGCGTGGCCGCGGGCCAGGGCTCCGGCACCGCCGGAGCCACCGACGCGGCCCTGGATCTGCTCGCGGCCGTCACGCCCAGCGATCGCGACCCGGGGATCGCCGGCTTGACCGGGCTGGCCCCGGGCCAGCCCGGAGTGGCGCTCGGGATCGTCACCGGCCAGCCGGCCGCGGCCCAACTCGCCACCGTGACGACGGTCAGACCCCGGTTCGCGATGATCAGTCTCGTGCTCGTCGGTGAGCCGCGCGGCCGGCCGGCCGTGTCGGGCGCACTGGTGGTCAGCGCCCGCACCAGCGAGGCCTTCGCGGCGGCGTGGGCGTCGAAGGCGGCGCGATGACGAGGCCAGCCGAAGAAGCCCGGCCAAGCCGCCGGAGGCGGTCCACGGCCGCTCGGAGTCAGACGATCCCCCCGTCCGGCCGTCCCGTCCCCGTCCCCGGCTCCACGCCCGGCACAGGCCCAGCCTCCCATGGCCGGGCGACCGACGGTGCCGCGATCGGCGCTGGCGCTGACGGGGCGGGCGGCGACTGGGTGAACCGACGGCCTGGGACCGGGCCACGGCACATCACCCAGACGGTCCTCGTCGCGCTGGCCTGCCTGCCGGCCGCGCTGATCCCGGTGCGCCTCTTCGACGAGGCGCGTGCCGTGTCACCACTGGCCGGGGCGATCGCGGTGGCGGCGCTGCTCGGCTGGCTCGCCGCCCGCAGGCTGGCGAGCGTCGAGCTGGTCTGGGCCGTCGGCCTCGTCGGCGGGGTACTGTACGGCCTCGCCACCACCGCGGGGGACGTGGGCGTGCTGGTGCAGGGCCTGCGGGCCGGCTGGCCACGCCTGCTGGCCGCCGCCGTGCCAGCGCAGCCACGCGCCCAGCTGCTGGTGCCGCTGGCCGCGTTGCTGTGGGTGGCGGCCTACCTAGCCGTCGTCCTGGTCGCGCGCACCGAGAACGCGCTCGTCCCGGTGGTCCCGCCCCTGGCCGCGCTGATCGGCGTGCTGATGATCGTCGGCGCGGCCGGCGGGCGCGCCGACGGCAGCCCCCTCGGCGTCGGCGGCTGGCGGCCATCGCCGGTGGCGCTCACCGGCCTCTACGTCCTGCTCGCGATGTCGGTGGCGGCGCTGCGGGCCGCGCGGCTGCCCGCAGCGGCCCCCGGCGCTCCGGCGGAGCCCGCAGGGCCGAGGCCGACGCAGCCGGCGGACGTGGCCGGATCCGCGGGCGCACCGGTCGCGGCCGGCCCATCGGTCGCGGCCGGCGCACCGGCCAGGCCAGGCAGGCCCGGCCGGCGGGGATGGCTGGGATGGCGCCCGGTGAGCGGAACGCTAGCCGTAGGGCTGGTCATCGTCGTCGCCGTGGCACTGCTGGCCACGACGATCGGCGGGACGCTTCCGGTCGCCTCCCGGTTCGACGTGCGTGCGCACGTCGAACCGCCACTCGAAAACGTCGTGACGATCAACCCGCTCGTCCAGGTGCGCGCCCAACTGGCCGAGCCGGCGTCACGAGACCTGTTCACGGTGCGGCTGACCAGCGCAACGGGCACCGTGCCCGCCGTCGACCCGAGGACCGGCAAGCCCGCCGCGCTGGACACCCGCGTGCGGATCGCGGCGCTCGGTGACTTCACCGGGGCCAGCTGGCGCGACGACGGCCGTTTCGTCCGCGTCGACCGCACGCTTCCCACACCCGACGGATCGGCGGCGGCCGGGTCGGCCGCGGTCACCGTCCGCGCCGACGTGACGCTCGGCACCCTCGACAGCGATCTTCTTCCGACGCTCGGCCAGGCGGCGTCCGTCGACTACCGCCGCGCGGCCGGCGGGCCCGGCGGCGCGGCTGGTCTCGCCTTCCAGGCATCGTCTGGATCACTGGCCGCGCTCTCCATCCCCGCCACCGGTGACCGCGTCCAGCTGGTCGCCCGGGTGCCCAGGCCAGGCAAGGAGCAGCTCGCCGCCGCCACCCCGGCCACCGGCCCCGAGGCCGCCGCCTACACGGCCCTCCCCAAACAGCCGACCTGGGCGGAGCAGACCGCGCGCAGGCTGGTCGGCGACGCCCGCACGCCCTACCAGCAGCTGGTGGCGCTCGAGCGGGCGCTGGCCAGTTCCCGGTATCCGTACGACCTGTCTGCACCTCCCGGGCATTCGTACGGCGTCCTGTACGACTTCCTCACCTCGCGGCGGGAGCAGGACGCCCACGGCTACGCCGAGCAGCACGCCGCCGCGTTCGCGGTGCTCGCCCGCGCGCTGGGCTTCCCGGCCCGGATCGCCGTCGGCTATCTGCTGGACACGAACCACGAGTCCGCCGACGGCACCTTCACGGTGACGAACTGGCAGGCGCACGCCTGGCCGGAGGTCCTGCTCGACGGCCTCGGCTGGGTCCCGTTCGAGCCGACCGACACCACCGACCTGCGCCGCTCGGTGCCGCCCCAGACGGCGACACCGGCCGGTGGCACGAGCGTCCAGATGCCGCCGTCGTCGAAGCCGATCGAGCCGCCGGCGCTGGACCCGGCCCTCGGCCAGGCCGGCGACGCCGCCGACGCGGGCGGCCACGGCGCGCTGTGGTGGACGCTGGTCGCGATCCTGCTCGCCCTGCCCGCGCTGGCCCTGCTCACGCTGTCGCTGATTGTCGGCGAGAAGGCGCGGCGTCGCCTCGCGCGCAGGCGCGGCACGCCCGCGGACCGGGTCCGGGGCGCCTGGCGGGAGGCCAGGGACCGGCTGGCCGAGTACGGCGTCTCCCGGTCCCACGCGCTGACGCATCGTGAAGTAGTCCAGATCGTCGAAGGGACATCCGCGACGGCGGTCGCGTCCGGGGCGCTACACGGCCTGTTGACGCTGGCCGAGACGGCCAGGTTCGCCGGTGACCACGTGACCGGGCCCGACGCCGCCCGGGCATGGCGGCTCGTCGACGAGATCGGCCGCGACCTGCGGCGCCATGGCGGTCTGGTCCACGCGGCTCGGGCGAGGATCGACCCCCGTCCGCTGCTGCCCGCATCGCGCGCGCCGGCCGCGTTCCCGGTCGTCGCACCGGAACCGGAGCCGACAGCCGGTCGGCCGATGGCTGCCGTCGCGGCCGTGACCACGGCCGTGCCGACGGCCAGGCAGCCGGCAGCCGGCAGCCGGCCGTCCCACCGGAACGCCACCCGTCCGATGCGGCCGAGGTGAGGGACATGGCTGGCCGAGGAAGACAGTCGTGGCAGCTGTGGCTATCCCGCGCGGTGCTGGGGCTGCTCCTGGTGGGATCCGCCGTGACCGTCGCGGTCTGGCGGTCGTCCGGGACACCGCCGGCCCGGGCGGAGAACCTGCAGGACAGCTCGGTCTGGCTGCTGTCCGCCAAGGCGTCGGACGGAGTTCTGGTGGACGGGGCGTCGGCCGCGGTCATCCGGCGCGTCGTCCTCCAGCCCCGGCCGGTGGCGGTCGTCCAGTCGGGGCCCGACGCGCTCGCCGCTCTCGGCGACGGCTCCCTCCAGCGCATCGACGGGGCGACGTTCGACAAGGGCGCTCCGGTGTCGTTCGGCGGCGCCGAGGCCGCCGGCTCGGCCGCGGGAGTACTGGCCGACGGCCGGGCGCGGCTGGAAGTCCACGCCACGCCCGCGCTGGACTTCGTCAGGGACCGGCTGACCGGAGTGGTCAGCGTCGTCGACCCGGCCACGCTCCAGACCGTGCGCACCTACTCCCTGTCGGCCCCCGCCGACACGCCCGAAGGGGCCGCCATCAGCGACGCCTCGGCGACCGCTGACGGCGACGCGCGGCTGTGGGCCGTCGACGGCACCGGCACACTCATCCGGATCGACGGCGCCGACTCACGCACCTGGCCGGACACGGTCACCGACCCACGGCTGGCCCGGCTGGTGGATGCGGGCGGCCAGCCGTACCTCGTCGACTTCGCCGCCGCCACGGTCCGCGCCCTCGAGGCTGGTGGCGTCGCCGGCGAGAGCGGCTGCGTCCAGCGCCAGGCCGATCTACGGACGGTCCGGATCACCGGCGCGACCCAGGCGGCGGCGCTGTACCTGGTGAACGGCCAGACCGGGGTGCTGGTGGTCAGCGACCTGGTGACCGGCCGCTGCGGCGAGGCACTGGCGGTGGCGGCGCCCGGTCACACCCTCGGGCAGCCACGGGAGGCGGCGGGGCGGGTGTTCATCCCCGACCTCACCACCGGGGAGATCATCGTCGTCGACACCACCGACCCGGCCCGCCCCCAGCTCGTCGCCCGTCCCAAGGTGCTGGATGAGCCGAGCACCGCGCTCGAGCTGGTTTCCCAGGGCCCGGTGATGTTCTACAACGACCCGGCTGGAGACACCGCCGGCGTCATCCGCGGTGACGGCAGCCGCTCCGAGATCCACAAGTACGACCAGCGCACGTCGGAAACCCCGCCGCTGGGCTCCCCCACGAACACACCGGCCCCGCTCACAGGGCCCACCCCGCTGACACCCACGGCCCCGACGGCGATACCGACGGCCTCGACGGCTCCGCAGACGCAGGCACCCCAGACGGTGCCCACGACGCCGCCACCACGCACGCAGACACCACGCACGCAGACACCGAGCCCACAGACATCGGGCCCACAGACATCCACGCCTCCTGCGGAGCAGACCGGCGTCCAGATCCGCATCTCCGCGGAACAGATCTTCACCGGCAGCCCCGTGACCCTGCGGGTGGTCTCTCAGGACGGCACGACCCAGCTGACCGGCGCCCGGTGGCTCTACGGCGACGGCGCGAACGGGAGCGGCCTCGACGTCGACCACACCTGGTCCGCGGCCGGCACCTACACCGTCAGCGTCACCGCCGACCTCACCGACGGCGGCATCGCGGCGACCCAGGCCGTCGTCACCGTGCAGCCGAGCCCCGCCACGCTCCCGCCGACGACGAGCGCCCCCGTACCGACCGGGACGGTGCCAGGGCAACCGGCGTCGACCGGCCCACCCGTCGTCACCACGCCGCCCCAAACAACAGCACCACCGACGACCCAGCCGCCACCAACGACCACACCGCCCACCACGCCACCCATCACGACGCCACCCATCACGACGCCACCACCGACGACGCCACCCCCCACGACCCCACCGCCAACGACGCAGCCTCCCGCGCCGTCCTCGTACGCGGAGACGGTCGACCACGGCGCGCGCACGTGGACGAACTACCGGACCGCAGGCGGGACGGAGGGCCCCAGCATCGGCCAGGGCGTGACCGTGCAGGTCTCCTGCCGGGTGCGGGGCTACGTCACCCCGAACGGGAACGACTGGTGGTACCGGATCGCGTCGTCGCCGTGGAACAACGCCTACTACTCCGACGCGGACGGCTTCTACAACAACGGCCAGACCTCAGGCCCGTCGAACAACGTCTGGGTCGACGAGAAGGTCCCACTGTGCTGACGGCGCCACCGACGAGCGCCAGCGGCCCTTCCTGACCAAGCCGAGGTGGATGAGATGACTGCCGGGGGGACGTCGTCGCGGCGGGTGTGGCTGGTCCGGGCCGCGCTGGGACTGCTGCTGGCCGCCTGCGCGGTGACGGTCGGGCTGTGGCCGTCGTCCGGGACCCCGCCGGCCCAGGCGCAGAACCTCGACGACAGCTCGGCCTGGCTGCTGTCCGCCGCCGCGTCGGAGGCAGTGCTGGTGGACGGGGCGTCGCCCGCGATCGTCCGCCGCGTCGCCCTGGCGCCCCAGCCAGTGTCGGTCACCCAGTCGGCGGCCGACGCGTTCGGTGCCCTGGTCAACGGAACCGTGCAGCGCGTCGACGGGTCGACCTTCGACACGGGCACGCCGGTGTCGTTCGTCGGTACCGGGACGGGCTCGTCCGCCGGGCCGGCCGGCGGGTTGCTGGCCAGCAGGGGCCCGCGGCTGGCGGTCTACCCGACGCCGGCCGCGGTCTTCGTCGTCGACCGGCTGACCGGCGTCGCGAGCGTCGTCGACCCGGCCACCCTGCAGACCGTCCGCACCTACCTGCTCGCGGACCCGACGAAGATGCCGACGGACCTGGCCGCGATCAGCGACGCTACCGGGCGCGGCGAACCGAGGCTGTGGGCCGTCGACGGCACCGGCGCGCTGGTCCAGCTCGACGGCGGGGGCGCACGCACCTGGGCAGGCGCCGTCGCCAACCCGGCACAGGCCCGGCTCGTGGACGCGGGCGGGCGCCCGGTCGCTGTCGACCTCGCCGCCGGCAGCGTCCGGGCTGTCGGTGCCGACGGGCTCAATGGCGAACGTGGCTGCGTCCGGCGCCAGACCGGTCTCAGCACGATCCGGATCACCGGAGGTGCCCAGGCGCCCCGGCTGTATCTCGTGAACGGGGAGACCGGGGTGCTGATGGTCAGCGACCTCGCCACCGGCCGCTGCGACGAGGCGCTGCCGGTGGCCGGCCCTGGCCACACTCTCGGCCAGCCGCAGGAGGCGGCGGGGCGGGTGTTCGTCCCCGACCGCACCACCGGCGAGGTCATCGTCGTCGACGTCGCGGACCCCGCCCGCCCCCGGGTCGTCGCCAGGCCCAAGGTGCTCGACCAGCCGAGCACCGCGCTCGAGCTGGTCGCCCAAGGACCGGTGATGTTCTACAACGACCCGGCCGGCGACGCCGCAGGCGTCGTCCGGGCAGACGGCTCGTACTCCAGCGTGCACAAGTTCGACCGGCAGGGGCCCGGCGCCCAGGCGTCCGGCCCGGCCGACACACCGGCCCAGCCTTCCCCGCCGCCGACGTCGACACCGCCGGCCTCGACACCGCCGACCGGTCAGGCGGCCAACCAGCCAGCAAACCAGCCGTCCGCCCCCTTCCCTCCCTCCCCCCTCGCAGCCCCGTCCGCGCCGTCGTCGGCGGAGGCGGACACCCCGCGGACCGAGACGACGGCCACGACGCCGCCCACGGCGAGCACGACGCCGGCGACCAGCCCGTCCGCGCCGACCGTCGGCCAGTCTCCTTCCGCCTCACCCACCCAGACCGTGCCGCCGGCGTCGACCGGCGTCCAGATCCGCATCTCCACCGACCAGGTCCTCGCCGGCAGCACCGTGTCGCTGCGGGTCGTCGCCCAGGGTGATGAGGCCCAGCTGACCAACGCCCGTTGGACCTTCGGCGACGGTGCCAGCGGCACCGGCCTCGACGTCGGCCACACCTGGTCGACGCCGGGCACCTACCTCGTCACCGTGACGGCGCAGCTCGCCGGCGGCGGCAGCGCCGTCGAGCAGGTCAGCCTGACGGTGCGCGCCGCACTGGCGACCCCGACGACCCCCTCGACCCCGACGACGCCCTCCGCTCCGACCACGCCCTCGGCCCCGGCCACGATCGTCACAGGGATCCCGGCGTCCACGCTCGAGACGCTGCGACCCGGGTCACCGTTCTCGCCAAACCCCGGCCAGGGTGGCTCGACTCCTCCGTCAACGCCGCAGACGACGACGCCGGTCGCGACCACCTCGCCCGCCGGACAGGCGAACCTCAGCGTCAGCGTCGTGCAGGACGGGTCGCAGTGCACCAGCGCCCACTGCACGGTGTTCCAGGTCACCAGCACCGGCACCGCACCCCTGCGGATCAGCAGCATCACGACCACGGGAACGGTGGGCGTCGCGACGGACGGATGCTCGGGACGGTCGATCGCACCTGGCGGCACCTGTGAGTTCCTCGTCGGCCATACCCCCGGGCCTGACAACTCGCTAACGATCTCCCACAACGGCCCCGGTGGATCAACGACCATCACCAACGGCGTCGCACGGGTCCCTGCCTCCTCACAGGAGCCGCCGTCCACCACCGCCACGTCGACGTCGCCACCGCCGTCGGCTCAGCCCACGACACCACCGCCGTCCGCTCAGCCCACGACACCACCGCCGTCCACGCAGCCGGCCCTACCACCGTCCACCCAGTTCACGACACCACCGCCGTCCACGGCACCGCCATCGACGTAGGTCGAGACCGCGTCGGGTGACGACCGGGACCGCGACGAGGCCCAAGGCGGGTCCAGCCAGGCCGGCCCTGGGCTTGGTCATTGAGGAGACAACGAGCCAGGTGAGGGGGACCGCTCCGTGGACGCGATCGTGCGCTTAGGGTTAGGCGGTGCCCATCCGCGTACTGCTCGCCGAGGACGATGCGCTGCTACGGCACGGCCTCGCCACACTGATCGAGCGGACCGACGGGGTGGAGCTGGTCGGCGCCGCGACCGACCGGCCGTCCGTGGAGCAGGCCGTCCGTGAGCTGTCGCCGGACGTCGTCGTCACCGACATCCGCATGCCCCCGACGCGCACTGACGAGGGCATCCAGGTCGCCGCCTGGCTGCGCCGCGAGCATCCGCACGTCGGTGTCGTCGTGCTCAGCCAGTTCGCCGAGGCCACCTACGCGCTCGCGCTGCTGGAGGGCGGCTCGGCCGGCCGCGCCTACCTGCTCAAGGAGCGGGTCGCCGGCCTGGACGAGCTGCTGCGGGCGATCCGCGCGGTGGCGGCCGGCGAGTCGGTGATCGATCCGGCCGTCGTCGAGGGCCTGGTCGCCGCCAACACCCGGCGCAGCCACTCGGAGCTCGACCGGCTGACCCCGCGGGAGCGCGAGGTGCTCAGCCAGATGGCTCAGGGCTGGAGCAACGCGGCGATCGCCGCCAGCCTGGTGCTCTCGGAACGCGCGGTCGAGAAACACAGCAACTCGATCTTCGCCAAACTGGGCCTGACCGACGAGCCGGACCTGAACCGCCGCGTCAAGGCCGTCCTCCTCTACCTACACTCCGGCGGCCAGAGCCCCCCGGAGAGCCCAACCGGCCCCCGTCAAACCCGCCCAGGTGCCGGCCGAGTAGGCCGCGGCAGCTGAGACCCGCGCCGCCCCGCCTCGTAACGTAACAGCGCAACGCACCTGAGCTGGCCCGGAGCCGCGCCTCCGCGGAGGCGCGGCCCACGAGCGAAGCGAACGGGGTCCCTGCGGAATCGGCGACAGGGTCCCTGCCGGATCGACGAAGTCCGGGGTTCCTGCCGGATCGCCGAAGGCGATCTGGGAGGTCTGCTGGGAGGTAAGCGATTTCGGAGGTCGTGGTTGGGCCGCAGCGGAGGTCGCCGTAGGGCACGTCCGCGGAGGAGGACGCCGCGCGGAGGTCCCTTCCGCAGCGAAGCAAGGAAGGGGCCGGAGCGCGGCGCCCGGACGGAGCGGACCAGGAACAATCTTCGAGACAAGCCCCAACCATCCAGCCTCCCGCCCCCCTGCTACCACAGGGAACACACAGATGACGGGGAAGTTAGCCACACCCTAGGACCTGGGTGGTCGCATCCTGGGTATCGAGCGGTGCGACGGAGACACTGGGAGCATGACCTCCCCATCCGCCGTCTCGGTCCTTGTCGTGGACGACCAGCGGCCCTTCCGCCTCGCGGTCCGCGCCGTCGTCCGGCGCGCACCGGGATTCGTCCTGGCCGGCGAGGCGGACACGGGCGAGGCCGGTGTCGCCGCCGCCGAGTCGCTGCGCCCAGATCTCGTCCTGATGGACGTGAACCTGCCCGGCATCGACGGCGTGGCCGCCGGCAGCCGGATCCGCGACGCCGAGCCGAATACGATCGTCATCCTGTGTTCCACGTACGGGCGGACCGACCTCCCGGCCACCGTCGCCGAGAGCGGCATGGACTACCTGCACAAGGCGGATCTCGCCCCCGCCGTCCTGCGCGCCATCTGGGAGCGCCGCGCCGCCAGCGGCGACGCCTGACCGACCGGCCGGCCGCACCGGCAGCACGGCAGCACGGCAGCACCGGCCATGTCGGAAGCGAGCTAGCCGGGGCGAGAGCGGACCGAGGGGCGCAGCCAGGTGTTGCGCGGGGTCGGTACCAGCGCGGCTAGCGCGCCGACGACGAGCGCCGCCACCGGTAGCCCCGCGAGCAGCAGGACCGGGACCGCGACGTCGCCTCCGACGCCGGTCGCCGTCGCGATCTCCCACCACACCAGCCGGCCGACGCCGAGGCCGAGCGGAATACCGACGGCCACGGCGGCGAGGGTGGTCAGGCAGGCGGCCGTCCCCGCCGCGGCGGCGGTCTGCGCCGGGGTGCTCCCCAGGGTGCGCAGCACGCCCGCCTCGCCGGCGCGTCGCCGCCAGGCGGTCGCCACCGCATGCACCAGCGCGATGACGGCCAACCCGCCGAGCACGATCTCCAGCATCTCGGGCAGCCGGCCGACGCCGCCGAGGTTCGCCACCTCCGCCGGAGGTCTGCGCGGCGACACCTCGTACTCGTCGCCGAGGTCCGCGACCAGCGATGCCACCGGCACGCCGTCGGCGGCGGTGACCAGGCCGTCCCACCACGACGCCGTGCGCTGGGTCGCTTCCAGCTCGCCCGGGTCGAGCAGCAGGTTGTCGCCGAGCCGCTCGCCGCCGAGCGGCGGCCCCAGGCCGATGCCCACGACGGTGACTCGCGCGCCGCGGCTGCTGCCCGGCCCGGGCGCGAGGTTGAGCACGTCGCCGACGTCGACTCCGAGGTCACGGGCTGCGCGTGTCCCGACCACCACCTCGCCGGGGCCGGGGTTGGTCCGCCCGGACAGCGTCGCCCAGCGCTGCTCGCCGGTGGCGGAGTGGACCGCGTAGGCGGTGACCTCGTCGCAACCCGGGCCGGGCCGCGCCGGACGGGCCACGTGGCCGCGCGCGCCGGGGGCCTCGTCCCCGCCTGCGCTGTCACAGCCGTCGCCCGCCAGCACCGTTGACCGGGCGACGAGGCTGACCGCGGCGATCCAGGGATCCACCTTGAGCCGCGCGACGATGTCCGGGCGGGCGTCGAGCAGGTCGAGATCGACGGTCCAGCCGTAGCGGCTGGGGTCCTTCGTGAGTCGGTCGACGCCGTTCGCGACCGTCGCGGCGGCCACCAGCGCGGCCACCGAGATCATGGCGGTGATGACCGACGGGCGCCGGCCCGACGACGGTCGATGCCCGGTGAGCGCGAACCGTGCGCCCACCCACAGCCAGGCCGGTCCGGCCCACGTCGGCCCGGGCCGCAGCCACCCGGCCCGCACCGGTCCGACGCCGCGCGTGGCGCCGGCGGCGGCCCGGCCACGGCCGGCGCGCGCGGCCGACCAGCCGGCCAGGACCAGGACGGCGCCGATGGTGGCCACCGCGGTGATTCCGGCGATCGCCAGGTTGGGGGCGTAGCCGGGATGGGGCTCGAGATCGGCGAGCGTACCGATCGGTTCCAGCCATCCGGCGAGCAGCGGCCCCACGGCCGAGACCAGCCCGGCGAGCGCCGCCGCCGGGACGGCCGCGAGCGCCCGCGCCGCCGTCCGGCCGGCCGGCGTCATGCCGAGCACGGCCTCGATGCGCTGATCGGCCATGCGGGCGTAGTGGTGACGCCCGAACGCCACCGCCGCGGTGGCGACACCCGTAACCGCGACGACGACGGCGAACCCGATCAGGCCGGTCAGCAGCACCCTCGTCGTCGCCCCGACCCGGGCATCCGAGTCGGTCGCCGGGTGGGTGACCTCGAGGATGGGGAACTCGGCGGCCTGGGGGTCCTGTTCGTCGCCGGCCGCCGCGGCGGCGCGGGCCAGCGCCGTGTCCGCACGGGCCGCCGCGTCCGGACCGTGCACCAGCTTGATCATGACATGGATGCCGACGGAGGCCAGGCTGCCGGCGACGGCGGGCGAGACCAGCATCGGCGTCTGCTCGGCCGTCGAGCCGGCCATCCGGACGAGGCCGGTCACCCGCACCGTGATCCGTGGCCCGTGCGGCGTCCCGAAGCCGGTGTCGAAGTTGAAGAAGTCTTCCCTGGTCAGCGTCCGCAGCGTCAGGACGTCGTCGACGCGGACGCCGAGCGACCTGGCCTTCCGTTCGTCGAGTACCGCCTCCAACGCGTCCGGGTCGTAGTCCCGGCCCTTGACGACGATCGGCGTGTAGACGCCGACGTCCGAGCCGATCGCGTGGCCGGCCAGCATCCCGAGGTAGACGACGCCGGGCCGGTTCTCCACCCGGGCCGCGGACGCCGCGGTCACCCAGACCGACTCCAGGCCCGGCACCACCGACGCCGCCCGCGCCGCGAGGCCCGGACCGGACGGAATCGTGATCTGCAGGTCCGGTACCTTGGTCGCCCGCTCCAGTCGGGCCGGCGCGGTGCCGGTACGCCTGGTCAGCGCGGCGGCGCCGCCGACGACCCCGCCGACCAGCCCGACGAGCAGGCCGAGCGCGATCAGACTCGGCCAGCGCCGCCGCAGCTGCTCGAGAGCGATCATGCTGGCGGCGCCGAATACCGGTGCTCCCATGTCTCAGCCGCCGTTCCCGCCCGGGTGCCCCGGCACCCGGTCCGGCGTCGGCGTCGGCGCCGGCGGCGTCGCCCGCCCGTCCGCCGCCGCCGCCGCCACCACGACGCCGTGCAGCCGCACGCCCTCGCCGGGCGCCGACTCGATCGCCAGCGAGCCGCCGATCGCGCCGATCCGGTCCCGCATGTTCGTAAGCCCCTGGCCGGCTGGCCGCCGCCTCGGGTCGAAGCCTGGGCCGTCGTCGGCGACGGTGAACGTCAACGCGTCCTCGCGCTCGGTCAGGACGATCTCCACCTGGCTGCCGGGCGCGTGCTTGGCCGCGTTCTGCAGCGCCTCGAGGCAGCAGAAGTACACGGCCGCCTCGACGTCCGGTCCATGCCGGCCGACGCCGGCCGTCGTCAGCCGCACGCCCAGCGGCGAGCGGGCGGCGGCCGCCCGCAGCGCTTCGCTCAGGCCGGAGGAGCGCAGCAGCGGCGGGTAGATGCCCTGCGCGAGGTTGCGCACCTCGGCGATCGCGGCGCTCACCTGCTCGGCCATCTCGCCGATCAGCTCGTCGGCCGCCTCCGCGTCCTCGGTGACCAGGTCACGCACCAGTCGCAGGCCGATCGCGAGCGAGACCAGTTGCTGCTGGGCGCCGTCGTGCAGGTCACGCTCGATTCGGCGCCGCTCGGCGTCCGCGGCGGACACCATGCGGGCCCGCGAGACCCGCAACTCGTCGTTCACCCGGCGCAGGTCGACCAGCGCCTCGCGCAGGTTCGCGTCGAGCTGCCGGTTGTGCAGAACGGTACCGAGCCGGGTGCCGAGCTCGGCGAGCAGCCGGTCCTCCGCCTCGCTGAACCGCGGGTCGTCCACCGACCGCTCGACGGCGAGCAGGCCGAGCAGCGCGCCGCTGGCCCGGGCCGGGACCACGCGCAGCTGGGCGCCGGGCCGCGCCCAGCCCAGCTGCGGCACCCACAGCGCCAGCCAGCCAGGACCCGCGACCCGCGCCCGTGACAGGGCGACCAGGTCACCCGCGGACAGGGTGAGCGTGCTGCCCGCCCTCACCTCCCGCGGGCCGTCGTCCGCCAGCTCGGTCCCACCGCCCAGGCCCGCCGTCGGCACCGCGGTCACCGCTGACGCCGCTGACACCGCGGACGCCGTTGACGCCGCTGTTGCCGGCCCGGCCGGCGTCGCCATGTGTGCCGCCGCGCCGGGCGCGCCCGCGGCCGCCGGCGGCGCGGATCTGCGTGGCGGGGGCTCCGGCAGCACGACCGCCGCCATGAGCCGCCCGCCGGCCCCGGTCCAGATCTCGACCCGGCGCAGCGCCAGGGTGCGCCGCAGCGCATCGGCGAGCTGCACGAGCGTCTGCTCCAGCGGAACGTCCCGGCTCGTCTGCTCGCCGAACGTCGCCAGGACCTCGTCGGGGCGGAACCGCCCACCGCGGGCGGCCCGCCGGGCGGCCCGACGTGCCGGCACCCGCAGGGCGATGCTGAGCAGCGCCGCGGTCCCGGCGCCGACCAGGACAGGCATGATGAACCCGGCGCCGCCGTCGCCGGGGATCCGGCCGAGCGCGACGACGGACGCCGCGAGCCCCCCGACGCCGACCAGCGCAAACGAGGCGACATCCGCGCCGAGGATCAGCACCTGCTCCGCGTGCCGGCGTGGCTCGCCGAACTGGCCGGCTAGCGCGCCGGCGACGAGTAGCACCACCGCCGCGGCAATCGGCACCGCCCAGTGGGGATAGGCGGCGCCGAACAGGCGCGGCACCGCGCACAGCGCCGCGACGCCGGCGGCGGCAAGCACGGCGGCGGCGAACAGGAGTCGGCGCGGCCGCGAGGTCGTCTCACGCGCACGCGGCGGCGCGGCGGGCGGCAGCAGGCTCATCGGCACCCCTCACCGCACGGCTGGGCACCGCACGGCTGGGCACCGCACGGCTGGGTGGCCGCGCCGCGGCGCCGGGGGCCGGGACGCCGCAGGCCCGGGCAACGGATCGCCCGGCTGCCAGAGTGGGCGCCCGAGGCGGGTGCGCAGGTCACACCGGCTCCTCGAGGCCGGACGTGCTGTCGATCTGACCGTCGCGCATGGAGACGATGCGCTGCGCGCCGGCGGCGACCGCGGCGTCGTGGGTGACCATGACGATGGTCTGGCCGCGTGCGTGCAGCCGGGTGAACAGGTCGAGCACCTCGGCGGCGCCGGCGGAGTCCAGCGCTCCCGTCGGCTCGTCGGCGAGCAGCAACGTCGGGCTGCCGGCGAGCGCCCGGGCGATCGCCAGCCGCTGGCGCTGGCCGCCGGACAGCGTCGCGGGCAGCGCATCGGCCCGCTCCAGCAGGCCGAGCACGTCTAGGAGATCCCGGGCGCGGCGCACCGCGGCCCGCCGCCCGAGCCCGGACAGCCGCGCCGCCAGCACCACGTTGTCGGCGGCTGTCATGCTCTCCAGCAGGTGGAAGAACTGGAACACCATGCCCACGTGCCGGCGGCGCAGCCGGGCGAGCTGGGTCTCGGACAGCTCGCCGAGCGCCTGGCCGGCGACCGACACGGAACCGTCATCGGCGCGCTCGAGCCCGGCGACGACGTTGAGCAGTGTCGACTTGCCGCTGCCGGACGGCCCGGTCACAACGACGAACTCACCGGGCCAGACCGTCAGCGACGCCCCGCGCAGCGCCCGGACCGGCGCCACCTCGGCGTCGAACGTCCGGTGCACCCCGACCACGGACACGACCGGCTCCAGCGGCTGCTCGCGCTGCTCGGGAACGCCAGCCGGGTCGGCAGCGGTGCCCGCCATGAGGCCCTCGGCGCCGTCCGGGCCCCGACCCGTCGCGGTCACGCCACCAGCGGTCCGCATCCACACCCCGTCTCCCCGATGCGATTGCCCGACGTCACGGCGGTCGTCGCCGCGTATCCATGTTCCCAAGGACGTCCAGCTCCGGGGCAGGTTCGGCTTACATGATCGCGCCCGCCCGCCGCCAGTAGCCGGCCAGTGGCCACCAGTCAGCGGTCAGCGACCGCTGGCCACTGCTCGCTGGCGGATACGGATCACCCGCCGTTCGGGGACAGCTGGATTCCAACGGATTTCGGCGCCGCGGGAAAGCGGGATAGCCGCCCCGCCGGGGTGGTGCTGGCTTCCCCGTCCGCTCGCCGGCTGGCACCGTCGCGCAGCGGCACGGTCGTGACTCACAGTCGTGCCGCTGCCTGTTCGATCCGCCGGTGCCACGCGCCGCGCTCCGGTCGGCCAGCGCGGCCGGCAGTCGGCGGGCGGGCCGGGACGAGGAAACCTGGACCTCGTGTCGGGCCCGCCCGCCTCTCGTCCCTGCCCGCCTCTCGTCCCCTGCCCGTCGCGCGGGCGGCACAGCGCCAGCGCGGCCCGGGCCGGGGAACCGCCGAGGAACGGCTGCCGAGATCGCCGCACCGCGGCGACCGGGCACTGTCCGCCACCCGACGTCTCAACGAGGAGACCGTGATGACCAGCACCGCGCCGAACGCCTTCCCTTACGGCGACGTCACCGCCGTGCCCGCGCCGGGCGCGCTCGCCGCCCTGCGCACGCAGGCCGCCGGCAAGACCGCCGAACTCGGCGAGAACGCCGCGACCGCCGGCACTACGACGGACGCCGACGACGAGGCCGAGGATCGGGCGACGGCCGTCGCCGCGCACCAAGCCGCCTGACAGACCCGACGTATCCGGTGCACCAGAGCCGTCCAGACCACTCGCCGCCACCGACCGGACCGGCCGCCGAGGCCGTCCGTGCGGTGGCGGGGAGTTCTCGTCCGTGGGCAGTCTGTCAGTAGGCACTCTCAGGCCATCCGAATATCGGGGCGCCCACACCGGGACACCGGTGGCCTATTGATCAGGGTATTCCGTGTCCGCCACGCTTCGTACGCAGACGTGCGCCAAATACCAGAGTGGCCTGTCAGGAGCCTGACTCCTTCTGGTCACGATTGACCTGAATGAACCGAGCAGACTTGGGGATGTGCAGACCATGGCCCGACACCGAGTCGACTCCCGGACCGCCCAGCGGGTAGCTCCCACCGCGCCACGCCGCCACTCCGGCGGCCGGCATGCGGCTCGCCCCGCGGCGCGGGCGACCCCCCGGGCCGTGGTCGCGCGACGCATCGCCATGCCCGCGGCCTCGGTCGCGGTCGTCGGCGTCGTCACCATCGGCGGCGCGGTCGCGTTCACGACCGGCTCGTCCGGCGGGTTCGCCCACCTGACCGCGACCACCATCTCGCCGGCCGGCACCGCGCCCCAGCGCGACGCGTCCACCGCTACCACGCCGCCCGTGGCCGAAGGCGCCAGCACCGCGACGGGTACCGGCGCCGGCACGGGTGCCGCCGCCGGCCAGGCGGTCGCGCCGTCGCCGGCGGACGCGGCCGCGATCACCGCCGCGATCCGGTCGAGCGAGCTGACCACCATGGTCCCGCCGACCTCCTACCAGGTGGTCGGGATCAGGATTGCCAGCAGCGACCCGAACTGGGCGTGGGCCGAGCTGGAGCCGGTCACCGCCGACATCGACCGAGCCCGGGGCGTGCTGCACCGGACGACGTCCGGCTGGCGCCTGGAGCAGCTCGGCAGCTACGAGGTCGGCTGCGCCCTCGTCCCGCCCCAGGTCCGCGCCGATCTCGCCCTCGACTGCCCGCCGGCCTCCGCCGGAACCTTCACCGCCTAGGGCGCTGTCCGGCAACGTCCACCCGCCTCACCAAGAAAGATCGGCGGATGTGTACCCAAATCCGAGTGGAGAACGGCATTCTGTTCGGATCGGAGTACACATTCGCTGATCAAGCTCGCGGCCGGGCGGGGGGCTACCAGGCCGACTCTCGCGGACAGCGCACCAGGGCGGCCCGGCACCACGATGGTCCGGCATCGTCATTACCGGTCTCGGCTCAGGATGACCGCCAGGCCGGGCGTTGCCATGATCGGCGAAAAATATACGTAACGAACGAGCGTTCCGGCAGGCAGACTGGACCGATGGCACTGCGCAGTCCCGCCGCCGGGCGCCGCCGCCAGCCGGAGGTCACTCGGGACCGGCTGCTCGCCGCCGCTGTCGACCTGTTCGCCGAACGAGGCTACGACGGTGTACGGGTCCGCGACATCGCCGACCGGGCGGGCGTGACGACCGGGGCGATCTACTCGCATTACCCGGACATGGCCGCGCTGCTCGCCGACGCCGCCGGCAGGGCCGTCGACCACGCGGTGCAGGCGGTCGCGCACGTCGGCCACGGCGAGCTCGACGACGCGCTGCTGGCCGCCGCGACGTCGGCCGCGGCCGGCCGGCGGCTGTCGCGCGAGCAGGCGCTGCTGCTCGAGGCGATCGTCGCGGCCCGCCGGGAGCCGATGCTGCGTCAAGCGCTCGGTGAGGTGCTGCGCGAGCGGTTCGAGCTGGTACGCGGCGCCATCGAGCAGGCCCGCGACGAGGGCGAGCTACGCCCGGACCTGTCCCCCGACGCCATCGCCTGGTTTCTTTACCTGGCGCCGATCGGCCTGCTCACCGGACGCGCGGCCGGGATGGCCGGCCCCGACCTGGACGACCTGCGCGCGGTCTTCAAGGCCGTCGTCGCCGGCCTCCACCAAGCGCCGGAGAGCGCTCCGGAACTCTGCCCCGAGGACGCTCCGGAACTCCCGGCCTAAGGACGCGCGGCCTGCGGACACCCGGCGCCTCCCGGCAGGGAACCGCGGGAATCCGCAACGACGCCACCGGTCTTCGGGATGGGTGGCGCCAGGGCATGATCGAGCCGCCCGCGGACAGTGATCGGAAATCGGAGGACCGGATAACGTCAGCTATCGTCGGAGGGCTGCCCTGGCGGTCGGCGGGCCGACCGATGACGCCGGACGATGACTCGGAGGGAACCATGCGGCGCACTCTTTTCGACGAGGAACATCTGCTGTTGCGGGACGCGTTCCGCGCCTTCCTGGCCGAGCGTGTGACGCCGCACCACGGCGACTGGGAGAAGGCTGGAATCGTCGAGCGGGAGGTCTGGACCGAGGCCGGCAAGCAGGGCTTCCTCGGTTTCGACGTCCCGGAGGAGTTCGGCGGTGGCGGGCAGCACGACTTCCGCTACAACACTGTGGTCACCGAGGAGTGCGGGCGCGCCGGCGCCACCGGTCTCGGCTATACGCTCCACAACGACGTCGTCGCGCCATATCTGATCAAGCTGTGCACCGACGAGCAGAAGCAGCGTTGGCTGCCCGGCTTCTGTTCGGGACAGATCGTGACCGCGATCGCGATGACCGAGCCGGGTGCGGGCAGTGACCTGCGGGGCATGCGCACGTCGGCCCGCAAGGACGGCAGTGACTTCATCCTGTCCGGCTCGAAGACATTCATCACCAACGGCATTCACGCCGACCTGGTGATCGTCGCCGCGCGCACCTCGCAGGAGAAGGGAGCCCGCGGGCTCTCGCTTTTCGGGGTGGAACGCGGAATGCCCGGCTTCACCCGCGGCCGCAATCTCGACAAGATCGGCATGAAGGCACAGGACACCGCCGAGCTTTTCTTCGACGAGGTTCGCGTGCCGGCGGCGAACCTGATCGGCGAGGAGGGCGCCGGTTTCCTGTACCTGGTCGGCAACCTTCCACAGGAACGACTTTCCGTCGCCGTGCTCGCAGTCGCGTCGCTGGAGGCGGTACTCGAATACACGCTCGAATACTGCAAGAGCCGCAAGGCCTTCGGCCAGCCCATCGGCAGCTTCCAGAACAGCCGGTTCATGCTGGCAGAGCTTGCCACCGAATCCCAGATCGCACGCACGTTCATCGACCGGTGCGTCGAGGAGCTAAATGCCGGCACGCTCAGCGCCGAGGACGCGGCGATGGCGAAGTGGTGGGCGACCGAGCTGCAGACCAAGCTGATCGACCGCTGCCTGCAGCTGCACGGCGGATACGGCTACATGACGGAGTACCCGGTCGCTCGCGCCTACCTCGACGCCCGGGTGCAGACCATCTACGCCGGCACCACCGAGATCATGAAGGAGATCATCGGCCGCGGCCTCGGGGTGTGACCGAGTCGCAGGGTGCGACCGAGTCGCAGGGTGCGACCGAGTCGCGGGCGGTGAACGGGCCACGGGGCGGACTCATCCGGTGCGGGGCGGTTTCGCCCGCGCCGGCCTGGCCGGCCGCGGCTTCGCCGCGGGCTCCTCCTGCGGCGGATCCCCCCGAGATTCCCCTCGCGCTGGCTGCTGCTCGGGCGCGCTAGATCGTCTTGCCGGCGGTTTCCCGGTCGCCGGCTTCGCCGGACCCGGTTTCTTGGCTGGGGCCCGTTTGGCCGAGGTTCGTCCGCCCGCCGCGCCAGCCGGCCGCTTCGCGGCCGCGGCCTTCGCGCCGGTGGCCTTCTCCTCATCCGCTTCCTCGGGCGTCGGCTCCACTACCGCTGGCTTTACCACCGCCGCCTTCGCAGCCGCCGCCTTCGCGGTCGACGACTTCGCGGTCGACGACTTCGCGGTCGACGACTTCGTGGTTCCCCTCGGTTTCGTCGTGGCGGATGTGGCTCGACCGCGCGCCCGGGCCGCCGCGCGTGGCTTCTCGACTGCCGCCTCGGCGGCCGCGGCCTCGGCCTCGGCACCCGCGACCGGTTTCTCGGCGAGGTTGTAGACGCGCCGGGCGTTGTCCGCCCCCACCATGAGGGCCACCCGGTCCGCGTCGGCGACGGTCCAGTCGCCGTCCGCGATGCCCTCGGCCAGGAACACGCCGAGCGCACGCCGGAACAGCCGCGCGCCGAGCAGATACAGCTCCGCGAGCGCGAAGGCGTCGGTGGAGAACAGCAGCTTGCCGAAGGGCGCCAGCTCCAGCGCCTCCGCGAGAACCGACGAGCTGGCCCTGCCGACGTTGTGGGTCGCGAGGCCGACGTCCACGTAGACGTGCGGGAAGACCTGCGCGAGGTAACCCGCCTCGCGCTGGAACGGATAGCAGTGCAGGAGCAGCACCGCGGAACCGGTCGGCGCGAGCGCCCGGAGCAGGTCCGTGAGCAGCAGCGGGTTGGCGCGCGAGAGGTGCAGGTCGGTGTCACCGAAGCCGGTGTGGATCTGGATCGGCAGGGCCAGATCAGCGGCCGACCAGATGAGGAAGCTGTGCAGTACCGGGTCGGCCAGCCGGATCGGCGCGCCGGCGCGCAGCCGGCCCACCCAGGAACGTACGGCCGCGATGACCACCCGGTCGGTGGGTCGCTCGGCGGGCAGCTCGAGGCCGACCCGGTACGCCGCGACCGATTTGACCCCCACCACGTCGACATTCCCGGCACCGCCGGCGCGATCTCCACTGGAGCCTGCGGACGCGGAGCCGGACGACGCGGAGCCAGACGACGCCGGGCCGCGAGCCGCCGCCCGGGCCGCGAGGCGAGCACGGACCAGGTCAGGGAAGTGCGCGACGCCCACCTGGCCGGTGACGATGTCAAGCGCCACCTGCTCGGCGAGCGGCTCGAGGCGGACGACGTCGTTGCCCCGGCCGCCCGCGGCCGCGGCAAGCTCGGTGGAGCTGGTCAGCCTTTCCGGAGCGAATCCGGTGTCGACGCAGAAATCGACGATTCCGGCGGCCCGCAGCATCCTGGCCATCACCTCGTCGGCGCCGAGCTCGGCACGGCGGGCAAGGTAGTCGTCCGGCTGAGCGTGCACAGGCAGGTCCAGCACGGGGGCGCAGTAGCGTCGCAGCGCGAAGCCAAGCTGGCTGTCGAAGAACGAGGCACCCGGCAGTCCCGGATGGTCGGCCTCCGTCATGATCCGCTCGAACTCCATCCGGTCCAGCTCGCGTCGCACCAGCCCGTGGCAGTGGTGGTCGACCAGCAAGAGCGTTTCGAGTGTCTCGATCCGTGGCACTGGCACGCAGGTGACTTCCCCAGGATCGCCGCGCCGCAAGCGCGGCTGGCGTGGAACACGCACAGGCTGTGGATAACTTGTGGAAAAATGATGCTGGCCTGTGTACAGACAGGCCGATAGGCCTATGACTGGGGCGCCTGACAGCCGCAACCGACCTCAGCGCAGTGGCTTCCGGTGCGCGGACGCCTGTGGATGACTGTGGATACCAGTAGCTGTCGACAGCCCCGGCAATGGGGCACAGTGCCGCACCGGTCCAGCGCTCCGGGATGCCGTCCAGCCGACGATCCAACGTCGCCCAGGCGGCGCCGGACCACCGTCCCGAACGGCGCCTACTGGCGCCCCGCCGGACCAGCAAAACTGTTCCGCCGGAACAGTTTGACGGCGGAAAGTCCACCCCGGGGGGACATGGCCGGCCCCGCTCTCGGCTGCAATGGTGAATCCATGACCTCACTCACGGACGTGGACCTGCTGCGCGAGCTGGAGCCAGTCGCCGCGGCGAACATCGACCGGCACCTGAGTCTCGCCACCGAGTGGATGCCGCACGAGTACGTCCCGTGGGGTCTTGGGCGCGACTTCGAGAGCCTGCCGTGGGAGCCCGAGCAGTCGGTGCTCTCGGATGTCGCCCAGATCGCCTTCGAGGTCAACCTGCTCACCGAGGACAACCTGCCCAGCTACCACCGAGAGATCGCCGCCGCCTACGGCCGCGACGGCGCCTGGGGCACCTGGGTCGGTCAGTGGACCGCCGAGGAGGGCCGGCACTCGATCGCGATGCGCGACTACCTGCTGGTCACGCGCGGCGTCGATCCGGTGGCGCTGGAACGCGGCCGGATGCGCCAGATGAAGCTCGGCTATGACAGCGGCAGCAAGTCGCCGCTGCAGGTCATCGCCTACGTGACCCTCCAGGAGCTGGCCACCCGGATCAGCCACCGCAACACCGGCCGGTTTACCGAGGAGCCGGTGGCCGAGAAGCTGCTCGCACGGATCGCGGCCGACGAGAACCTCCACATGATCTTCTATCGGAATCTCGTCATCGCGGCGCTGGAGCTCGACCCGAACCGGACCGTGCTCGCCATCCGGGACGAAGTCCTCAACTTCGACATGCCCGGTACCGGGATCCTCGACTTCAAGACCAAGGCGCGGCGCATCGCGGACGCCGGCATCTACAACCTGCGTGTTCATCACGACGAGGTGGTGGCGCCGGTACTACGCAACTGGAAGTTCTTCGCGCTCGAGGGTCTGAACGCCGAGGCGGAGCAGGCCAGGGCCGAGGTCGCGGCCTTCCTGGAGGGCCTCGACGCCCTCGCCACCCACCAGGATGAGAGGCGCGCGGCCCGGGCGGCCCGGGCAGCTCAGACGGCCGAGGCCTCCACTGCCGCGCTCGCCGCCCAGGCATGATCCACTGACCTGGGCACCAGCGGACCGAGCAGACCCCAAGTTGGGTCAATGGTGGGATATCGGACACCCAACAGGGAACACCTGGGGTGATGTAGGCCATACTGTGTCGCCGTGGGCAGCCATCGCCGTCGGAAGTGGCAGTTGGCCACATTTCCGATTGTCGTCGCCTCCTTCGGCATCGCCGCGCTCACCGTCGGCGTGGCGTTCGGTGGGCTGGGCGGCAGCGGCGAGGACACGGACGCGCTGAGAGGGCGACCTTCGCCCACGATCTCCGCGACATTCCCCACCGAGACCCGGGCCGCCGTGCAGGACGAGCCCACAGCGTCCACTGCAGACGTGGATGACGCCGTCCCAACGGGCACACCAGGCCAGGTCTTCGCGTCCGCGACCCGCTCCACGGGCGACGCCGCCGTGTCCCGCACGGCGACGCCGAGCCCGTCAGAGGATCCGCCGACCACGCGCGGCGACGGCGGCGGGATACAACTCCCCCCGATCGACTTTCCCACTTGCATACGCAACGACCACGGCCTCCACTGCCGCTGACCCGCCACGGCTGACCCGCCGCGCCTACTGCCGTACGGTCGATGCCGCCGTACGGTCAGTGGCGCCATACAGTCAGTGACACCGTACGGTCAGGTCAGTGCCGCCACAGCGTCTGGGCGACGATCTCGTCGGGAGCGGCGTCCGCGAACAGGGCGATCTCCGCCCGGCGGACGACGGCGATCGTGTCGTGTAGCTCGGGGCCGAAGGCGTCGAGCAGGACGGAATCGCCCTCGAACGCCGTCACCGCGTCGGCGAGCCGGGCCGGCAGCGCCGCGATGCCGCGCCGGGCTCGCTCATCCTCCGGCAGGGCGGCCGGGTCGACGTCGACCGGCTCAGGCAGCTGCGCGTCCCTCGCCGTGAGCCCCGAACGACCGGCGGCGAGCAGACCGGCAAGCAGCAGGTACGGATTGGCGGTCAGGTCGAAACACTTGATCTCGAGGTGCGGGGACGCCGCGGCCCACCGCTCGAGGTCGATTTTTACCCCCAGATCGGCTTCGACGTCCGGCGAGTGCACCGAACGTCCGCCGACCGCGAGGCCCGTCACCAGCCGCAGCGCGGCCTCCCGGTTCTCCACGCCCCAGCAGGCGAACGCGCCCGCCCAGCGCGACGGCGCGAGCCGCAGGTAGGAGGCGACGCTGGGCGCCCCCACGGCGAGCAGGGCGGGCAGATGGGCGAGTATCCCGGCGGCGAACCCCTCGCCCAGGCCGCTCAGCCCGGCGGGCCCCATCCCGTCTACCAGCGCGTTCCAGCGCTGCGCGTCCGCGATCCCGAGGCTCAGGTGCACATGGCCGCCGTTGCCGACGCCGCCGGGGGCGACCGCCGGTGAGAACGAGGTGCGCAGCCGGTGCCGGGCGCCGACCGCACGGACGGTCTGGCGGACCAGCACGCTGCTGTCGGCCGCCCCGAGCGGGTCCTCCGGCGCGACCGACACCTCGAACTGTCCCGGTGCGTACTCCGGGTGGATCTGTTCGACGACGAGCCCCTGCTCGGTCAGCGCCTGGACGACGTCGTGCAGGTAGTCGGAAAGCTCGATGACCCGGTCCATGCCATAGGCGGGTCCCCTGGCCGCCGGTTTCGGCAGCTCCGGCAGCTCCGGCAGTTCCAGCGCCGAGCCGGGCTGCGATGCCTCGGGGTAGGTCTCCGGGTAAACGGTCCACTCGATCTCGATGCCGGCCCGCGCCTGAAGCCCGATGCCGCCCAGAAAGCCGCCCAGCGCGTCGATCTCGCGGCGCAGAGCCTCTCGCGCATCCTGGGGATGCGGCCGGCCAAGCTGGTCGAAACGGTCCGCCGGCGCCCAGGCCCAGCCGGGCTGCGCGGCAAGCGGCACCAGCCGGTCCAGGTCTGGACGCAGCCGCAGGTCGCCGACGGGGCCTCCGGCGTACCGGCCGGAGGCGATGGCGTCGGTCAGCCCGAACGCGTCGAACACCGGCGACGCTCCGATGCCGGCCCGAACGGCGTGCTCAAGGCGGCCGACCGGCACACCCTTGACCCGGGTAATCCCGCTGTTGTCGACCCAGGTCAGCGCCACCACCGCGACACCCCGCGAACGCAGGTCCGCCGCGACCCGCGCCGCCTTGTCCTCATCCGCCGACATGCCAACCCTCGCGGGCATGCCAACCCTCGCGGGCTTACCTACACCCACAGCCATGCCGCCGACCTCGTCGCTCATGGGAACCCTTCATAGCCAGACGGTGACGCAGCAGTCCGGGTAACCGAACCGATCTCCGTCAGTGTGCCGTCATGGCCACCAGCTGCACCAGCCTGCGGATCAACCAGCGGGGCGACCCGGTCCGGGCTCGGTATCTGGACGGATCCGCGCGGGCGGCTGATGGACGCTGGCAGCCAGAGGGGAAGCACGGCAGCAGGCGATCATGATCGGGTCCAGAATCCACCAGATAACGGCTTGGACCATGATCTGGCGCGATCGTCGGGTCATAGCGTCGACGATCCCACCGGATCATGAACGGCCGTCCAGTCCGTCTGGCCGGGGACTTTCCGTTCGGCTGACACACGAACTCACGGCCCGCCCGCACTGTCAGCGCAAGTTACGCAGCACCTTCTCGACGGCCGCTTCGACGGAGGCCGCCATGTCCGCCTCGCCGGTCGCCCCGGCGACCTCAATCCCGGCCCCGGCCCCGGCGTCGGCGTCGGCGCGGTCGACGGTCAGCCACGGGGCGACCCAGCCCGAGCGTGCCAGTTCGTCGTATTCGCGAGCGACCTTGGCCTGGAGCGCGTCATCCGCCTCATACCGGTCGACGCCACGCTCGGTGTCAGCGGCCGCGCGGGAACGTGCCTGGGCACGGGCGACGTCTACCGGCACCCGCAGCAACACCTGCAGGTCCGGGCGAGGCAACGCCAGGTCTCCCAGCTCGATCGCGGCAACCCAGTCACGGAAGCCGGCGCGTTCTTCGGCGGGTAGCTGAGCGGCGCCATAGGCAGCGTTCGATGCGACGTACCGGTCGACGAGGACCACCTCGTCACCTACGGCCGCCGCGTCTAGATCGCCGCGCGCATTCGCCCGGTCGAGCGCGAACAGCAGAGCGCTGGCGCGCACCGAGGCCGCGACCGGCGCGAGCGCGGGGTCACCCGTGAGCATCGCCCGCACCGCCGGTCCGAGCGGTGCAATCGAGTAGCGCGGGAAGGCCAACGTGCCCACCCGGCGTCCTGCCGCCTCCAGCGCCGCCACCAGCGCCCTGGTCAGCGTGTTCTTCCCCGCCCCGTCGATCCCCTCGATCGTGACGATCACGCGCCGCCCCCTGTCACATTGGTCCGCTCCGTCCGGGCGGCACGCTCCGGCCCCGTGCTCCCGACCTCCGAAATCGGCTCCGCAAGCTCCGCCGGTTCCGCAGGGACCCTGTCGCTCCGTGGCCGGGCCTCCGCGGAGGCACGCCTCCAGGCCAGCTCGGTCGCGTCACGCTCGAACGTTACGAGACCAGCTGCATGCTGGGACGGAGTACATACCCTCTTCAGGCGGTAGCTCAATTCGTGACGTTCAAGCGTCACGCAACCGAGCTGGGTGCGTCGGCGCGCCTCCGCGGAGGCCCGGCCCCGAGCGAAGCGACGTCGGTCGGGCCGCAACCGAGGTCGCCGGAGCACCCGTCCGCCTGTAGCTCGGTTCGCGACGTGCAGCGTCACGCAACCGAGCTGGGTGCGGAGGCGCGCCTCCGCGGAGGCCCGGCCCCCGAGCGAAGCGAAGGGGGTTGGGCCGCAGCGGAGGTCGCCGGAGCACCCGTCCGCGGAGGAGGACGCCGCGCGGAGGTCCCTTCCGAAGCGAAGCGAG
>Ga0068859_100000772_pt1 | contig 32314 bp, 29 predicted proteins | sample KBSSwiS22_FD_66585 | JGI IMG/M metagenome (GOLD analysis project Ga0068859, IMG submission 66585) | Switchgrass rhizosphere microbial communities from Kellogg Biological Station, Michigan, USA - KBS Switchgrass S2-2 | ecosystem: Host-associated > Plants > Roots > Rhizosphere > Soil ...
GGCCGCATGAGGTAGTTGCGCAGCAGCCGCTCGTGGAGCCGGCGCGCGAACTCGCGGAACCGCACGGAGTGCGCACGGCCCTCGGGCGGATCGAGGGAGACGCCCATGCGCTCGAGCGACTCCCAGAAGTGCTCGTCGACGCCCTCGGGCATGAAGGGCAGCGTCCAGGCGTCGGCCGCCTCCCAGGTCTCCCGCCGCTCCTTGCGCGACTGCCGGTGCGTGTCGTCGAGCTGCTTGACGCCCTGGAACGCGACGGCCTGGCCGCGGAGCGTCAGGCCGATGCGGAGGATGGGCGTCACGCGGTAGGTCGGGTCGTAGTCGAATCCGGCCTCGCGCCATTCGAAGATCTCGTAGAGGAGCTTGCGCGCGAGCTCCTCGACTCGGAGCGAGAGCCCGTCGAGGGTGTCGTGGCCCATGTCGAGGATGAGCCGGGTCAGGTTCTCCTGCGTCGTCATGTTGCGCGCGAGCAGCTCGTAGAGCGTGGCCGCGGGCAGGGCGCCGCTACGCAGGAGGTGGACGCCCAGGCGGTGGCGGGGAAGGGAGCCCGAGACGTAGACGATCTCGCCTTCCTTCCAGTCGAGCGTGCGGCGGTCGTGGCCGCGAGTGATCGTGAGACGGCCCGAGCGGCGGTTGAGCTCCATCCATTGCAGGAGATCCGCCAGCCCGAAGACCTCGAGTCTCCCCCGAAAGTGGTCGGTCATGGTCCGTTTGGATGTCAATTTTAGCATCCGCGGCGGCGCGGCCCCCTCGGCGCCGATGCGGAGCCGGAAGGCCTGCGGCAGCGGACCCCTGTGAAAGAATTCCTCCCGTGGCCGTCAAGCCGAAGGAGGAGCGCCCGAACGTGCCCTCGGCGACCTCCTCGGGAATTCCGATCGAGCCCCATTACGAGGCTCCCGCGCCCGGCGAGCCCGAGGCGCCTCCCCCCGGCGAGTTCCCGTTCACGCGGGGGATCTCGGCCGACATGTACCGCGGGCGCCTCTGGACCATGCGTCAGTACGCGGGATTCGGCTCGGCCCGGGACTCGAACCGCCGCTACCGGTACCTGCTCGCACAGGGCCAGACCGGCCTCTCCGTCGCGTTCGACCTCCCCACGCAGATGGGCTACGACTCGGACGACCCGGCCGCGCGCGGCGAGGTCGGGAAGGTCGGCGTCGCCATCGCCTCGATCGAGGACATGCGGATCCTGACCGAGGGCCTCCCGCTCGACTCGGTCTCGATCTCGCTCACGATCAACTCCACGGCGGCGATCCTCCTCGCGCTGCTGCTGTCCGTGGCGCGGGAGCGCGGGATCGCGTGGAAGGACCTGTCGGGGACCGTGCAGAACGATCTGCTCAAGGAGTACGTCGCGCGCGGCACCTACATCTTCCCGCCTCGCCCCTCGCTCAAGATCACCACCGACATCCTGGCCTTCTGCGGCGAGCAGGTGCCGCGCTGGAACACGATCTCGATCTCGGGCTACCACATCCGCGAGGCCGGCTCGACGGCCGTCCAGGAGGTCGCCTTCACGCTCGCCAACGCCATCGCTTACGTCGAGGCCGCGGTCGCGCGCGGCCTGAAGATCGACGACGTGGCCCCGAGGATCTCGTTCTTCTTCAACGCCCACTCCGACTTCTTCGAGGAGATCGCCAAGTTCCGCGCCGCCCGCTCGCTCTGGGCCGAGATCGCGCGGCATCGCCTGGGAGCGAAGGATCCGCGGTCGTGGCGCCTGCGGTTCCACACGCAGACCGCCGGCTCGACGCTGACCGCGCAGCAGCCCGACGTCAACGTCGTGCGCGTGGCGCTCCAGGCGCTCTCCGCCGTGCTCGGCGGCACGCAGTCGCTGCACACGAACGCGATGGACGAGGCGCTCGCGCTTCCGACGGAGTCGGCCGCGAGGCTCGCGTTGCGGACGCAGCAGGTCATCGCCCACGAGAGCGGCGTCGGCGACGTGGTCGATCCGCTCGGCGGCTCGTTCCTGGTGGAGGAGTGGACCGCGCAGATCCGGGATCGGGCGCGGGAGCTCATCGCGAAGATCGACGCGCTCGGCGGAGCGGTCGCCGCGATCGAGAAGGGATTTCTCCAGCGCGAGATCGAGGATTCGGCCTATGCCGCGCAGCGCGAGATCGAAGAGGGCAAGCGGCTCGTCGTCGGCGTCAACGCGTTTCGCGAGGCGGAGTCGGCCGCGACGCCCATCCTCTCGGTCGATCCGAAGATCGAAGAGGAGCAGGTCGCACGCTTGCGCGCGTTTCGCGCCTCCCGCGACGCGGCGGCGGCGAAGCGCGCGCTCGAGACGCTGCAGGAGAACGCGCGCGAGGATCGCAATCTGATGCCCGGCCTGATCGAGGCCGTCGGAAAGGGCGCGACGCTCGGCGAGATCGTCGCCTCTCTCAAGCAGATCTACGGCGAGCACCGCGCCGGAAACTGAGACGTCCGGCCCGTCGACGCGACATGAAACTTCCCTTAAGTTTCGTTTTCTGAGTCGGTTGCACGTGTGGAAAAAGAAATCGCGCCGATTTCACCCCGCGGCGAATCTGCACAGCGCGTTGGGCATCCGCGTAAAGCATTGATGGGGCGCGGCTTTTCGAGTCGCACAGGAGTCGGTGCAATCCGCTGGACGAACCCCGTTTGCGCGTTTTTTGGGGCATTTCCGCAAGGTTTTGGACAGGCTTTTCCGCCGGCTCTAAGGAAAAGTGATTTCCGCGAAGCGGGCGTGGATTTTCTGCGAGGCCGCCGCTTCCTCAGACCCCGATTTTCGGGCAGAGCGGATTGACCGGGCACTCGTCGCAGAGCGGCTTGCGGGCCGTGCAGATGCGACGGCCGTGGAAGATCAAGAGGTGCGCCCCGAGCGCGCGGTGCCCCTTCGGCACGAGCGCCAGCAGGTCCGTCTCGATCTTGACCGGATCGGTCTGACGCGTGAAACCCAACCGATTCGAGAGCCGCGCGACGTGCGTGTCGACGACGAAGCCCTCGTCGACCCCGAACGCGTTGCCCAGCACGACGTTCGCCGTCTTGCGGCCGACTCCGGGGAGCGCGACGAGGCTCTCCATGGTCGAGGGGACCTGGCCCCCATGCTCGGCCGCGATCGCGGCCCCCATCGCGCGAAGGCTCTTGGCCTTCGAGTTGAAGAAGCCGGTCGAGTGGATCTCGCGCTCGAGAACGCCGCGGGGAGAGCGGGCGTAGTCGGCGGCGGTCTTGTACTTCCGGAAGAGAGCGGGCGTGACCGTGTTGACCATCTTGTCCGTGCTCTGGGCCGACAGGATCGTCGCGACGAGCAGCTCGAGCGGGCTCGAGTGGTCGAGCGCGGTCTTCGCGTCGGGATAGGCGCGCTTCAGGCGGCGGAAGACCCCGGAGGCCCGGCGCCTCTTCTCTTCGAAGGTCTCCCGAGGCTTCCGCGCCATGGCGCGGCATTCTAAACCGCCGCCCTCGAGAGGCTGCCGTCTTGGGTCGACGGACTACCGGCTCTTCCGGAGCTCCGACGCGACTTCCCGGGCCGCGTTCGCGCCGGGCGCGCCCGTGACGCCGCCGCCGGGGTGCGTGCCCGAGCCGCAGAGGAAGAGGCCCCGGACGGGCGTCCGGTACTGCGCCCAGTCGAGCAGCGGGCGCATCGTGAAGACCTGGTCGAGCGTGGTCTCGCCGTGGAAGGCGTGGCCCCCGGTCAGGCCGTAGGTCTCCTCGAGGTCGAGGGGCGTGAGGATCTGGCGACCGACGATCGCCTTCTCCAGTCCCGGGGCGTGCGCGGCGACCGTCTGGACCACGGCGTCTCCCAAGGCCTCCCGCTTCGCGGCGTCCTTCCAGGAGGCGGACTTCAGCTTGTACGGGGCGTACTGCGCCACGATCGACATCACGTGCTTCCCGCCCGGTGCGAGCGCGGTGTCCGTCATCGACGGGATCGTGACGTCGCAGTAGGGATGAGGCGAGAAATCGCCGTACTTGGCGGCGTCGTACGCGCGCTCGAGGTAATCGACGTCGGGGCCGACGTGGATGCGGCCCGACAGCGCCGAGGCTCCGTTGTTCGCGGCCGGGAAGTCGGGGAGCTCCGAGAGCGCGAGGTGGACCTTCGCCAGGGCGCCCTGGGCCCGGTAGTTCTTGACGCGCTGGATGAAGTCCGGGTCGAGGTCGACCGGATCGACCAGGCCGAGCAGGGTGCGCTTGGGGTCGGCGTTCGAGACGACGGCGCGCGTCGTGATCTCCTCGCCGCTCGCGAGCACGACGCCCGTCGCGGCGCCGTCCTTCGTCTGGATGCGCGCGACCTCGGCATTCGTGCGGATCTCCGCGCCGAGCGCCTTGGCGGCCGCGGCCAGCGCCTGCGTGAGCGCGCCCATCCCGCCCTGCGGAATCGCGGAGGGACCCGCGGCGTTGGCGTCGCTCGCCGCCTGGAGGAGGACGCCCAGGCTGGTCCCCGCGGACCACGGGCCGGCGAAGCAGCCGTAGATGCCGCGCGCCGCGATCGCGGCCCGGAGGAGCTCGTTCTCGAAGAACTCGGAGACGAGGTCCGCGACCGCCATCGGTCCCCAGCGGAGGAGGCGAAACGCATCGCGGCGGGGCAGTGCCCGGAAGCGGCGCCCGACGCCGAACATCTCCCACATCTCGCCGAACGATGGGTCGTCGATCGACGGCGGCGTCATCGTCATGAGCGGCTCGAGCACCCGGCCGATCCGGGTGAGGCTCTCCTGGAACGCGAGGTAGCCCTTCGCGTCGTGGGGCGAGACCTTCTCGAGCTCCGCGGCCGTCCTCTGCGCGTCGCCGTAGAGTCGGATGCCCTTCCCGTCGAGACCCGACGCGAGGACGCGCACCTCGCTCTGGATCCACGAGAGGCCGTGCCCGGCGAGGCCGAGATCCTTCGCGACCGACGGCAGGAACGGTCCCGCGACGTGCAGCACGGAGGAGCAGCGGAAGCCGGGGGCGAACTCCTCGGTGACCGCGAGGCCGCCGACCTTGTCCCGCCGCTCCAGCACGACCGGCTTGAATCCCGCCTTCGCGAGGTAGCACGCCGCGACCAGCCCGTTGGGGCCGGCTCCGACGACGGCGATGCGGCTGCCTTCGCTCATGCGTCTTGCGTCAGGCCCGTCCGCGCTTCCAGTCCGCGAGGAGCTTCTCGGCCGCGTTCTTGCCGTTCGCGCCCATGATCCCGCCGCCCGGATGGGTGGCGGAGCCGCACATGTACAGGCCGCGGATCGGCGTCTTGTACTGCGCCCAGCCGGGAACGGGGCGGAGGAAGAAGAGCTGTTCGAGGGTCAGCTCGCCCTGGAAGATGTTGCCCTCGGAGAGCCCCCACTCGCGCTCGAGGTCGAGCGGCGTCACGACCTGGCGGTGGCGGATGATGCTCTTGATGTTGGGCGCATGCTCGGCGATCGTGTCGACGACCGTGTCGCCGAAGTGCTCGCGCTCCTTGTCCCAGTCGCTGTCCTTCAGGTGATACGGGGCGTACTGCACGAAGCAGGACATCACGTGCTTGCCGGGCGGCGCGATCGAGGGGTCCGTCAGGCTCGGGATCACCATGTCGATGTACGGCCGGCGGGAGTAGTGGCCGTACTTGGCGTCGTCGTAGGCGCGCTCCATGTACTCGATCGACGGCGAGATCGAGATCGCGCCGCGCAGGTGCGCGCCCGGCCCCGGGATCGACCGGAAATCCGGCAGCGCGTCGAGCGCGAGGTTGACCTTGCCCGAGGAGCCCCGAAACTTGTAGCGCTTGACGTCCTCGACGAAGTCGTCCGGCAGCTCCTTCTCGCCCACGAGCTTCATGAAGGTCAGCCGCGGGTCGACGCTCGAGGAGACGACGTCGGCGTCGATCTCCTCGCCGCTCTCGAGCACTACGCCCGTGGCGCGGTTTCCCTTGACCTTGACGTGCGCGATCGGCGCCTTGGTGCGGATCTCGACGCCGGCCTCGCGCGCCGCGTCGCCGATGGCGTTGGAGATCGCGCCGGTGCCTCCCCGGGCGAAGCCCCAGGAGCGGAAGGCGCCGTCGATCTCGCCCATGTAGTGGTGGAGCAGGACGTATGCCGTGCCCGGTGACCGGACTCCCAGGAACGTGCCGATGATGCCGGACGCGGACATCGTGGCCTTCAGGACGTCGGTCTCGAACCACTGGTCCAGGAAGTCCACCGCGGACATCGTCATCAGCTGGACCTGGTTGTACTTGTCGGTCGAGGAGAGGCCCCGGAAGCGCTTGCCCAGGAACAGCAGGTCCTGCAGGCCCTTCCAGTTGAGCTTCGTCGGATCGGGCGGCGTCATGCCGAGGATCGGCTTCACGAAGCGGCCCATGTCGGCCATGGCCTTGCCGTACTCGTCGTACGCTTCGGCGTCGAGCTTCGAATGGCGGGCGATCTCGCGCCGCGTCTTGGCGTGGTCGTTGACGCGCCACAGGTAATCGCCGTTCAACATCGGCGTGAACGTCCCGTCGAGGGGCAGGATCTCGAGGCCGTGCCTCGGGAGATCGAGGTCGCGGATGATCTCGGGCCGCAGGAGCGAGACGACGTAGGAGCAGACCGAGAAGTGGAAGCCGGGGAAGACCTCCTCGGTCACGGCCGCGCCCCCGAGGACGTGCCGCCGCTCGAGGACGAGCACCTTCTTTCCGGCGCGCGCCAGATACGCGGCGTGGACGAGCCCGTTGTGCCCGCCCCCGATGACGACGACGTCGTACTTCGCGCTCATCTGTGCGTTCGAGATTCCTTCGATTGTGACCGCGGGTTCCGTTCGCGGCCTTGACCGCGAGCGCGCGAGCATACTTATAATCGCGCGCTCCGACAAGATCCCCGTGACTCGGCGTCACGCATCGGTGCGGGGATGCAGGGATCGGATCGAGGTCAACGACAAGTGCCGATCGGTAGCGCCGTACACGAGAGAACGTTCCCTCTCTGCGAGAGCCTGAACTACCGCGAGTGGTCGGGCTACTACGCCGTCTCCGCCTACGAGGCGCACCACGAGCACGAGTACAACGCGATCCGAAACGCCGCGGCCCTCATCGACATCTCGCCGCTCTTCAAATACAAGGTCTCGGGCAAGGACGCGACGCGGCTGGTCGACCGCGTCGTCACGCGCGATCTGCGCAAGGTCGGCGTCGGCTCGGTCATCTACACGCCCTGGTGCGACGAGCACGGCAAGACGATCGACGACGGCACGGTCGCGCGGCTCTCGGAGAACGTCTACCGGTGGACCGCCGCCGACCCGAGCCTGCGCTGGCTCAAGCAGAACTCGCTCGGCCTCGACGTGCAGATCGAGGACGTCTCGGAGTCGGTCGCCGCGTTGGCGCTCCAGGGCCCGACGTCGGGCCGCATGCTGAAGGCGATCGCCGAGGCCGACGTCGCGAACCTCAAGTACTTCAAGATCACCTCGGGCAAGATCGCCGGCGTCCCGGTCGAGATCTCGCGGACCGGCTACACGGGCGACCTGGGCTACGAGGTCTGGATGCCGTGGAAGGACGCCGTCCGCGTCTGGGACGAGCTCATGACGAAGGGCAAGGCCTTCGACGTCCACGCGGCCGGCATGCTCGCCCTCGACGTCTCCCGCATCGAGGCGGGACTGCTCCTGATCGACGTCGACTTCAACGGCAGCAAGAAGGCGCTGATCGACTCCCAGCGCTACTCGCCGCTCGAGATGGGCCTGTCGCGGCTGGTCGCCCTCGACAAGGGGCGCTTCGTGGGTCAGGACGCGCTGCGCCGCGAGGCCGCGAGCGGCCCGAAGCGCGAGATCGTGGGCCTCGAGATCGACTGGAACGCGATCGAGGCGATCTACGAGCGGCTCAACCTCGCGCCCCAGATCCCGGCGGCCGCTTCGCGCGTTCCGGTGCCGATCTACCGCGAGGGAGAGTGGGTCGGCAAGGCCACGTCGACGACGTGGTCGCCGACGCTCAAGAAGCTGATCGCGCTCGCGACCCTCTCGGCCGGCCACAACTCCATGGGCACGCGGCTCGAGATGGAGTACACGGTCGAGGCCGTGCGCCACCGCGTGGGCGCCACGGTCGTCAAGACGCCGTTCTTCAATCCGCCACGCAAGACCGCCACTCCGGTGGCGTGAGCCGAGACCTTTGAGAGATCGAGGCAAAGGGAGGAACAAGTGATGCCCCCGTTCGACATGAGCCTGGTTCAGCGCGGCGCCCGCAACCGCCGCACGCCGTACTACGAAGCCACCCAGAAGTATTCGCCGAAGGCGTTCACCGTCTACAACCACATGTACTTCCCGATCCGGTTCGACACCTTCGAGAACGAGTTCCAGGCGCTCCTGAACGACGTCACGATCTGGGACGTCTCGGTCGAGCGCTGCATCGAGGTCAGCGGGCCGGACGGCTTCAAGTTCGCCCAGCTCCTGACGCCGCGCAATCTCTCGAAGTGCGCCGTGGGCCAGGGCAAGTACGTCCTGATCTGCGACTCGGACGGCGGCATCATCAACGACCCCGTCATGACCCGCATGGACGAGAACACGTTCTGGTTCGCGCTCGCCTCCTCCGACGTGCTGCTCTTCGCGAAGGGCCTCAAGAACGCCTACCCGAAGCTGAACGTGACGCTGCGCGAGCGCGACACGGCGCCGCTGCAGGTCCAGGGGCCCAAGTCGAAGAACCTCATGAGCGACCTCGTCGGCAAGGACATCCTGGACATGAAGTACTACTGGTGGCGGAAGGCCGAGATCCGCGGCGTCCCCGTCGTCATCACGCGCACCGGCTGGACGAGCGAGGTCGGCTACGAGATCTACCTCCTCGACCCGACCAAGGGCAGCGTGATCTGGGAAGCGCTCATGGAGACCGGCAAGCCCTACAACGTCAAGCCGACGGGCCCGTCGGACATCCGCCGGATCGAGGGCGGCATCCTCAACTGGGGCGCCGACATGACGTACGAGAACAACGCGATCGAGCTCGGTTTCGAGCGCCTCGTGGACTTCAACCTGCCCGAGGCTTCCTGCATCTCGATCGCCGCGCTGAAGCGCATCAAGGCGGAGGGCGTGAAGAAGCGGCTCGTCGGCGTCGTGATCGACGGCGCGCCCTTCCCCGAGCTCAACAACGTCAAGTGGGCGGCCCGGCGCGAGAGCGGCGGCGACCCGATCGGCAAGGTGACCTCGGCCATCTACTCGCCGCGCCTCAAGCAGAACATCGGCTTCTGCTGGGTGCCGGCGGACATGGCCAAGAACGGGACGAAGCTCAAGGTCGAGACCGAGTGGGGTCCGCGGAACGCAACCGTGGCGCCGATGCCGTTCATCGACCCGGACAAGCGGATCCCCGTCTCCTGACGCATCGTCCGCGAGGACGCTCGTTGGCCGATCCTCCCAAGTCCGCGAACCGATCGGGCGCGCCCGGCGCGCTCGCCGGCGCGCTGATCGCGGTCGAGAAGGCGGTCAAGGAGCCGCTCTTCGGGTGTCGGATGTGCGGGCAGTGCATCCTGCACTCGACCGGCCTCGTGTGCCCGATGAACTGCCCCAAGAACCTGCGCAACGGGCCGTGCGGCGGCGTGCTGGTGGACGGCCACTGCGAGGTGTACCCGGACCGCCCGTGCGTCTGGGTCGAGGCCTGGAAGGGCTCGCGTCGCCTCCCCCTCTTCCGCGATCACATGGAGCACCTGAATCCCCCGGTCGACTGGCGGCTCCAGGGCACCTCGTCGTGGCTCAACCTCGCGACGGGCCGGGATCGTCGCGTCCCTCCGGCCTGGGACGCGGAGGAGCGGTGACGCCGAAGGCCGCCGCGGCGCCGCCCCGCAGCCAACTCGAGGCGGCGCTGCGCGCGGGGCGCTTCGCCGTGACGGCGGAGATGCAGCCCGTCAACGGCGCAGACCCCGAACAGGTGCGGAGGCTCGCGTCCGGGTTGAAGGGCCGCGTCGACGCGGCGAATTGTACGGACAACGCCGCCGCGCGTCCCCACCTCTCGCCGCTCGCCGCGGGTCGTTTCGTGGTCGAGGCGGGCGTCGAGCCGATCGTCCAGCTGACGTGCCGCGACCGCAACCGCCTGGGCCTCCAGGCGGATCTGCTCGGCGCCTCGGCGCTCGGCGCGCGCAACGTCCTCCTGTTGACGGGCGACGACGTGTCTTCGGGGGACCATCCCGAGGCCAAGCCGATCTTCGACCTCGACTCGCTGCATCTCTTGCGGATCGCCCGGATCCTCCGCGACCGGGGAACGTACCTGTCGGGGCGGGCCCTCTCGTCGCGGCCCGACTACTTCGTGGGCGCGGTCGAGAACCCATTTGCGCCGCCGCACGACTTCCGCCCCGTGCGACTCTCGAAGAAGGTGGAGGCCGGCGCGGAGTTCATCCAGACGCAGATCTGCTTCAACCTCCCGCGCCTGCGGGAGTTCATGGCCCGCGTCGGCGACCTCGGCCTGCTCGAACGCGTCTCGATCCTCGTCTCGGTGTACGTCCCTCGTTCGACTCGGGCCCTGCGGTTCCTCCGAGACGTCGTTCCCGGGATCGACGTGCCGGACGAGGTGATGCAACGGCTCGCCGGTGCGGCCCCGGGGGAGCAGGCGAAGGAGGGATTCCGGCTCGCGCTCGAGATCGTCGCCGCGCTGCGCGAGACGCCGGGAGTCTCCGGCGTCCATCTGATCTCGATCGGCGGGCAGGAGGCGATCCTGCGGCTGATCGAGGAGGCGGGGCTGAGGAGAGAAGGGGAGTCGGCGGTCAGCGGTCCGTAGTCCGCGGCCGCTTGCCTGCGACCGACAACCGACCACGGACGACCGACTTCTCCTTCTTGGGCTTCATCGCCTTCGCGTCGCCCGCCGCCTTCGCCTTCGACGCCTCGACCGCCGCCCTGCGGACCGTCGCCACCGTCGGCTCGAGCGCCGTGATCAGCCGCTCGAGCTGCGCCGCGAGCACGACCGCGCCGCGCTCCTCGGCGTCGTCGCGGCTCTCGGCGAGGCGGCGGCGGAAGAGACGCAGATCGTTCCAGCGCCCGAGCGCCTCCTGGAGGGCCTTCTCGCGCTGGGCGTGCGTGACCCACTCGCGGACGCCGAGCGTCGCGAGGTCCTCGGCGAGGTAGCGCGCCTTCTTGACCGCGACGCGGTAGCGGTGCAGGGTGCGGTCGTCCTTGCCCTCGAGGGGCTGGGCGAGCGCCTCCTGCGCGCGGCGCCGCGCCCGCTCGAGGCGCGCGACGGAGATCGCGGAGTCCTTCCGCTCGAGCCGGGTCACGCGGCGCCGCAGGGAGTGGATCGGACGGCCGTCGGCGGCGCGCGCGACGCGGCGCGAGCCCCTCGCGGCGAGCTTCTCCCAGCGCGCGGCGAGCGCGGTCACGGCGTCGGGCGAGAGGAAGCCGAGACGACCGATCCTCGCGAGGAGCTGACGGTCGACCTCGAGCTGCCGCTGCTTGGAGAGCGAGCGGACGATGTCGCGGGCCTCGTCCGAGACGTCCTTGCGTCCGAGCGCTCCGGCGATCGCGCTCACGCGTCGCAGCGCGACGCGCAGATCGTGGAGCCCCTCGGGGTCGCCGCGCTTCAGCGCCTTGCGGGCGCGCTCCAGAGAGTGAGCCTTGGACTTCCAGAGCGAGTCGGCTTCGCGCACGGCGGGCTATTATATTGACCGAAGCTTGAGGAGTCCCTTCACGCCCTCTTCACGTCGTCTTCACGGGGTTCCGCCGATCGGGCGCGAGAATTCCGCCGCCATGCGGACTCTCGCGGCCATCGACATCGGCACGAACAGCATCAAGCTGCTCGTCGCCAACCTGGAGGACGACGGCACCCTCGAGGTCCTCCTGCGCGAGAAGGCCATGGTCCGGCTGGGGAGCGAGACCCTGCGGACGGGGAAGCTCTCGGCGGAGGCGATCGAGGCCGGCGTCTCGACGGTCGAGCACTTCGTCAAGCTGGCGGGCGGCTCCGGGGCGAAGGTGGTCCGGGCCGTCGCGACCTGCGCCGTCCGGGAGGCGTCCAACTCCGGCGAGTTCGTCGCCGCCGTCCTGAAGCGGACCGGGGTCCGCGTCGAGGTCATCTCCGGCGAGGAGGAGGCGAGGCTCATCAACCTGGCGCTGCGCAGCGAGTTCCCGGCGCGCCAGGACCCCCTCTTCCTGATCGACATCGGAGGAGGGTCGACCGAGCTCGTGATCTCGGACGGCTCCCGCGTCCTCCTGACCGAGAGCCTGCCGCTCGGCGTCGTCCGCCTGGCCGACCAGTTCGGCCGCAACGATCCGCCGTCGGACAAGGACGTCCGCGCGATGAAGAAGGCGATCCGCGGCGTCGCCAAGAAGGCGGTCGAGGCCGTCCGCAAGAAGGGCTTCAAGACCTGCGTGGGCTCCTCCGGGACGATCCAGTCCCTCTCGCTCGTCCACGAGGCCGCGATCCTGGGCCGGGAGCCGAGCCCCACGGGCCACCGGACCCTGACGCGGGACGGACTCAAGAAGGTCAACCGCCTGATGCGGCGCACGACCGAGAAGGAGAAGCTGCGGGTGTCGGGGCTCGATCCGCGCCGGCGCGACATCGCGGTCCCGGGCGGCGTGCTCCTGTCCTGGATCCTCAAGCACACCGGCGCCGAGGCCATCGTCGTGGGCGAGCGCGGCCTTCGCGAGGGCCTGCTGCTCGACTCGCTCGCGCGGCACAGCGAGGCGCGCTCCCCGGCCTCGCGGGACATGCGCGCGCGCAGCGTGGACCGGCTGCTGCGGCGCGGCAACGCCGAGGTCCTGCACGCGGCCCACGTGGCGCGGCTGGCGCTCGAGCTGTTCGACAAGACCCATCCGCTCCACCAGCTCACGGCCACCGAGCGGGAGTGGCTGCAGTACGGCGCCCTGCTCCACGACATCGGCTGCTACATCGGCTACTCGAAGCACCAGCGCCACTCGTACTACCTGATCACCCACGGCGACCTGACGGGGTTCTCCGCCGACGAGATCGAGGTCATCGCGTCGCTCGCGCGGTACCACAAGGGCGGGCGGCCCAAGGAGACCCACGAGAACTGGCGCAGACTCGACCCCTACCTGCGGGTGGTCGTCGAGAAGCTCGCGGCGATCCTGCGCATCGCGGACGGCCTCGACCGCAGCCATCGCCAGATCGTCACGGGGATCGCGTGCCGGCTGCGCGCGCGCAAGATCGAGCTCGAGGCGACGGCGCGGGCGGATTGCGAGCCCGAGCTCGACGCGGCGCGCAAGAAGGCGAACCTCTTCGAGCGCGTCTTCGACCGCAGCGTCGTCCTGCGGGCCGTCCCCGCCGGCCTCGCCGAGGAAGTGCTCCAGAAGGACCTGGAGATCCTGTCGGCCGAGGCGCTCTGGAACTAGCCGCGGCCGAAGGAAGGGAGAAGGCGTCGTGAAGGAACACTTTGCCGAGCAGCTCGAAGACCTGCGCCGTCAGCTCATCCTGATGGGAGGAGAGGTCGAGCGCCAGATCCACCGCTCGATCGAGGCCCTTACCGAGATGGACCCCGAAAAGGCCCGCTCCGTCATCGCGGCCGACGAGGACATCGACCGCATGGAGGTCCAGATCGAGGAGGCCGCGATCGCGCTCTTCGCCCTCCAGCAGCCGGTGGCGATCGATCTGCGCTTCCTCATCGCGGCGCTCAAGATCAACAGCGACCTCGAGCGCATCGGCGACCACGCCGTCAACATCGCCGAGGGCGCCGAGCGGCTCGCCGGCCAGAGGCCGTTCAAGCCGTTCATCGACATCCCCTACATGGCCGAGGTCGCCATGGCGATGCTCAAGCAGTCGCTGGACGCGTTTGTCAACCGGGACGCGGACCTGGCGCGCCGAGTCATCAAGAAGGACGACATCCTCGACGAGAAGAACGTCTCGATCATCCGCGAGCTCCTGACCTACATCGCGGAGTATCCGGCGCTCACGACCTACTGCATCGAGCTCATCTCGATCTCCAAGAATCTCGAGCGCGTGGGGGACCTCGCGACCAACATCTGCGAGGACACCATCTTCATGGCCGAGGCGCGCTGGGTGAAGCACCACGCCACGGAGCTTCCGTAGCGGATCGATCCCCCTTCATGTTCCTCTGGGGCGTCGCCACCTCCGCCTATCAGATCGAGGGCGCGGCGGAAAACGACTGGACCGAGTGGGAGCGCGCCGGCCGGCTCCGCGAGCGCGACGCGCGTTGCGGCGAGGCCTCGGGGCACCGCGCGCGCTGGCAATCCGACTTCGCGCTGCTGCCGTCGCTCGGCGTCAACGCGTACCGCTACTCCGTGGAGCGCAGCGTCCTCGAGCCGGAGCCCGGGCGCTTCGCGGAGGCCGCGCTCTCGCTCGAGAGTGAACGGGCCGCGGCGCTGCGGCGGCTCGGAATCGAGCCGTGCGTCACGCTGCACCACTACACGCACCCGCGTTGGTTCTGGGCGTCCGGCGGCTGGCAGGACCCCAGGAGCGTCGACGGCTTCCGCCGGTTCGCCGAGGCCGTCGCCGATGCGCTCGCGCCCCACGTCCGACTCTGGGTGACGCTCAACGAGCCCATCGTCTTCCTCCTCGGCGGCTATCTCGGCGGCAAGATCCCGCCGGGCCTCACGAGCTTCTCCGCCGCGGCGCGCGCGCTCGAGCACCTGCTCCTCGCGCACCGGGAGGCGGCCGCCGCGATCCGCGACCGGCCCCCGGCAGCCGCATCGGCGTCGCGCACAACATGCTGGAGTTCGCGCCGGAGCGCGGCGCCAGCGCGCTCGATCGCCGGCTCGCGAAGCAGGCGGAGCGGCTCTACAACCTCTCGCTGCTCGAGGCGATCGCCACGGGGCGGCTGGACTGGTCCTTCCCGGGGCAGGGCCGGCTGCGCGCGCGGCTCGACGGGTTCCCGGCCTCGCACGACTTCGTCGGCGTCAACTACTACAGCCGCGTCCACATCCGCTTCCGCGGCGTGCCCGGCGCGATCGGCGAATACTCGTACCGCGACCCGCTGGCGCGCGGCCTGACCGACACGGGCTGGGAGGTCCATCCCGAGGGCTTCGACTCGGTTCTGCGCAAGGCCGCCTCCGCCGGGAAGCCCGTCATCGTGACGGAGAACGGGATCGCGACGCGCGACGACCGCCGGCGCCAGGCCTTCCTCCGCGACCACGCGCTCGTGCTCGCGCACCGCCGCGCGGCCGGGACGCCGATCGACGGCTACTTCCACTGGTCCCTGCTCGACAACTTCGAGTGGCTCGAGGGATTCGGTCCGCGGTTCGGTCTCTTCGGCGTCGACTACGCGACGTTCGCGCGGCGCCGCCGCCCGTCGGCCGACCTCTTCGCCCGGCTGGGCCGCGGCTTCACGGATTCCGAGGCAGCGGATGGCGAAGCTTTCGCCGCTTCTCGAACGTGACGTACTCCGTCGCCCCGGCCTCGCGCGCCACCGCCAGCGTCTTCTCGTAGCCCCACCCGACCTCGGCGGGCGCGTGGGCGTCGGAGGAGAAGGTGATCGGGACGCGCGCCCGCACGATCCGCCGGAGCAGGCGCGGCTCCGGGTACGCCTCGCCGACGGGCTTGCGCAGACCGGCCGAGGAGATCTCGACGGCGCAGCCGGACTCTCGCGCGGCGGCGATCGCGGCGTCCTCGGCCGCGGTCCGCGGCGCCGCCGGCCGGTGACCGTGCTTCTTGGGAAGGTCGAAGTGGGTGAGCACGTCGAAGAAACGCGTCCGCGCCGCCTTCGCGAGGAGCCGGTAGTACTCGTCGTACAGGGCATCCACGCCCTCGCGCGCGAACCGCGCCGGCGAGCTCGAGGGGTCGTCGATCCAGCCGCCCGCGACCCAGTGCACGGAGCCGAGCACGAGGTCCCAGTCGGCCCGCTGGAGCCACGCGGCGAGATCCTCCTCGCGCCCCTCGGCGTAGTCCGCCTCGAGCCCCAGGCGGACCGCGATGCGGCCGCGGAACTCCTCGCGCAGCTCCCGGACCTCGCGGACGTAGTCGTCGAACTGATCCTCGCGCATCGCGAGCCTCGGGTCGCGCTCGGCCTCCGGCAGGAAGTAGAGCGGGATGTGGTCCGTGAAGCCGATCTCGTGGAGCCCGCGCTCGATGGCGCGCAGGACGAAGTCGCGTGAGCTTCCTCCGGCGTGGCCGCAGCGGAAGGTGTGCACGTGGTAGTCGGGAAGACGCACCAGGGAGTCCGGAAGCCGGGGAGCCGGGGTCGCTTTCTCCAGGCCCATGCCCCGAATTATGAAGAGGTTGAAGCCTTCACGGAATCTTCACACGCTCGCGGGAGCATTTTTCCCGATGAACGACTTCGCGCACGCCGAATCCTGCCTCTGCGACGAGGAGCCTCTCCGCGCGGAGGGGTCCGTGCCGGTCTCGGGATTCTCGCGGGAGCTGCGCCTCGCCCCCAACGTCGAGCGCTACCGGTTCTCGTTTGCGCTGCGGGGATACGTCCCCCTGCCCGTGCACCTCGTCTTCTCGCCGGGCGAGCGCGTCGCCGAGATCAAGGCGGCGGACCTGAAGGCGTATCGCGTCGAGGGCGTCGACTCGCCCTGCGTGGCCCGCGAGCGCTGGCTCGCCTGGTGGCGGACGAGCCGGCCGCGGTCGACGCGCGCCTTCACGGGCCCCCGCCGCACCGGACACGCGCCTCGGCCGATCCAGGCTTCATAGTTTCCTTACCTCCTTTTTCGACCCTCCACGGACCGGCTCCACGCCCGCTTCGCCGCCGGCGGCCAGAATGCCGGCGTACTCGATGCTCCTCTGCGACTTTCACATCCACACGACCTACTCCGACGGCGTCCTGCCGCTGCCGAAGGTCGTCGACCTCTTCGGACGCTCCGGCCACGACGTCATCGCGATCACCGACCACATCGTCAACCGCGACAGCGGGCTCGGCCGGATCGCCCATGGCATCCGCCACAGCCTGAACCCCGAGAGCTGGAAGCGCTACGCGGAGCAGATCGACCGCGAGGCGCGTCGAGCCTGGTCCACCTACGGCATGGTGGTGTTCGCCGGCGCCGAGATGACGCGCAACACGATTCACCGGGACACCTCGGTCCACGTGCTGGCGCTGGGTCTCGACGAGTTCCTGTCGGCCGACGGCGATCCCCTCGACATGCTCCGCGAGATCCGTCGCCGCGGGGCGGTCTCCGTGGCGTGCCACCCGCATGAGATGAGCGAGTGGTTCGCGAACACCTGGTACCTCTGGAACCGCCGGAAGATCGCCGGACCCCTCGTCGACCTGTGGGAGGTCGGCTGCCGGTGGGAGCTCTTCCCGGTGATCTCGCGCGAGAGCCTCCCGCACCTGGCGAACAGCGACTTCCACCGGCCCGAGCATCTCTACGCCTGGAAGACGCTCCTCCGGGCGGAGAAGAGCCGCGAGGGAGTCCTGGCCGCCCTCAGGCGCGGCACCGGGATCGGCGTGCTGCGCCTGACTCCGGCAGCGGATGCGTCGGTCTCTCGAACAGGTCACGGTCATCTTCGGCGCGTCTCCTAGGCTGCCGAGCGTGCCGACGGTAGAATCCGCGAAGTTTTTCCGACCACGGAGGCGTTCGATGAGCGATGAACCCGGCGACCTCCACCCGACTCATCTCAAGACGGCGGCGATCTTCCTCGACATCCTGTTCGGCGTATTGCTGGGCATAATCGTCCTCGAGTTCCACCCCGACCATTACCTTCACAAGCTTCCTTCGCAGCGCCTCTTCTTCAGCGTTCTCTATGCCGCCCTTCTCCTCAAATTCTTCTTCCATTGGTACGGAATCCATGCTGATACCGCGGTGCTCGGGAGCTTCTTCGAATACACGGCAGATGTTCCGAAATACCTGAGCGGCATTGTCGTGGCATTTACGTACTTCGTCTGCGTCAAGCTGCTAGTCCTGTGGTTTGAAGATCCGGCTGATGTCACGTGGGCGATGCGTTGGTTCTTTGCGGTCTTGGCGGGCTTCAAGCTCATCGACACTCTGACGAATCTCATCGCCGTTCGGAGATTGATCGGCGACCTGATCGCCCGCGGGAAACCGGCCTGGCTCCCTAAGGAAACTTGGACGGAAGTCGTCCCGGTACTGAATCAGTGGTATTCAACGGAGCAGCCCAAGATCGTTACCCTCTTCCTGCTTGCGGAGCCTTTCCTCGTCGTTGGCGCAGCATCGACCAACCTACGATGGTGGTCAGGCTGTGCCACCGGTTTCTTGGTGATCGAAGGGTCGGTTGAGAAGAGACTCTCGACGAGGCGCTTGAGAATCTGGAATGTAATTCACGGGATCCGCGCCCGAAATGCCTTCTACGCGGCGACCTCGAGGTCCTAGAGCGCCGGGACGGCCTTGAGGCCGCGCCGCGCGAGGCGGTCGAGCAGGTCCTGCTGGGTGTCCGCCTTCTCCGCGGAGCCCGGCTCGCGCCGCAGGTAGGTCCCGTCCGTCTGGAGGTCGCGGGCGCGGCAATTGTCGGCGGTGATCTTCTCGAGGACTTCCTGGCGGAGCTTCTCCCGGCATTTCTCGTCCAGGATCGGCGTCATCAGCTCCACGCGGCGGTAGAAGTTGCGTGGCATCCAGTCGGCGCTCGAGATGAAGATCTCCTCCTCGTCGCCGGCGCCGAAGGAGAACACGCGGCTGTGCTCCAGGAAGCGTCCGACGACGCTCGAGACGTGGACGTTCTCGGAGATGCCGGGAATGCCGGGACGCAGGCAGCAGATGCCCCGGACGGACAGCTGGATCGAGACTCCCGCCTGCGACGCCCGGTACAGCGCGCGGATCACCGTCGGGTCGACGAGCGCGTTCAGCTTCGCCGTGATGCCCGCGGGCTTGCCCTCTCGGGCCTTCTCCGCCTCGCGGTCGATCAGCGCCACGACCTTCTCGTGGAGGGAGAAGGGGGCGACGCCGAGGCGGCGGTACTTGGTCTTCTTCGAGAAGCCCGTCAGGAAGTTGAAGAGCTCCGAGGCGTCGTGCCCGAAGTCGGCGCGCGCGGTGAAGAGCCCGACGTCCGTGTAGACCCGGGCGGTGGAGGAGTTGTAGTTGCCGGTCCCGACGTGGACGTAGCGGCGCATGGTCGCGCCCTCGCGGCGCACGACGAGCGCGATCTTGGCGTGGGTCTTGAGTCCCTCGACGCCGTAGGCGACGTGGACGCCGGCGCGCTCGAGCGAGCGGGCCCACTGGATGTTGTTCTCCTCGTCGAAGCGGGCCTTGAGCTCGACGAGGACCGCGACTTGCTTGCCGTTCTCGGCCGCGCGCGCCAGGGCGGCGACGATGGGCGAGTCGGCCCCGGTGCGGTAGAGGGTCATCTTGATCGCCAGGACGTCTTTGTCGACCGCCGCCGTCTCCAGGAACCGGAGGACCGGCTGGAAGGAGTCGTAGGGGTGGTGCAGCAGCACGTCGCCCTTGCGGATCGTCTCGAAGACGTCCGCAGGCGCCTCGAAGAGCGCGCGCGAGCCTGGCAGGTACGGCGCGTCCTTGAGCGCGGGCAGGTCGAGCTTCAGCACCGACAGGAAGTCGGCGGCGCCGAGAGGACCGTCGATCGCATAGACGTCGCCGGGCTCCAGCTCGAGCTGGGTGCGGAGGAGCTCGCGGACGGGCTCGGGGCAGCGCGACTCGACCTCCAGGCGGATCGCCGCGCCGAATCGGCGGCGCCGCACGTTTTCGACCACGTTGCGGAGCAGGTCGCCGGCCTCGTCCTCGCGGATCTCGAAGTCGGCGTCGCGCGTCACGCGGAACGCGGACGCGTTCAGGATCTCCATTCCGGGGAAGAGCCGCTCGAGGTGGGCCTCGACGAGCTCCTCGAGGAGGACGAACTCCAGGTCCTTGCCGGCCGCCCCCGGGACCGGGACGAAGCGCGACAGCGAGGCGGGGACCTTGACCCGTGCGAAGGCGGCCTTCTTCTCCTTCTTCTCGGAGAGCTCGACGGCGAGCGACAGGGAGAGGTTCGACACGAACGGGAACGGGTGAGCCGGATCGAACGCCAGCGGCGTCAGCACCGGATAGACGACGTTCTCGAAGTATGCCGTCAGCTCCTTGCGGCGCTCGGGCTCGATCTCCTTCCAGCGGAGGACGCGGACGCCGGCCTCGGCGAGCCTGGGCTGCAGGTCCTCGCGGAGCAGCCGCATCGCGTCGCCCGCGTCCCGCTCGACGATCTCGCGGATCAGGCGCAGCTGCTCGGGCGCGGAGAGGCCGTCGGCGCTGCGCTCGGTGACCGACGCCTCCAGCTGCTCGTGCAGCCCCGAGACGCGGATCATGAAGAACTCATCGAGGTTCGAGTGGAAGATCGCGAGGAACTTGAGCCGCTCGAGAATCGGCCACGAGGAATCCTGCGCCTCTTCGAGCACGCGGCGGTTGAACGCCAGCCAGGAGATCTCGCGGTTGAAATACAGCGCGTGGTCCTCCAGCCGGTCGTCTGGAGCCGCGGTCCCACCGATGAAGTGCACTTCGCTCATGGGAGTCGAAACAAGAACGGTGAGGGTACCACCGCGGCGCGAATGGGATGTAAAGAGCGATTTCGCGGCATCGCCAAGCGCCGTGTTTTCCGGCACTTGTACGGCGTACGGCAGGCCCCGCCGGCCATCCGGCCGGCCCGAGGATTCGAGGCGCCGCCTCTTACGCGAATTTGACGTCAGATGGCTCGGGGCTTCACCGCGAGGCGTCAGGTTTCACGCACGGGTTCGCACGGCCCTTCCATCCGCCCCGAGAAATCGGGGCCCTTTTTTTGTGGCCGGGGGCCGGCGGCGCCTTCGGTCCGTCCTGCGGACGCGGCGCGCGTTCACCTACAGTTGACCGGGACTTCGTACTTCCTTAACACCCGGATCTTACGTTTTCGACCCAGCCCAGCCGGGAACGAACCCCGGATCACTGAACTCAGAAAGTGAAGGAGAGGAGATGAAGAGACTGGCAACCCTGGCGCTCTCGTTGGCGCTCTTGTCGGGCCGCGCGCTCGGCCAGAACGCGACCGATGGAAGCAAGAAGGACCCGACCATCCAGCAGCTCGAGGAGATGAAGCGCGATCTGGAGGCGCAACAGAAGGAGATCGAAAAGCTCAAGGGTGAGGCGTCTCAGCGCGACGAAGAGCTGCGCAAGATGCAGGAGAGGGTCCAGAAGCAGCTCGACGATGCGCAGGCCGCCGCGGCGCAGTCTCAGGCTGCCGCCGCACAGTCGCAGGCCGCCGCGGCGCAGTCGCAGGCCTCCCCGGCCCAGGCGGACAAGGCCGGCTTCTATCCGGCCTCTCTGAAGAAGTCGATCGAGCCCATGCTCCAGCAGCCGAACCCCGCGACGGGCGTCGAGACGCCGCCGTGGGCCGTCCTCAAGATCAGCGACAAGGTGAGTTTCCGATTCGGCGCCGTGCTGCAGCCCACCTACGAGGCGCTGCAGGATCCCATCAGCGAGGGCTACTCGCAGAACTTCTACCTGCGCCGCGCCCGCTTCAACGTGCTGGCGACCCTCCCCGAGAACATCACGGTCTTCTTCCAGACCGACGACCCGCGCCTCGGCAACGCCGGCGCCAACGGCCAGAAGAACATCAACTCGGGCTTCCTGATCCAGGACGCCTGGGCGCAGTGGAACTTTCTGGGCCACGCCATGGCGATCCAGGCCGGCGAGTTCCTGATCCCGACCGAGCGGCAGGTCCTGACGAGCGTCGCCACGTTCCTCGCGCTGGACCTGCCGACCTGGTCCCAGCAGGCGGGCACCATCGAGGAGGCGAACGGCGGGCGCGACTACGGCGTGGGCTTCAACGGCGCGCTCTTCGGCGACCACCTGACGTACCGGACCGGCATCTTTTCGGGTTATCGCGCCCCCAGCACGCCGGAGGGGGCGGGCTCTCGCAATCCGCCGATGTTCGCCGGCAGGGTCATGTACGACTTCTTCGACACCGAGGTCGCGTACTCGCCAGCCGGCACCTACCTCGGCAAGAAGAAGGTCGTCGCGATCGCCGCGTTCGGGCAGGGTCAGGGCCCGTTCAAGGCGGTGGGCGGCGACATCTTCATCGACTGGCCGATCTTCGGCGGCGACGCGATCACGGCGGAGGCGGACTACATCCACTACGACGGCCACGGGTTCGTCTTCAACGACAACGGGACGAACAACACGCTTCCCCAGCAGGAGTCCCTGTATACCAACGTCGGCTATTACTTCTGCCAGATCCACCTGCAGCCGTTCGCGCGCTACGAGTTCCTGTACTTCAACGATCGGATCAACAAGGCGAAGGAGCAGACGCGCTACGGCGGCGGCTTCAACTACTACGTCTACGGCCAGAACTTCAAGATCGTTCCGTACTACGAGAGGGTCGTCCCGAGAGTGCAGCCGGGAACCGCGGCGATCAAGGACTTCAACCGGTTCGTCCTCGAGATGCAGGGCTCGTTCTGAGGCGCGGCGCCGGCGGCGGTCCCGATTCCGCCGCCGGCCTTCTTTCTCCGGCGGGGTCTCGGTCGTCGGCAAGAGGGCGTCGGACCAAGCCGAATTAACCAGGATTTCGCGCCGAATTTACATCCCAACTTCACTTTGACGGGGCGAAGGAGAAGGCCATGAAGCTTGCTCGAATCTTTCTCACGGTCGCGTTCTCGACCCTGATTGCGCTTCCCGCGATCTCGCAGACGACGCAGATCAACGGCGCCGGCGCGACGTTCCCCTATCCGATCTACTCGAAATGGTTCTCGGAGTACGGCAAGATCCATCCGGAGGTCGAGGTCAACTACCAGTCGATCGGCTCCGGAGGCGGCATCCGGCAACTGACGGCGCAGACCGTGTTCTTCGGCGCGAGCGACGGGCCGATGAACGACGAACAGCTGAAGGGGGCGCCCGGCCCGATTCTGCACTTCCCGACGGTCCTCGGCGCGGTGGTGCCGGTCTACAACATCCCGGGCGTCGACGCGAAGCTGAAATTCAATGGCAAGGTTCTCGCCGACGTCATCCTCGGCAAGATCACCAAGTGGAACGACGCGGCGCTCGTCGCCCTCAACCCGGGTGTCAAGCTGCCCGCCACCGACATCGCCGTCGCCCATCGCTCCGACGGCTCCGGCACGACGTACATCTTCGTCGACTATCTCTCCAAGGTCTCTCCCGAGTTCAAGGAGAAGGTCGGGGTGAATACCTCGGTGAACTGGCCGGTCGGAGTCGGCGGCAAGGGCAACGAGGGCGTCGCGGGGCTCGTCAAACAGACGCCGGGCGCGATCGGTTACGTCGAGCTGATCTATGCGCTGCAGAACAAGATTGCCTTCGGCTCGGTGCAGAATGCCGACGGCGAGTTCATCACGGCCTCTCTCGATTCGGTGACCGCCGCCGCGACCAGCGCCTCGAAGTCCATGCCCGCCGATTTCCGCGTGTCGATCACGAACGCTCCCGGCAAGAGCGCCTATCCGATCTCGTCGTTCACCTGGATGCTGTTCTACGAGAATCCGACCGACAAGCAGAGGGCGAAGATCATGGTCGACTTCACGAAGTGGGCGCTCACGGACGGCCAGAAGTACTGCGCGGAGCTCGGGTACGCCCCGCTGCCGAAGGAGGTCGTCGCGCTCGAAATGGAAGCCCTCAAGAAGATCAAGCTCTAGGTTGGCGCCATGAAGACCCCGTCCTCCCGCCGGAGGAACACCGACGACCGGGCCTTCCGCCTGGGGACGGGGTTCTTCGCTCTGCTCGTCGTCCTGCTCGTCGCCGGGATCTTCATCGAGCTCTATCGGACCTCGCACCTCTCCCTCGCGAAGTTCGGGTTCCGCTTCTGGACCGGCAGGACCTGGGATCCCGTTTCGGGCGAGTTCGGCGCCCTCCCGTTCATCTGGGGAACGCTCTACTCCTCGATGCTCGCGATGCTGATCTCGACTCCCATCGCGCTCGGGATCGCGATCTTCCTCTCCGAGCTCTCGCCGCGCCGCCTCCGCACGCCCCTCGCGTTCCTCACCGAGCTGCTCGCCGCGGTGCCCTCGATCGTGTACGGGCTCTGGGGCGTCTTCGTCCTCGTGCCGATCGTCCGCAAGCTCCAGGTCGTGACGCCGGACTGGCTCAAGAAGGTGCCGCTCTTCTCCGGGCCTCCGCTCGGCGTCGGCATGCTCTCGGCCGCGCTGATTCTCGCGGTCATGGTGATTCCGTTCACGTCCTCGGTCGCCCGCGAGGTGCTGAAGGCGGTGCCGGCGACCCAGCGGGAGGCCGCGTACGCGCTCGGCGCGACCCGCTGGGAGGCGATCCAGGCCGCGCTCCGCTTCGGCCGCACCGGCATCATCGGCGCGGTCATCCTCGGCTTCGGCCGCGCGGTCGGAGAGACGATGGCGGTCACCATGGTCATCGGCAACAACCCGCAGATCTCGGCGTCGCTCTACGCGCCCCAGTACTCGATGTCGGCGGTCATCGCCAACGAGTTCACCGAGGCGGCCGACAATCTCTACCTCTCCGCCCTGATCGAGATCGGTCTGGTGCTCTTCGTCATCACGGTGATCGTCAACGCGATCTCGCGGCTCCTCATCTGGAGCGTGACCCGCGAGGTCAAGGCGAAGGCGCCGAAGCCCGCGACGACGATGGCGTTGGCCGCGCCGACGGGAGGCGGGGAGTGAACAGGACCCGCCGCCGGAAGGCGCTTTCGGGGTTCGTCGTCTTCCTCTGCGCCGGCTCGGTCGTTCTCGCGCTCATTCCTCTCTTCTTCATTTTCGGTTACGTCATCTCGAAGGGGTTCTCGTCGCTCAACTGGGACTTCTTCACGAAGATGCCGAAGCCGGTCGGCGAGACCGGCGGAGGCATGGCGAACGCGATGGTGGGTACGGCCTATCTGATCGCGATCGCCGGAGGGTTCGCGGTTCCCGTCGGGGTCATCGCGGGCGTTTACCTCTCCGAGTACGGCAAGAAGTCCTTCGGCTCGCTGGTCCGCTTCACGGCCGACGTGCTGAACGGCGTGCCCTCGATCGTCATCGGCATCTTCGCGTACGGTCTGGCCGTGCTGCCGGTCAAGCACTTCTCGGCGCTCGCCGGAGGTCTCGCGCTCGGGTTCATGATGGTTCCCATCATCACGCGAACGACGGAGGAGCTCCTGAACCTCGTGCCGGGAAGCCTCCGCGAGGGCGCCCTGGCCCTCGGCGCCACGCGCGCTCGGGCCGCCTTCTCGGTCATGGTGCCGGCCGCGCTTCCCGGGATCATGACCGGCATCCTCGTCGCGCTCGCGCGCATCGCCGGAGAGACCGCGCCGCTGCTGTTCACCGCCTTCAACAACCGGTATCTGACGACGAGCCTGCTCCAGCCGATCTCGTCTCTCCCGGTCCAGATCTACACGTACGCGATCTCGCCGTACGACGACTGGCACCGGCAGGCGTGGGCGGGGGCGCTCGTGCTGGTCGGTTTCGTCTTCACGTTCTCGGTGCTGGCGCGCGTCGTGACCCGGAGGCTCGAAAGGATGCACCGTACATGACCGAAACGGCGGTGAGTGAAATGGAAATACGCTCCCGGCCTCCCACCCCGGGAGGCGAGCCCGCGAGCGCCCCGGCGGGAGCCGCAGTCGGTCCCTCCATGTCCGGGCGAAAGATCCGCATGGAGTCGAAGAAGCTCAATTTCCACTACGGTCCGAAGCAGGCGCTGTGGGACATCACGCTGCGGATCCCGGAGAAGACCGTCACGGCCTTCATCGGGCCGTCCGGCTGCGGGAAGTCGACTTTTCTGCGCTGCCTCAACCGGATGAACGACATCATTCCGGATACGCGGGTCGAGGGCGACGTCCTGCTCGACGGCAACGACATCTACGGCGCGGGGACCGACATCGTCGATCTGCGACGCCGCGTCGGGATGGTGTTCCAGAAGTCCAACCCCTTCCCCAAGTCGATTCTCGAGAATGTCGCCTACGGTCTCAAGATCAACGGCATGGTGCGGGGCTCGGCGATTCCGGAGCGCGTCGAGAGTGCCCTCCGCCGCGCGGCGCTCTGGGACGAGGTCAAGGACCGTCTGGACACCTCCGCATTGGGCCTCTCCGGCGGCCAGCAGCAGCGCCTCTGTATCGCGCGGGCGGTGGCGGTCGAGCCGGAGGTGTTGCTGATGGACGAGCCCTGCTCCGCGCTGGATCCGATCGCGACCGGCAAGGTCGAAGAGCTGATCCACGAGTTGAAGCGCGACTTCACGATCGTGATCGTCACCCACAACATGCAGCAGGCGGCTCGCGTGTCGGAGTTCACCGCGTTCTTCATGCTCGGACGGCTCGTGGAGCACGACCGCACCGAGAAGATCTTCACCAATCCCGGTCAGAAGATCACGGAGGACTACATCACCGGACGGTTCGGCTAGCCCTGGCAGTCCGGCCAAAGAAAGAGAGACGATGAGATCGGTGGTTACGAAAGGAAAAGACGGACACGCAACCCCCCGAGCCGAGGCGCATCCGGGGACCATGAAGCGCATCGCCCTGATCGAGGACGACGCCGACATCGCCTACACGATCCGGCTGAACCTCCGCAAGGAGAAGCGCTACCAGGTCGAGCACTACGTCTCGGGGATCGCCGCGCTGGCGGCCCTCCAGGAGAAGCCCTTCGACCTGATCATCCTGGACCTGAACCTCCCCGACATCGACGGGCTGGCCCTTTGCCGCGAGCTGCGTCGCGTCGACGAGACGCGCAAGGTGCCGATCATCATGCTCACGGCGCGGGTCGAGGAACGCGACAAGCTCCTCGGCTTCGAGATCGGCGCGGACGACTACATCACCAAGCCGTTTTCGATGCGCGAGCTGCTCGCCCGCGTGCACGCCCACCTCCGGCGGGTGGCCGCGTTCGAGACGTCCGAGGAGGAGATCTTCGACGACGGCGACCTGCACGTGGACCGCGCACGCTTCGAGGTACGCCTGAAGGGCGAGCGCGTGCACCTGACCAAGAAGGAGTTCGACCTGCTGTGGCTGCTCATCCGCAGCCGCAACCGGGTCGTCACGCGCGACGCCATCCTCGCGCGCCTGTGGGACTACGACGCGGACGTCGAGACCCGCACGGTGGACGTGCACATCCGGGCGCTCCGCCGGAAGCTCGGCGACCAGCGGATCGAGACGGTCGTGGGCCTCGGCTACCGCTACCGGGAAGCGGCCAAGTAGACTCCCGGTTTCGTCCATGAGGCTGAGGGCTCGGTTCACGGCGCTCTTCGCGGTCCTGGCCGTCGCCGCCGTGGCGTTCCTGGTCGCGACGTCGGACGCGACGCTCGCCCGCGCGGTGGAAGACCGCGTCTCGGAGCGCTTCACCCGCGACCTCGAGCACCTCGCGGACGACCTCTCGCGGGGCGCGGTCCCCGCCGAGGAGCGGGACGCCTTCCTGCGAAAGGCCGCCGCCCAGCTGGGGTGCCGCGTGACCTACGTCGCACCGGACGGCAAGGTCCTGGACGATTCCGACCTGCTGCCCGCGGACGTGCCGGACATGGAGAACCACGCCAACCGTCCCGAGATCCGCGCGGCGCGCGAGGGCGGAACGGGCGCCTCCATGCGGATCTCGCCGACGGAGCGACAGAGGATGCTCTACGCGGCGCGTGCCCTCTCGGACGGGAGCGTGCTGCGGCTCGCCGTCTCCGAAACGCGTCTGCGCCAGGTGGAGCAGGGCTACGTCTGGAGGATGCGCGCCGCGATCATGGCGGCGTGTCTCGGGCTGTTCCTGATCGGGTCGAGTCTCTCCCGCCGCTTCTCCGAGCCGATCGCGGAGCTGACGCGGGCCGCTTCGGCCATCGCCGCCGGCGACTTCGCGCGCGATCTGCCCAGCGCCGGCGGGGAGGAGGTCCAGCTCCTCGGCGGAGCCCTCCAGCGAATGAAGGAGTCGCTCTCGCGCGCGTTGGCGCTCGCCGAGGACGAGCGCCGCATGACCGCCATCGTCTTCGAGCGGCTGCCCGACGGGCTCGCGGTCGTGGACGCGCGGCTCCACGTCGTCGAGGCCAACGAACGCTTCTCGCAGATGACGGGCGTGCCGACGCCGGTGGGGCGCGCGCTCTACGACCTGCTGCGCGAGCGCACGCTGTACGAGGCCTTCGAGGAGACCGTGAAGACGAAGGAGGTTCGCGAGGCCACCGTGCGGCTCGAGAACGGACGCGTCTGGGCGCTGGTCGTCCAGGCCATCCCGGCGGGATCGCGCGCCGCCGCGGTCGGGGTGCTCCGCGACATCAGCGTGCTCGAGCGGACGGAGTCGATGCGGCGGACTTTCGTCGCCGACGTGTCGCACGAGCTGCGCACGCCGATCGCGTCGATCGCGGCCGCGGCCGAGACCCTGGCGGACGGCGGCGCCGACAAGGCCGAGACGGGAGAGCTGCTCGGATTGATCCGGCGGCAGTCGGACCGCATGCGTGAGCTGATCGACGACCTGATGGACCTCGCGCAGATCGAGAGCGGCGCGGTCCCGCTCGAGCGCCGGCCGGTCCGGCTCCACGAGCTCCTGAACGAGGTCGTCGAGGACCTCGAGGCGGCGGCGCGCGAGAAGAACGTGAAGGTCACCGTCGACGGCGACCCGGAGCTGGCCGTGGTCGGCGATCACCGGAGGCTCGGCCAGCTCACCCGGAACCTGATCGACAACGCCATCAAGTTCTCGCCCGCGGGGGCGCCGGTCTCGGTCCGCATCCTGCGCGATTCGGGGCATCCCGGCTTCTCGGTGTCCGACCTCGGGCCCGGAATCCCCAAGTCCGAGCGGGACAAGATCTTTCAGCGCTTCTACCAGGTCGACCGCTCGCGTTCGAAGGCGCGGCCGGGCTCGGGGCTCGGGCTCGCGATCGTCAAGCACATCGCCCAGCTCCACGGCGCGACCGTGGAGGTGCAGGGCGAGGTCGGGGCGGGCAGCGTCTTCCAGGTGCGATTCCCGGCCGCCTGATCGCCGCCCGGGCGCCTGAAGAGCGCGTCGAGCCGGGCGTAAGGGCCGTGTGAAGGCCTGGGGTAGGATACCGCCCCACTCCGATGCTGAACTTCCTGCCGCGCGACGAAAAGTACTTCGACCGCTTCAACGAGATGGCCGTCCGCATCCGCGAGGCCGCGCAGATCCTGGACGGCTTCTTCCAGGGCAAGTCCACCGTGGCGACGGCCGCGGATTCGGTCAAGCGCCTCGAGCACGAGTGCGACGAGATCTCGCACGAGATCCTGCGGAACATCGACCGCACGTTCATTACGCCGATCGACCGCGAGGACCTTCACCGCCTGGCGATTCGTCTCGACGACGTGATGGACCTGATCGACGGGACGGTGCGGCGCGTGTCGCTCTTCCGGATCGAGCGCCTCACGCCGCTCTCCCAGTCGCTCTGCCGGCTCATCGTGACGACCACGGGGGAGCTCGTCGAGGCGGTCTCCGCGCTGCGGTCCCAGAAGGGCGTGATGCCCCACTGCATCCGGATCAAGCAGCTCGAGAACGAGGCCGACGTCGTCTACCACGAGGCGATCGGGTCGCTCTTCGCCGAGAACCGGGACGCCATCGACGTCATCAAGTGGAAAGAGGTCTACGACAACATGGAGCGCTGCGTCGATTCCTGCGTCACCGTCGCACAGATCCTCGAGAGCGTGGTGCTCAAACATTCCTGAGCCGTCCGGAAGCGCGTCGTGACGTACGTCCTGATCATCATCGCGATCGCGCTCTTCTTCGATTTCATCAACGGCATGCACGACTCCGCGAATTCGATCGCGACGGTCGTGTCCACCCGGGTGCTGTCGCCGCTCCTGGCCGTCTTCTGGGCCGCGTTCTTCAACTTCGTGGCCGCGTTCCTCTTCGGGACCGCGGTGGCGAAGACCATCGGGTCGGGACTCATCGACCTCACCGTGGTGAACTCGGACGTCGTCCTGGGCGGGCTCCTCGGCGCGATCGTGTGGAATCTCATCACCTGGTACTTCGGGATCCCGTCCTCGTCCTCGCACGCCCTGATCGGCGGTTACGCCGGAGCCGCCGTGGCGCGCGTGGGGATCAAGGCGATCATCCCGGGCATGGCCTGGGTCAAGACGCTCTCCTTCATCGTGCTCTCGCCGCTGATCGGCATGGCCGCCGGCTTCGGGCTGATGGTCGCGGTCTCGTGGATCTTCCGAAAGACGCCGTACGGCTCGGTCGACCGCTGGTTCCGGCGCGCGCAGCTCGGCTCGGCGGCCGCGTTCTCGCTGTCGCATGGCACCAACGACGCGCAGAAGACGATGGGGATCATCGGCGGGCTGCTCGTGGCCAACCGCGAGCGCTTCGCGGATCCCGCCTCGGCATTCCACTGGATGCACCTGCCGGACCTCCACGAGATCCCGTGGTGGATCATCCTCACCGCGCACGCGGCGATCGGCCTCGGCACGCTGACCGGAGGGTGGCGTATCGTGCGAACGATGGGGAGCCGGATCACGAAGCTGAAGCCGTTCTCGGGGTTCTGTGCCGAGACCGGCGCCGCCGGCACGGTGATCCTGGCGTCCGTGCTCGGCATCCCGGTCTCCACGACGCACACGATCACGGGCGCGATCATCGGCGTCGGCGCCACGCAGCGCTTCTCGGCGGTGCGCTGGGGCGTGGCCGGACGGATCGTGTACGCCTGGATCCTGACGATCCCGATGGCCGGAGCGATCGGCGCGTTGAGCTACGGTCTGCTGTCCGCGCTGGCGCGATGACGCGGAGGATCCTGGCTTTTCTCCTCGCGGCGATCGTCTCTTCCCGCATCGCCTCGGCCGCGCCGTCAGCGAGTCAGCCGGATCCCGCCGTCTGGGACGCCATCCTTTCCGCGCGGGCGCGCGACGGCGGCTTCGACTACCGGGCCGCCGACGGTCAGGACAGGAAGCGCCTCGCGGCGTACCTCGCGAACCTGGGCGACGCGAACCCGCGCGACATGAAGCCGGAGGAGCGCAAGGCGTTCTACATCAACGCCTACAACGCGATGGCGGTCGCGATCGTGCTCGAGCGCTACCCGGTCCCGAGCATCCGCGGCGTCGACGGCGCCTTCCAGACGGTCCGCAAGAAGATCGCGGGCGAGCTGCTCACGCTCGACGACGTCGAGAACCGCCTGCGCGAGGCCAGGGACGCTCGCATCCACTTCGCGATCGTGTGCGGGGCGAAGGGGAGCCCGCCGCTCCTGCCCAGGGCGTACCGCGCCGCGATGCTGTCCGCGGATCTGGACGCCCAGGGGCGCGCCTTCGTGCGCGACACCACCCGGAACGCGATCGACCCGGTCGAGGCGAAGCTCCAGCTCTCGCAGGTCTTCGAGTGGAGCCGCAAGGAGTTCGAGCGCGAGGCCGGGTCGCTCGGCGCGTACGTCTCCCGCTTCACCACGCCGTCGGTGGGCGATTGGCTCAGAACCTTCGCGAAGTCGCCCGAATTCCTCCCGTTCGACTGGGCGCTGAATCAGCCTCGCTAGCCGCAAAAAAGCCGCAGGGCGTAAAAAAGAAGCCCCTCTCGCGAGGGGCTGGAGGAGGAGATCGCGTGTGTCTGCTCCTTCTACGGAGGAGGACTCGCCATCGTTGAGCGGCCGAGGGTGTATTTTCTGAGGCCGCAATGACCCTTCCCGCAGTCGCCCGACCAACGTCCCCTGAGTGGATCGCCTCGCCGGGGCAAGGCAGCATGGGCGAGGTGTACCGCCTGAAGGACACTCGACCCAAGCCCGATGGAAAGAAGGCCTCCGTCTCCGTGGCGCGAAAGACCCGCGACGTCGACCGGCCCGAAGGCTCTTGATCCGCCTCACGCTCAGGCCCGGCCGCGAGGCGTCGGTCCTCCGGCGCCATCCCTGGGTGTTCTCGGGAGCCGTGGCGCGCGCCGAGGGGGACGGCGCGGACGGGATCGCCGAGGTCGTCGATGCCGCCGGCCGCCCGCTCGCGCTCGGCGCGTATTCGTCGGACTCGCAGATCGTCGCGCGGCTCTGGAGCTTCGACGGGCGCCTGCCGGATGCCGGGCTCTTCCGCGAGCGCTTCGCGGCGGCGAGGGCGCTGCGCGCGGAGGTCGTCCCGCCGCAGACCACGGGCTACCGTGCGGTCAACTCCGAAGGAGATCTCTGCCCGGGAGTCCTTCTCGACGTCTACGGTGAGACGGCGGTGCTGGAGCTGACGACGGCCGGCACCGAGATCTGGCGCGCGGATCTCGAGGCCGCGGCGCGAGAAGTCTTCGCGCCGGTGAAGCTCATCGTCCGCGAGACGGGTATTCGGCGCGATTCCGGCCAGTCCCCGATCCCCGATACCAAGTCCGAGATCGACCTGGCTCCCTTTCTCGAGAACGGCCTTCGCTATCTCGCCGACGTCGGAGCGGGGCAGAAGACCGGATTCTTCCTGGACCAGCGCGACAACCGCGCCCGGCTGCGGGCGCTCTCGCCCGGACGTCGCGTGCTCAACCTCTTCTCCTATACGGGCGCCTTTTCGGTCGCGGCCCTCGCGGGCGGCGCGACGCGCGCCGTCGACGTCGACTCCTCGGCCGCGGCCCTCGCGCTCGCGCGCCGGCACCGCGCCGAGAACGCGCTCTCGGCTGACGGCTCCGACTTCGTCGACGCGGATGTCTTCGAGGACCTGAGGCGGCGCGTGGCCGAGGGACAGCGGTGGGACGCCGTCGTGTGCGATCCGCCCGCCTTCGCCAAGAAGAAGGCGGACGTCGATCGGGCGGCGCGCGGATACAAGGACGTCAACCGGCTCGCGATGACGCTCGTCTCTCCGGGAGGGTGGCTGCTGACCTGCTCGTGCTCCGGCCTGGTGGACGCGGACCTCTTCCAGAAGATC
>Ga0068859_100000773_pt1 | contig 32282 bp, 24 predicted proteins | sample KBSSwiS22_FD_66585 | JGI IMG/M metagenome (GOLD analysis project Ga0068859, IMG submission 66585) | Switchgrass rhizosphere microbial communities from Kellogg Biological Station, Michigan, USA - KBS Switchgrass S2-2 | ecosystem: Host-associated > Plants > Roots > Rhizosphere > Soil ...
AGAAGCTACGCCGCTCAAACGATTCAGTCGTGGCTTGATCTCATAGGTCGCAAGTTCCCACAGATCTGTTTGGGAGAGTTTGTCGGAGGTCAGGCTGTATCCGATGATCGGAAAGCTGGAAAAATCGAGACGGTTCGTTCGGATTTCCACTGTAGACGGAAGGCTGCTTTGAGCGCGGGAAACGGCAGCGTCTACGTATTGAAGCGTCTCGACCATATTGACGCTCCAGTCGAAGAACAGATTGATCTCAGCCGAGCCCCGACTCGTAACCGATCGCACCTGCTGCAGGCCGGGCACACCGTTCACAGCCTGTTCGAGCGGGCGGGTCACCGAAACTTCCATCTGCTCGATGGGCATGACGCCGTTCTCGACGCCGATGATGACGCGCGGGAAATTCGTCGTAGGGAATACCGCGACAGGCAGGCTCACTGCCTCATAGATGCCGATAGCGGCAAGAATCAGAATCGAAAAGACTATCGACTTGGAATGCCGCGCAAACCAGTAATTTTCGGAGTTCTCGGCGTTCTTCGACATCGCTGCTCTCGCCTACTGCTCGTCCTCTTCCTCGTCGTCGCCTGTCTCTTTGGGAACCTCAACCTGCAGTTTGGTCTTCTCCAACACTTCAGGATCGAGCTTTGAGAGCTCATAGCTGCCCGTCGTAACAACACGGTCGCCGGGCGTGACACCGTGGACGATCTGGACCTTGTCACCACTCTTGATTCCAAGGGTGACCGATTGCTTCTTCGGCCGATCGCCTTCGCCTACAACCATCACGGATGTTGCGCCTGAATTCGATGTGACAATCGCAGCCTGCGGCACCACAAGGGCCGAGGGCTCGGTCTTTGCAATGATTTCAAGGTGCAGACTCGTACCGGGCCGAAGTTTCATGCCGGGATTTGCTGCCTGAACCCATACTTCCACGGTTGTATTCGATGGATCGACTGCGGGGCTGATCTGCGTAACCTTACCCGTCACAGCCGCGCCTCCCTCTGGTGGATAGAGATTCGCAGGCTGGCCTGAGCGGACCTGCGCGGCGTCCTCCTGCGAGAGGTGAATCCTGGCGATGACCGACGACAGGTCCATAACCGTCAGCAACGGACTACCACTCGCCGCGATTTCACCGGCAAAGAGAGGCCTGTCGGTCACTACACCGTCGATGGGGCTGACAATTTTCGAATAACTCAACTGAACCAGCGCCGTTTGCAATCGGCTTCTGGCAGCGTCGCGTTGAGCCGCGGCGGCCTTTAAGGTTTGGTCTGTCCCGACGCTTTGCAGGTCCTGTAGTACCCGCTGCGCCAGTTCCAGCTGGTTGCGAGCCTGTGTGAGCGCAACCTGTACATCGTTTACTTCCTTTTGAGCGATCGCTCCTTCTTTGTACAGGTTCTGCAGATTGTCGTACCGCTTCTGCTGTGCATCGACAACAGCCTGGGCGGCCCGAACCTCAAGCTGGGCTTTCGTCACTTCCTGAGGTACGGACGAGCGGGCTGTGGTCTGATACGTGGCGTCGGCCTGATCGAGAGCGGCCTGATTTTCAGCGACAGAACTCGCCAGATCCTGGTTCTCGAGTTCGGCGAGCAATTGGCCCGCACGAACGATGGAACCCTTGTTGACGTGGAACACACGAACCGGCTCTGTGATCTTCGGAATCAGTGTAGCCTGCTGCACGGGGTACAGGACGCCCTCTCCGGCAATCTTGAGCTGAATAGAAGTGGTCACGACCGGAGCAGCTTGGACACTGACAACAGGCTCTGGTTCAGATGCCTCTTCTTCCTTCTTCGAGGAGCATGCGGAGAGAAAACCTGACGAGACCAGGACAAAAAGAAAACAGAACCGCGCCAAAGATGAGACTGTCGCGACGCGGGTTTGGTTTTGTCCGCGCATCAATTCCCTTCCCTCAACGCCATCAAAACCCTCCTGTCAGCGACTGTAGTGACGACACAGCCAGCCGATACCGCACCTGTGCGTCGTCATAGCCATTGCGCGCGTCAACAAGCGTATTCTGAGCATCCACAACCTCGAGTACTGTGGACTCTCCGGCTTGATACCTCAAATTTATCAGCCGCAAACTCTCGACTGCGAGTTCCGCACTGGTTCGCGCCAGGTCCACTGCAGCGCGCGCAGCAACGGTTTCGTTGTAAAACGCGTACAGATCGCCTAGCGCCTTCCGTTGCGCCTGCGTCAGCTCCAGTTCCGCCTGCTGCACTTTGATTTCGGCCTGTCGAACTTTGCTCTTCGTGTTGCCCCAGTCAAAGACAGGAATCGACAAATTGAACGCCAGAGAAAACCCAAGGTTCGGCAATCGCCCCGCTTCCGGTTCCGCCGCACGAGTACTGTGAAGCGCAAAGGCATTGGCGTCGATTCCATAGTTCGCTTCAATGCTGAGAGAGGGCAGCAACCCGTACTTGGCGCTGCGGACGCCAAGCGCGGCACTGCTGAGTGAAGCAGAAGCTGCTTTCAGAGTGGGATTCTGCTTCTCCGCCATCGTCTTCAATTCTGCGAAGGGAGGAAGAGACCTTGCGGAATCGAGGTCATCGACCACCGAAAAGTTTTCGTCCATCGCAGGCGACAGCAACACGGCAAGATTCAGCCGGGCTCTTTCAATGGCAAGTGTTGTGTCCTGAAAGCTTCGCCGCTGCTGCTGCAGTTGAATCTCCGCCTTGACTGCGTCGCTGTGAGCAGCCTCACCGGCACGTTCCTGCTGCTGAGTGATTTCAAGGAATCGTTGCGCCTGCTGGATTCCCTGTTGCCCCGCCGCATACCGGCGCTGCGCGGCGACAAGCCCGTAGTAGTTCTGAGTGACCGTGACGTCGAGGCCGCGACGAGCAATATCAAGTCTCGCGTTGGCCAGCGCCTCCGCGGCAGCCGCCTTGTTTTGATCCAGGCTCAGGATTGTCGTCGGAGAGAAGTCCTGGCGTACGGTTGCCACCGAACGATAAACGTGGATTCCATCGCTGCTGACAGACCGGCCATTCGGTGTTACCCCGTTACCCTGGGTGTTGAGGTAGGTGGTGGACTGACTCACGGACGGACGTCGCGCGGCGCGAGCCTGAACGATGTCTTCCCGCGCAATCGCAACGTCGGCCAGCGTGGACTGAACTGTGAGATCCAGCTTCCTGGCGCGTTCGAGTGCATCCTGAAGAGTAATCAAACCTGTTGGAGCCGCCAGCCCCTGTGGTCGCGCAAACGGGATCGGTGGGCCTCCATCAGGTGCTTGCGCAGAAGCGGAAACCGCAAGCGCGAGCATCAACATGCCCGCAATACTCCCTCGACATCTCATGAATTCCTCCATCCAGCAGCGTATAAGACATCGGCGGCATCTCACAATGAATGCGGACTCCCCTCCTGAGTCGAGGAGGGGAGTCCGCGTTGCCGACGACTCTTGTGTCAGCCAGAGCAATGATTACTGTTTAATTGAGATGAACCAGCCAGCAACGATCGGTCCTTGTGGACCGCGTCCGCGACCACCCGCGGGCGCAGCACCCGCGCCAGGGGCAGGACCACGCTCTGGCTGGAATAGGTACGCGTTGTGGGTCACGGGGTCCACTGTGATCGTCTTCGCTCCTGCGAAAGTCGCAACCGTAGCAACCACAGTGTACTTGTCCGCGGAATCCTGGTGTGCGATGGTCACATTCCCTTCACCACCGTTCGGAATGAAAATCAGTTTCTTCGCCGGATCCCAGCCGAGCGCATCAACGCGCGTCCCGTTAGGGATCGTGGCAACAACCTTTCCGGTGGCCGCATCAACGACGACGGAGGTGCCGTTGCAACCAGAGAAAATCCGATTGTTCGCCTTGTCGTAAGCGATCCCGGTCGGCCCCATGCACGGCGCCAGGGGCCAGGACGCTGTCGCCTTCCATGTCTTCACATCGATAACCTGAATCGTATTCTTACTTTCGTTATTCACGAAGACGTGGCCCTTACCGTCCGCGACTGCACCTTCAGGTACCGTGTCTTCGAGTTCTGCGGTACCGACGACGGCGCCTGTTGACGGATCAATCGCCGTCAGCGTGCCGGGACGGCTATGGTTTGTGAGAATAATCTTGTCGTCCGGTTCGTCATACGTAATGCCGTCCAGACCATTTTGCGTAATCGGAATCTTTTTGATGGGTGCCAGCGTTTTCAAATCGAACATCATGACGTTGGCGTCACCGCTGTCGGTCGTAAAGCCATGGCCGGCTTTTGACGCGATCCCCACGCCATGAACGCCAGGAGTATCTGAAATGTCTCCGAGTACTTTGCCTGTAGGGCCGTCTACAACCATGACATGACTGGCGCGGGAAACGAAGACACGGCCCGTCCCGGCTTCCGCCGTGACGTAGTCGGTGCCTCCTTCGCCCTTGATGTCGAACTTCTCAACCTTGAATGCCTGCTGAGCGAACACAATGACAGCCATGCAGGCCGACACGAGCAGAGTGGCAAGTAGTCGTCTCACAAACGCCTCCTTTGTCAGGTGGATCGCGAGTCTTCAACCTACTCCAACGCACCGGAGCAATCCTTAAAACGAGATTAATAAATGTTTATCTGGAAGCGAACGGCAGCCGCACGGTGAAGATTGAGCCGACGCCAAGCTCACTCTCACACTCGATCGATCCACCGTGCGCTGTGACAATGGCCTGAGCGATTGCGAGTCCGAGTCCGCCGCTTTGAGTCTCGACGTCGTCCGTATTGGTCACCCGGAAGAAGCGCTCGAAGATCATGCGACGATGCTCGTTTGCGATACCGATTCCCTGATCTTCGAAGGAGACTCGCACTTCTGAGCCCGCTGCAAGCGAGACACGCAGCAGGCGTTGGGCCGGCGAGTACTTGATGGCATTGTCGATAAAGATCAGAAACAACTGTCGCAGAAATGCTGCGTTTCCAGGCAGAACGATTCCATTCTGGAGCTTTCTTTCAATACGGATGCCGCGGGAGTTCGCAAATGGCGTCGCCAGAGCGATCGACTCTTCCAGAACATCGTCAACACACACCGGCTCTGGTGCGAACCGGAGCTGTCCCGCATCGGCCATTGAGAGCGTAAAGAGTCCCTCGACGATGCGACTCATCGTCTTGAGCTCGCTCTCCATGATGTGAAGCGCCTGCTCATATTCCTCGCTGCTGCGAGGCCGGCTGAGAAGGAGTTCTGTTTCACCACGCAATACCGACAGAGGCGTTTTCAACTCGTGAGAAGCGTCCGAGACGAACTGGCGAAGCTGTCCCACGACGAGTTCGAGTTTTCGAGCGTAAAAGGTGGACACCACTGCCATCAGAGCCAGGCTAAGGGCGAACAACAGCACGGCAAAGGCTGTGAATGTCGAAAGCGCACCGCGAGCGTGCCGCGTGGGAGTCCCGACGGCAAGTGCCCACATCTTTCCGGCAATCTCAAACGGAATAATGGCCGTCCGGAGTTCTCCGACATCAGGCATTGAGACGGTCTCGAACGATGTACTTACCGGAAGACGTCCGACCTTTGTCAGGCTCAGCGGAAGGTCGCTCTTGAGGTTTTTTGAACGTTGGGTAACTTTCCCGGCGCCATCAAGAACCTCAAAATAGGCGTCGGGAAGATTCAATTGATCGACGTCGCGCTCGTCCGGGTCCGCGATCTGGTCCGCGATCACAGGAGCTGCCGTTTCGGAAAGCTGTCTGTCGAGTTGATTTCGGACTTCGCGCTCGAACAGCACATATACTGCGGCGAAACAGCCGACCAGCAAAACGGCAGCGGCGGCACAGAATAGCGCGACCGTGCGAAATTGAATCGACTTTGCCATTGTCACGAATCCGTTCTCAGGCAATAACCGGTCCCGTGGACGGTCTGGATAACGCGGGGCAAGCCCATCTTCTGGCGAAGACGATTGATGTAAACCTCCACCAGGTTGGTCTCCGTGTCAAATTGCGCATCCCAAACGTGCTCGATCAACTCCGTGCGTGACACTACTCCCGGTGCGCGCATCATGAGGAACTCAAGCACCGCAAATTCCTTACCCGTGAGCGTCAACGAGTTGCCGGCGCGATTGACGATGCGACGATGACGATCCAGTTCGATGTCGCCGATGCTCAGAATGCGGCCCAGCTTGTTGGCCTTTCGCCGGACAAGTGCTCGAACGCGTGCGAGAAGTTCAGCGACGGCGAAGGGTTTGGTCAGATAGTCGTCGGCCCCCGCATCCAATCCCTTCACGCGCTGTTCGACCAGGCTGCGGGCCGACAACATGAGAACCGGCGTGTCGATTTGCGCTTCGCGCAGCTCACGACAGACGGCGATGCCATTCATCCCGGGGAGACGCACGTCCAGGAGAATACCGTCATAGTGTCTATCCGCAGCCGCATCAAGAGCGAGTTCACCAGTGTTGACGACATCAACGGCGTAGGCGTTCTCCCTCAAGGCCCGGCTGATAAAGCTGGCCACGCGGCGTTCGTCTTCCACTACCAGGATTCTCATGAAAGCCCAGATTATATGCAGCTGATCAACTGCTGCGAACTCCCCAGCTCAGCCGAGGCGGAGTGGATGCGCGATCAAAGAGAGGTCGCGGGCAAGGGGGTTGCTAAACAGAACGCTCGAGAAAGAGGTCCGTGTGCTGCCGTTCCAGGTTCAACTCGAGGATTGAAGTGAAGTCGCGTAAGGGAGTCATCCTGCGATCATCATGGATCTCGGATACGGAAAACCCATAGTCCTTGATGGTCTGAAGGAATTCAACCGGGTCACGGCCCGCTTGACGGATACCCCATGGCCAGAATTCGATCATGACCTTCAGGCGACGGTTTCTTTGGAGCAGTTGTTTCATCCCGTCAAAGACAAATGGCTCCGCGCCCTGGGTATCGATCTTCATGACATCCACGTGAGCAATCCCCAGATCTTCCAGCATCAGGTCAACCGGCACTATTTCAACAGGTACACGCTCGCGTGCATCTGACTTGTCGTAGATCCGGTGGTCCGCCTTGTTCGTCGGGCAAAGGTAAAGAAATGCGCTCTCCGAGCGCGCCCCTACTGCTTTTTGAACCAACCTGATGTTGTTGAAGGAGTTCTTTTCAGCCGTTCTTTTAATGAAGACGCAGTTTTCTGCGCTCGGCTCGACAGCTATAACTCGTCCTGTGGGACCAACCCGTTTCGCAGCTACCGCGCTGTAGAGTCCAATGTTCGCGCCGATATCCAAAACGCACATACCGGGTTCAAGCAACGACTCAAAGATGTCGAGATTCGAAGTTTCATAGCAGCCGAGCACCAGATTGCCCGAGACGATGGCATCTTTCTGATTCAACACAATCTTCACGCCACGGAGATCTATTTCGGCGGGGATCATGCTGCAGATTATGCGATGAGCCAGCAAGCGGAGGGGACGTGGCTTAAGAAGTACCGTGTAAATGTACGCGGCAACCGAAGGCGGCATCCAACGAAGCACTCCTCTGCTGCGAGTCGCCGTCATGGAAGACATTCGGAGATACTAAGGACAATCAATCTTCAACGCAAGCGTGCTCAAAATTCAGTCTGTAGCTCCAAATTCTTTGCATCTCCGTCATCGCCAATTAAAATCCGCGATGCTGCCACGCGCCAGTCCTGCTGAACCGGCTCCGTTTCCGGCCGCTGCAGCGCGTGCTACAATGGCGGGCGCTGCGCTCCACTCAAAGAGAGCTCGGAAGGACGAACCCAGAGCTCATCGAACCTGATGGGTGCCCGGCAATGACTGCTATTTCCGCGCAGATTCAATGGCCTGAATTCTTTTGAAAAGCGCTTCTGCCACAACTGGGGACTTGATTCCCGATTAAAGTCGTCTCCTTCGCCGGCATAACGCAGGCGGATGTTCGCGCAACTGACTCGAATCTGATCACGATTGACGATAAGGAGGTCGTTGGTCCCACGATGTATCGAGAAGTCTCAGCGTGCAGAATCTGTGGGAACGCTACACTGATCCCTTTATTGAATCTCGGCGAGCAGTGCCTGACCGGCGTATTTCCTAAAACCATTTCTGAAAAGGTCAGTTCGGGGCCTCTCGAACTCGTAAAGTGCCACCCTGCGCGCGAAGGCGACAAAGTATGTCATCTCGTGCAACTCGCTCATTCCTACGACAGCAGCCAGATGTACGGAATGAACTATGGTTATCGCTCGGGCCTGAACCGGATGATGGTCAACCATCTCCGCTCGATCGTCAGCTACGTTCAATCTTTTGTGAACCTGAGCGACGGGGATATGGTCGTCGATATCGGCAGCAATGACAGCACGCTGCTGCAGCAGTACTCCACAGACCGCAAGCTGAACCTCGTGGGAATCGATCCGACCGGAATGAAGTTCAAGTCGTATTACCCGCCGCACATTGGTCTGATCCCGGAGTTCTTTTCCGCAGAGGCGGTTCAAAAGGCACACGGCGGAAAGAAGGCGAAGATCATCACATCCATTGCAATGTTCTATGACCTGGAGGACCCGCTCGCTTTTGTGCGGCAGGTTCATGACAGTCTGACGGACGATGGCATATGGGTATTTGAAATGAGTTACCTTCCGTCAATGCTGGATACCACGGCGTATGACACGGTGTGTCATGAGCATGTGGAATACTACGCATTGCGTCAGATCCGATGGCTTCTCGACCGCGCCGGTTTTCGAGTGGTGGACACCGAGCTCAACGACACGAATGGCGGCAGCTTTCGAATTGCCGCTGTCCAGACAGGTTCCGCCTACGAGACGCGCGCCACGGTCGCAGCGCTTGAAGAGAATGAAGACAAACTCAGACTGGACCTCGCTGAACCCTATGCGGCTTTCAGCTCACGGGTGGTCGCGCATAAGAAGGCGCTTGTCGGGCTTCTCAGCGAACTCAGGAAACAGGGAAAGAAGACGCTTGGCTATGGAGCGTCCACCAAAGGGAATGTAATTCTTCAATACTGTGGGCTGGGCGTGAGCGATGTTCCGTGTATTGCTGAGGTTAATTCCGACAAGTTCGGGTCATACACCCCGTCAACTCTGATTCCGATTGTTTCGGAGGAAGAAGCCAAAGCCATGAACCCCGACTATTTTCTTGTTCTTCCATGGCATTTCAGGGATGAGATCCTCAGGCGCGAGCGGGAATTCATTGCCCGCGGGGGCCGCCTGATCTTTCCTCTCCCGAAGATTGACATAACAAGCGAATGAGTCGCGCTCTTATCGTTGGCCACACCGGTCAGGACGGCACCTATCTCTCCAGATTCCTTACTGAAAAGGGATATACGGTGATGGGCATGTCGCGCGCGGGACTCGTCGAAGACATCGCGGGTGCAGCCGTTCCATGCAGCGTCGAAGCGTACGACGATGTGTCCTCCCTCATCGAGTCGCGACGACCTTCAGAGGTCTATTATCTGGCCGCCGTCCATCAGTCCTCCGCGGACGCACGCACTCCGGACGGCAGCCTCTTTCAACGCAGCCTGGACATCAACGTCAAAGCGCTCGTTCACTTCCTGGAATCCATCCGGCTGCACTCCTCCGGCACGCGGCTATTCTATGCGGCTTCTTCTCACATTTTCGGCGATCCGCTGTGCGAGCCTCAGAATGAAGACACACCACTGAATCCCGTCTGCATTTATGGCGTATCCAAGACTGCCGGCGTGCAGGCATGCCGCTATTACAGAGAGGTTCACGGAGTCTTCGCAAGCGTGGGAGTCTTCTACAACCACGAGTCTCCTTTGAGAAATGCCCGCTACGTGTCGCAAAAAATCGTACGCGCCGCGATTGGTATCAAGCTTGGTCTCGAAAGCGAGCTGGTTCTGGGGAGTCTCGATTCACGCATCGACTGGGGATACGCTCCGGACTATGTAGACGCCGCCTGGAGACTTCTGCAACTCTCACAGCCCGGAGACTACGTTATCTCGAGTGGTGACACTCATACTGTCAAAGAGTTTGTAGCGGGTGTATTCGACTATGTCGGATTGGACTGGCAGCGCTATGTGAAGCTGAATCCGGCCCTGATCACGAAAAAGCCGAAGGAGCGCCTGCGTGGAGACATCCGAAAAATCACCGGTGCCACAGGATGGGTACCGGCTACAAGCTTCAACCAACTGATACGGCTTCTTGCCGAAGCAGAAATGGTCCGCCGTGGAATTCGATAAGAAGACGTTGATTTTCATTCCGACCTATAACGAGATCGAGAACGTAGCAAGAATTCACTACGAGATTCGGTCCTTCAACCTGGGCACGGACATCTTGTTCATGGATGACAACTCCGTCGATGGAACCGGCCGCGTCATCGATCATCTTGTGAAAACCAACTCCGGCACTTTTGCCGTTCACCGGCCGCAAAAGCTGGGCATTGGCAGCGCACACCAGGCCGGCATTCAGTGGGCCTACGACAGGGGATACGAATTGCTGATCACCATGGACTGTGATTTCACCCATTCGCCCTCATACATCTTTAATTTCCTCGGCGCCGCTCCGGACGCGGATATTGTGGTGGGGTCGCGGTACTTGAGACGGCACAGCCTCTCGTCGTGGAATCTTCTCCGAAAGACTCTGACACATCTGGGACATTTTCTTACGGTGGCCATGCTGGACATGCGTTACGACGCCAGTGGCGCATTCCGGCTCTACAACCTTACGCGCATCGACAAGCGTCTGTTCCAGCTGGTTCGCTCGCCCGGTTATTCGTTTTTTTTCGAGAGCCTTTTTATCCTTAACTACAATAAGGCGATGATCGCAGAGATCCCCATCGAACTTCCGTCCAGAACTTACGGAGCTTCCAAGATGACAATGCGTGACGCCTACAACAGCCTGCGATTTCTCGTCAGCCTGTATCAGCGCAAAACCAACGATAAGGCGTCACTGACTCTGCCATGACGAGAATGGATAGCCCCACTGCCGCTGATCAGGACTGGCAAGGCTACTGGGGTAGAAAGCAGAAGTCCAGCAACAAGGTCTACGACGTTCTTGCAGACATCTACCGCACGCTGATTCTTAAAAGGTTCCTGACCTATTTCGTTTCGAACTACCTCGAAAAGGGAGGCAAGGCGTTACACGCCGGCTGTGGCAGCGGCAATGTTGACACCGACATTCGCGCGTTCCTCGATGTGACAGCCCTGGACCTCTCTTCAAATGCCTTGAACATCTATCGCGGTCTGCACGGTCGCGAATCGAAGCTTGTCGAAGGCAACATCCTTCACCTGCCATTCCCTGCCGAATCCTTCGATGTCTTTTATAACCTTGGTGTCTTTGAACATTTTGATGAAACGGAGATTCAGGCAATCCTGAAAGAAGGAAAGCGCGTGCTGCGCCCCAATGGCAGGATGCTTGTGTTCTGGCCGCCGACTTTCGGCTTTACCGTCTTCATTCTGGATACCGCTCACTTCGTGTTGAACCGTATTTTCCGCCTGGGCGTTCAGCTCCACCCGCCTGAAATCACGCGGATCCGATCCAGAAAGCATGCCATTGAGACCTTTGAAAAGGCCGGATTCCGCGTGCTGAAGTATTACTTCGGAGTTAAGGATTTCTTCACACAGGTTGTCATCGTGGCTGCCCGTCCTGGTTCGACTATCTGAAGATTTCGCGACAGCTAACGCGAAGGGTAGGTCACTTGAAGCAGAGCAAAGTCAGGGGCGATCTTTCTGACCGAAACCGTTCCACCAGTTTCGGCGAAACGGCTGATCTTCCAGTAAGACGCGCTTGATACATAGATCAAAAACGTGCCTGTTGTTGCACGAATTTCGTCGAGGTTTGCTACTTTGCTCGGAGCCCCGCAACAGTCGTGAAGGTGCGCGTAGGCCTTTGCGTTGATGGGATCCTGTTCTCCGAGATAGATTAACCTTGATGCGACTTCCGGCGGCGCATAGAAAAAAGTCGTTGCCCACTCCCAGGTATCCAATAGAACGATCGGCAATTTATCGTCTTCGCCCGAAGACATGAAATAGTAGCGTTGGTTGAATATTCCCTGCACCGTGCTGATCATTAGCCCGCCGGCGGGCTCTTTCATTGCAACACCACCGGCAAAATTCAGAAACTGGCGCGCGAGTAGTGCGCTCAACACACTCAAAACAAGCAAGCCAGTAATCGCTCTTTTCGCTGCAGCCACACCTAGCAGAACAGCTACGCCCGCGACGGTAGCCAGGCTGTATCGGTCCATCATTGGCGCGCCCGAGAGTCGTGCTGCCAGGTAACTGAAAACTGGGATTGTCAAAAACGCGACCACAGCGACCTTTTCGTGCGGTTGAAACCCACGCTGCTGTGTTCCCTGTTTCTTTGGAGCCACATCGTGATCTGCAGCCGAGCGACGAGCCAGAAAATCCATGCATATCATTCCTAGAACAAACATGGTGAACGTTGCGGCCGGGCCCAAAAGCGAGTCATAAGAGTGTGCGAGCTTCGTCGCAGTGGCAACCAAAACTTCTCCAACTCCCAAGAGTGCCCTGAGTGAGCGAAGAATTGGGATGAAAGCAAGCATCGCCGAGCTGGCTGTAATCAAGGCCGCCCATACGATCCAGTCCACACGTCGACGGAAGATGGTCCGTACGAGTTCGCCCGCAACGAACGGGACGAACAACAGAAATGCATAGCCATGGGTGAGTAACGCGCCACTTAGCGATGCAAACAGTGCCAGAGCTAACCAGAACCGGCCCTTCTGAGTAGTTGTAAGCGCTTGCCAGCTAATCAACCCAAGGCCGCAAAACCCGAGTACCAAGCCGTAAGATCTCGCTTCGAAGGCATACAAATACACAGTGGTTATCAGCGGAAAACCCATGCTAATGAAACCTGCCAGGGCCGACGATCTGATCGATACGAATCGGAACAAACAGAGGCAAAAAATCCAGAAGCCTACTATTGCCGGTAGCCGCGCGCCCACGGGCCCTGGCCCAGCAATCGCTTCAGAGAAGTGAGTAAATACATAGAGGAGAGGCGGGTTGAAGTCCGCGCCATTGATCAATGCATCCCAGATCAGCCTCAAGCTTGGCAGACGTGAGACATGTACCGTAAAGAGCTCATCGAACCAGAAGAGTTTTCGGTTCGCCTGGTAACAAGAAATGAAGGCGTAGCAGGCAGTGCAGACCAACAGCAACATGTATTTCCATCGGTCGAGCGCCTTCGCAACTTTGTCTGTCGACCTTTCCAGGAACGTCCACGCACTTGTTCCAAGCGCCGTAGAAGCATCTTGCATGCGAAAGATCATAACATCGGGATATTACTCGGAGGTGTACCCGGACATTGAGTTCGAATCAGGCGGAGATCGGGTTTGACCCCGATCCCCTTGAATTGGTTGCGGCGAGGTGTTATTTTTCTACACAATACCCGATGCGAATTCGAGCATACGTCCTCGCGCTGCTGGTTTCTGCGTTGCAGGGGTCCGACCGCGCAACGATCGAAGGCATCGTCACCAAAGCCGGAACCAACGAGCCCCTGTCTCGGGCCAGCATCGTCGTCACGATGGTTCAGGGCGAGCTGAGCGATGTGTCAACTGTCGTCTCCGACGATTCCGGGCAGTTTGTCGTGCGCAATCTGAGGCCAGGCGCGCATCGCGTATTCGCGACAAAGGACGGATTTGTGCGCGCCGAGTATGGCCAGCGCACGTTGATGCGGCCCGGCACACCCATCGAACTAGCGGCGGGCGAGACCCGCCGCAGCATTGTCATCTCGATGACGGCGACTGGCGTCATCTCAGGCCGCGCGCTTGACACGGAAGGCAAGCCGCTTCGCGGTGCGTTTGTGCGCGTGTCGCGACCAGCATATCCGTCCGGCGTTCGGGAACTCGATATGGCCCAGCGCGTTCAAACCAACGATCTGGGCGAGTTTCGATTCTTCGGGCTTGAGCCCGGCGCCTACTACCTGATGGCGCTGCCGATGGGCTCGCCATACATAGAGGGCGACAACTACATCATTCCGACAACATCGCCTCCGGACCTCCTCGGCGGTGAGCCCGAGGTCCGGCTAACCGCCGCGCAGGCGTTGTCGCAAGGAATCGTTTCCCCATCGGCGTTCACTCAGGATTTCTTTCAGACGACCTACTATCCGGGAACGATGGACCAGACCGCTGCGATTCCGATCAACCTGCAGGCAGGAGCCGTGTTCTCGGGCGTGGAACTCCGCTTTCAAAAGAGTCCCGTGGTTCATGTAAGGGGCCGTGTCATGGACAGCTCTCGTCAACCTGTCAATGCGACAGTGTCGCTGGCATTGCCGTTCTATGGAACCGATCAACGGGCCATCAGCGCGAGAGCCGTTGACGGAGTCTTCGACCTGCGCGCGCCTGCAGGCTCCTATCTGTTAACTGCTCGAATGAACCGATCCACCGCAGGCAGTCCTTTTTCTCAGGATGCGGCGTTCATGCGGCTCGACGTCGGGGATCGGGATATCGAGAACATCGCGCTGACGGTGTTCCCCAATTATTCGGTCACCGGCAGCATGACGATCGATGGAAGTCTGCCGGGCGGCGCGAATCCGGATTTACAACGCGTGGTCATTAATCTTTCCGCACCGGGCGCCGCCGGCGTTCAAATCCGACCCAATGCCGCTGGCGTGTTCACCATTTCGTATGTGGCGCGCGCGACATATCGGATGGTTCTGGTGTTGTTGCCCGCGAACACGTACATCAAGTCCGCGCGCTTAGGCACGCAGGACGTAATCGATGGAATCCTTCCCTTTGAGACACCGCCCAGGGATCCGCTCGATATCGTCCTTCGGCCGACGACGGCGGCCGTCAGCGCCACCGTTGTAGACGAAGCGCAGCGGCCGCAAGCGGGCGTCACCGTCGTGCTTGTTCCGGATGCAGCACGGCGCAGCCGACGTGATCTTTATCGCACCGCTGTCGCCGACGCCGGCGGACGGGTGAATATTTCAGGTATCGCTCCCGGCGAGTACAAAGCATTTGCCTGGGAAAATATTCTCGAGAACTCCTGGCAGGATCCCGAAATCCTGCGAATGTACGACAGCCGTGGGCAGGCCTTTCGCCTGGGCGAAAGCAGCAGGGAAAGCATGACGCTTCGCGTGATTCGATGAGCGGCCTGGCGCTGACGCTGTTACTTGTTCAAGGAATGGGTTCCATTGATGGCGCCGTCCTGCGCGCAGGCAGCAACGATGCTCTGCCTCAAACTCAAGTCGTGGCAGCGCCGGTCGGCCGACCGCTGCGTGAGTCGCGAGTTGCGACGACGGATATTGAAGGACGATTTCGCATCGGCGATTTGCCGGCGGGAAACTATCGACTGTTCTTCGAACATGAAGGCTTTATCCGCGGCGAGTATGGACAACGGAGCCCGGGGAAACCAGGTACGGAAGTTGTCGTTGCGGCCGGCAGAGATGTATCCGGGATTCAGCAGCCCCTGACCGCCGCGAGCGTTCTTTATGGACGTATTGTGAACGCCACAAACGATCCCGTTCCGAACACTACAGTCAGCGTTCTCAAGGCAACGTATCGCGACGGCGTGAGGAGCCTGCAACCCGCTCAATCCGTACAGACCAATGATCTCGGTGAATACCGACTGTATGGATTGATCCCCGGCGACTACTTCGTGAGCGCGACGCCTCCGCGATCTCCGACTATTCAGGACGCCCGAATCAACACGCCTTCCGGAAACGGCACGGCCATTAGTCCGCTACAGACCATTCTGACTTCGGGAAACTGGATAGACCCACGAGCGCTGGATGGCGGAACGGATCTGGTCATCTATTATCCGGGGACGACCGAGCCAGCGGCCGCTGCGCCCATCGATCTAAACCCGGGAGCCAGCTTTCGCGCGCCGGACCTGCGTACGGTTCGCGCGCGCAGCGTCAGGATCAGCGGGGAGTTTGTGGATGAGGCTGGACAGCCTGCGACCGCCGAAATCGCCACGTTGTTGCGTGTCAACGCCGATGCGAGTAGTCCTTTTCGAAGCGCCGGAATCGGATCAAGCCGCACGTTCGAATTCGGCGGGCTTCTTCCTGGAATTTACACACTCAGTGCCGCGGACAACGGCACGAATGCGCAGAAGCTGGGGAGCCTGACCATCACTGTCGGCGCCGAGAATATCGACAATCTCCGGCTCATCATGCGGCCGGCGTGGAACATTAAAGGACGCTTCGTGCTCAATGACTCCGCGGTGACGCCGGCATCCCTTCGCGTGCAAATGAGAGGAAACCGCGGCGCGGGCAGCCTTCAGCTGGATCCAACCAACCAGGACGGAACGTTTACTTTGACACGCATGGCCCCAGATGACTACAAGCTGGCGGTGTACGGCCTGCCTGAAAATGTCTTTGTTCAGTCGGCTCGCTTCGGCGGGGCGGATGTCCTGGATTCAACGCTGCGCATCGATCGCGAAGTTGAGGAGGAACTCCAGATTGTGTTGAGCCGGCAGACCGGCAACCTCAATGCAGAGGTGGTCCGCCGCGATAGGAAGCCAAGTCCCGCGACGACGGTCGTGCTTGTTCCCGAACCGGCGCGGCGGCAACGCTTCGAACTCTATCGGACTGCAACCACCGACAGCTCCGGCCACGCCAGTTTCGCCAATATCGCACCCGGCAGTTACAAGCTCTTTGCCTGGAACGATATCGAGCCCAACGCGTGGCAGAGCGCCGATGTAATGCGCCGATTCGAAGGTGAAGGCGTCGCCATCACGATCACTGAGAGCGCGACAGCCAGCACTGTCGTCACCGCAATCGAATAGCCTGCCGCGCCGTTCTCGCGCAGAAGGTTTTCACAGTGTGAACGTCAGGCACATGACGCGGGGACAGGATCCGGGGAAATCAACAGGTTCCGCGATGGAAGCCGGCTTGCCATATCTCCGACGATGAAGACCGTGATCCTGATCTGCCTCGCCTGCGCCACGGCACTGACGGCGCAAACCGACACTTTGACCACGGGAGCCATTACCGGGCGAGTCTTCGATTCGACGGGAAAGCCGATGCGAAATGCTGTTGTCGGATTGCTGCGTATGGTTGCCACGGCTCAGGCACGTTCGATCGACGTGGTGAGTGCGCAAGCGACGAATCGCCGCGGCGAGTTCCGGTTCGACCGGGTACCGCCCGGGGAATACTACCTTGGAGCAGCGCCTTCGGCGACGACGACGCACGTCACGACGCTTTATCCAAGCGCCGCACACCTGAATTCCGCGACGAAGGTGGTCGTCAGGACAGGCGCCGAACTGCAGGGCATCGACATCCACATCAGAAGCCTGGAATCGCCTTAGCGCCTGATTGTATTCAGGCGGATCCGCGTTCTACTTCAACGCTGCCTGCAGGCGTCGGACGATGTCCGCGTGGGAGCCGGAATCCGTCAACTTCACAACTCCTGAATTCGTCTGATACAACGCGGGCGTGCCTGGCGTCATACCCGCAGGTCGAACTCGCATGTCAGTCATGTTAGCCCCGCTGAAGATGTGGGGCAGATTCTCCGGCGGTGCGCCCGGTTTGAGGTTTTCGAACGGCCCGCTGTATAACCAGCGACCAAAGCCAACAGCCTGGCCTGTGCCCGCAACGGTCTTCAGATCTCTCCATTCGTTGAGCACGGCAGCCGACGCGGGTCCATCTGTTGCGAAGTACATATACCCGCGTTGGATCTCAGAGATCCTTGTGCCACCCGTGCCGCCATCGACGTACGCGAAAGCGCCCCAGACCTGCACACGATTGGGTGACTGATCGTTTGGCTCGAAGAGGACCTTGTCGATCATGGCATATACCCCAATAGGTCCGCTTGCCGACAGAACCAGCGGGGAGAGAAGGACCGCGAGCACCAGCAACGCTTTCAGGATTTTCATGGAAGACTCCTTCGGGGCAACATACCACACGACATGTTATTTTTCTACACTACGAAGTGTCTTGCTTCTGGTTTGTCGGCGACAGACAGCAACTCGTGCGGATCGATATCTCGAGGCCTTGATGAATCTCGGGCAACGTATTCGCCAAACTCTGTTCGAATTCGGTCGGCTCCCTTGCGTTAAACGCGACTTCCCTCGCGGTGGTAAGATTCACACAAACCGCATGACTAATTTCACGAGTTCCAGATTCAACACCACGTCGTGGACGCTGATCGAAGCTGCAGCCGCCCAGCCCACTGCGGAATCTCGGGAGGCATTGTCAACCCTGTGCCAGGCGTATTGGCGGCCCGTTTACGCATTCATTCGACGGAATGGTTACAACAGCGATCAAGCACTCGATCTGTCTCAGGAATTCTTCGCCCGACTCATCGAGAAGAACTATCTGACAGCCGCAGATCGAACCCGGGGCCGCTTCCGTTCTTTCCTTCTGGCGTCGGTAAAACATTTCCTCTCGCACGAGCGAGAGAAAGCGAACGCATTAAAACGCGGTGGCGGCAAGACACTGATCTCGATCGACGTCGTCGAGGCTGAATCGTGGTATGCGACAGCACTTGAAACGGAAACGCCGGATACTCTTTTCGAGCGTCGATGGGCATTGTCGGTTGTCGAACTCGTGACATTGAAGATACGGGCCGAGTATTCCACTGCAGGTAGAGGTGATGAGTTCGACCGCCTATTCCGTTTTATAAACCTTGGCCCTGATGGACCAGGCTATGACGAGGCAGCCGCTGAAGCGGGGACGTCGGCCGGGGCGTTGCGGATGGCCGTCCATCGTATGCGCAAGAGATTCCGCAGCGCACTGCACGAGGTAATCGCGTCAACCGTTTCCGGTCCCGGCGAGGTCGACGATGAAGTGCGATCGCTCCTGGAGATTTTGAGTTCCTAAAGCAATGTCGAGCAGTCCAGTCCAACGATGCGGGCGGTGCGGCGCACAACTCGCCGTGTCAGGCATTCTTGCGGGCTCATGCCCGCGTTGCGTGATGGCTGCCGGCACGGATTGGGACTGCGAGCGCTCAAGCTCTTCTACTGCCTTGCCGGCAGAGATCGGGCGCTATCGACTTCGCCGAGTGATTGGAGAAGGCGGCATGGGCGTGGTCTACGAAGCCGAGCAGGATAACCCTCGGCGAACGGTCGCTCTCAAAGTGCTCAAGGCTGGTCTCGTAAGCCCGATGTTAGTGCGTCGCTTTGAACTCGAATCGCAAGCCCTGGGCCTATTGCAGCATCCTGGAATTGCGCAAATCCACGAAGCAGGAACTGCGGACACCGGCCTGGGAATTCAGCCGTATTTCGTGATGGAGTTCATCCAGGGCATCACAGTGACAGCCTATGCCGAACAACACCAGCTCTCAACAAAACAACGCCTTGAAATGGTCGTCAAAATCGCCGAAGCCGTCCAGCATGCACATCAGCGTGGGCTGATTCACCGCGATCTCAAACCCGCGAACATCCTCGTTGACAAAACATCCCAGCCGAAGATTCTCGATTTCGGCGTGGCTCGAACTCTTGACGCGGACACTCAGGTAACAAACCACACGGACGCCGGACGACTCGTGGGAACGCTTGCTTACATGAGCCCCGAACAGGTACTTGCCGATCCTTTGGCTGTTGACACTCGCAGCGATGTCTACTCGCTTGGTGTTCTTCTCTACGAACTGCTGTCGGGACGGATGCCATATCCGATTGGCAAGACCCTTCCCGAGGCCATCCGCGCTATTTGCGAGGAAGTTCCCACCAGGCTAGGCCGCATCAACCCAAGTTACAAAGGTGATATCGAAACGATCGCCGCGAAGTCTCTTGAAAAAGACAAAGCACGACGCTACGGGTCTGCGATCGAATTCGCGGCCGATATCGTGCGCCACTTGAGAGATGAGCCGATTGTAGCCCGCGCACCAACGGCGATATACCATCTCCGAAAATTCTCGCGCCGCCATAAAGCGCTGGTCGCGGGAACTGCTGCCGTCTTCATTGTCCTGGCGACGGGTATCGCCGTCAGCACGTCCCTCATGCTGCGAGCACGACACGCCGAGTCACAAGCCATGGCTGCTCTTGCAAAAGAGCAACAGGCGGAAGCTCAGATGGCGGACGAACGCGACAGGGCGCGTATCGCCGGCGACGAGGCCGTTACTGCCGGGGCGCGGGCGCAGCACGAGCGTGACCTCGCTCTTATGGAAGAGCTTCGCGCCGACAAGGAAGCGGCGAGTGCGGCCGCCCTTATGGAGTTTGTCGAGAACAAGATTCTCGGTATGGCCGACCCACTGGCTCAGGGAGGCAGACACCCGAATCCAGACATCACGGTGCGAGAGGCGCTGGACCTCGCTGCCGCCCAGGTGGAGAAGGAGTTCGCGACCCGCCCGCACATCGCATCGCGACTGCACGAAGTGATTGGCGATACGTATGCCCGTCTCGGCATCCGTGAAGAGGCGATCGAGCAACTTCAACTCGCCGTTGCTCTCAGACGGCAGCTTCAGGGCGCAGACCATCGAGACACGTTACAAACGATGAGCGATCTCGCGGGGCTGCGAAGCACCGGTGGCAGCCTTCCCGAAGCTGCGAGCGCCTGGAGAGCTGTAGTGAACGGAGCACGCCATTCGCTGGGAGACGCAGACCCTTTGACCCGGCACGCCGTTCGCGAGTTGATCGCAGTTTACCGGCGGCAGTCGACGCCCGACAGCCTGATGGCCACGGAAACGCTTCTCGCGGAAATGGTGCGCGAAAGCCGCCGCAACCTCGGAGAAGACCATCCTGCGACGCTCGAATCGATTCAAATGTTGGTCGAGTCCTTAGCGGCACAACGGAAGTTCCCGGAAGCAGACAGACTGCTTGCCGACCTGCTCATGGATCAGCGCCGCAAGCTCGGACCTAATCAGGGCACGACACTCGCCACCTTGCACCTGATGGCCAGCCTCTATGTTCAGCAGGGCAAACTGGAGGAAGCCGAAGGGCTGCTGATGCCACTGACGTCCGATGTTTCCGTTGCTGCCATCTTGAACGGCGGCAAGCGCAGCCTCGAAAGCCATCCCACGGTGCTCGACAGCGTGCGAATGCTGGCAGACATCTACGAAAACACAGGAAGGGCTGAAAAGGCCAAACACCTGAGACTCCAGGCCGCCCGACTCAGCGAGGTCGCATACGGAGCAGGACGGAACGATGCGCTCAAGGGCGATGACGTGATCGCAAGACTCGTCAACACTGCCAGAAGCGCCGAGAGATATGCGCTCGCCGAGAACGACGCGACCGCCGGCCAACTCGTCAGACAGGCGCTGGAAGGTTACGGCCGCATCATCGGCGCAAAGAGCGGCTCTGCCGACCTCGTTGGACAAGCGCTTGTCGACGTTGCCCGCACGTACGCACGGAGAGGAAAAGTCAGAGAAGCCGAAGGTGTGTTGCAGGAACTCTGGGACATCCACCGTAATTTTCCAGGTTCCGAATATCCGAAGACGGTTGTAACGCTCACCGCAATTGGTGACGCTTATCGGGATCTGGGCATTTACGGAAAATCTGGAGATGTATTGTCACATCTCTGGGCTCTGCAGCGAAAGTTCCTCGGCGAATCAAACCCGGCGACGTTGGAGACTTTAACGAGATTGGAGCAGACGTATCTGGAGGAGGGCCGGTTGGAGCGGGATCGTGGCCGGTTCCTGCATGCAAAGGAAATTCTGGCGCGAGCAGAAGAACTAACTGCGCAACATCTAAGAACCTATGTCGCCGCTTCTCATACAGAGGACCGTGAGTCGTTTGCGATCCGGAAGCAACTCGGCATTATTAAGGAAAGCCAGGGCGACTATCGTACCGCCGAAGAGGTATTTCGGACTCTTCGCGGCTTGATCGTCAGGCCACAGGATGGAACAGGCGCCGCCATCCCGATGGTTCGATCGATCATCTCGCATATCGGTTACAACCTCTTCCAACAACACAAATACGCGGAGGCAGAGGCGGCACTCAATGATGCAGTCGCCTTCTTTGATCGTCCGAGTCGATCGGAAGGAGAAATTCGCTACAACTGGGAAGGCGTGCTCGGGGCTAGCCTGGTCGCGCAAAAGAAGTATGCGGCCGCCGAACCGCGCTTGCTCTCGTCTTACAAAGGAAGAGTCGAGCCGAATGGGCCTCCGAGCAGCGAAGTCGTTCTGTTCAGCAAACACGAAGCCGTAGAGTGGCTTGTCCGCCTCTATGAAGAATCGGGCCGTCTCGACGAAGCGGCGAAGTGGCGCGTAAGACTTCCTGAGTGACAAACTGCGACGCTTCCGTCAGTAAGCTATATGAGACTCCTTACTGTCGTTGCGATTCTTTTTCTTGCCCAGGGAACGGCGCCTCCACCAAAAGCCACTGTTGAAGGAACAGTGTTGCGCGCTGAGTCCGGCGAGCCTTTGGCCGGAGCGCAAATCACGATGATGCGCGCGACCGGCCCGACCGGAGCCCAACTGCTGGCGACGGGTCTTCTCCCGGCGGTAACAGACGCGCAAGGATACTTCCAACTGAAGAGCGTCGATCCCGGCACATATCGCATGTATGCGACACGCAATGGATATGCGCGTCAGGAATACGCACAGAAGACCCTTTTGGGGTTAGGAACCGTCCTGACGATCACGCCGGGACAGTCATTGAAGGGCGTCGTCTTCAGGCTCACTCCCGCTGCAATCATCACAGGCCGCATATCGAGCCCCAACGGCGAGCCGATGACAGGAACTACGGTCCTCCTGCTTCGTGTTGCCTATGACAGTACCGGCAAACGAACGATGCGCCCTGTTTCTGCGACAAGGACTGACGATCGCGGGGAATATCGGCTGTATTGGATTACTCCGGGCCAGTACTACGTTGCCGTCACGCCCGGCCGCAGTACGATCGATTCGCAGCTTGCCGAAGTTTCATCCGTCGCATTCCAGTATGCGAACCAGCCCGGGCCAGTTCGGCCAGACGCACGGGACGTTTTCGAAGCGGCAGCGCTGTTGAACACCAACGAAGTAGTTCCGTTGAAGGAGTATGCCACGACGTACTATCCGAATTCGACGGACGTTAACCGCGCGATTCTCCTTAACATCAAGCCGGGCAGCGAAACGAGCGGCATCAACATCAATCCTCTGCGCCAGGCCCTCGGGAGCATTCGAGGTCGTCTCGTCGACACCGCCGGACAACCTCAAGTGGGCTTAGTGAGATTGCTTACCTCCAACGGAGAGGAAGTCGCTACGAATCTTTCGGCTTCGGGGGCCCTTGGCCAATTCGAATTCGTGAATGTAATTCCCGGAACCTATCACGTACGCGCAACAGTTGTATCTGCCGTTGGAGGGCGCGGGGGACGTGGGCCGAACCCCGCAGCGAACCCCGCTGCAGTGCAAGCCCCCGCCGCAGACGCGCGAACTCAAGTCACAGTCTCGGGCAACGAGGTGGACAACGTGACGCTGACGGCGCGTCCTGGAGTCTCGATCAGTGGCCGCGTTCGCGCTGATGGCCTTGGTTCGATTGCAGACCTGCCGGGGTTCGAGCGCATGAACGTCGTTCTCGCTGCGGTCGATGACCTCACAACGCAACCGCAACCGGCGCGATTTAACGCGGACGGTTCATTCTCCGCCGTCAATGTGTTTCCCGGCACCTATCGCATCCGCATCGATGGACGTCCGACAGATGTTTTCCTGAAAAGCGTCATGCTCGGCGGAACCGATCTCATGCGGAACGCGCTCGTCGTTTCGGATTCGGTGCAGGGCACGCTCGACGTTGTTGTCAGTTCTCATGCGGGCCAGCTTGAGGGCAATCTCATCGACAAAGCGCAGAAGCCTGTCGCCGGCGTTCAAGTGACAATCGTGCCGACAGTGTACCGCGCGCGGCGCGAACTCTATCGAACGGCAATCACGGATGCAAACGGGCACTTCAAGATCGCATCGGTTACGCCCGGCGAATACAAAGCGTTTGCGTGGGAAGAACTCGAACCGTTTTCGTATTTCGACGCGGACTTCATCAGGAAGTTCGAAAGCGACGGGAAAGCTTTCACATTGGCCGAATCCGGTAAGGCCACGGTTGACCTCAAGATCATTCCTTCGGAGGCGAACTAGCGCGGCGCACGACCTCGTTACCTTTCTGACGGTCCGCGGGTAAGCTCGCGGTGAAGCCAGACCTTGGCGAACTTCCAGTCGCGGAGTACGGTGTCGGTGGAGATGTGGAGCGCTTCGGCTATCTCCTCTTCGGTGAGTCCTCCAAAGAAGCGCAGTTCGACGACCTGGCTGACGCGAGGACTCGCGGCCGCAAGGGCGTTCAGGGCGTCATCGAGCGCGGCGAGGTCGCGGGTACGATCTGCGATGACGTTCAGGTTCTCATCCAGAGTCACTCGCATCGCCCCGCCGCCTCGCTTCTGCTTCTTTTTGGTGCGCGCGCAGTCCACGAGGATCTGACGCATCAGGCGCGCCGACATGGCGTAGAAATGCGCCCGGTTCTGCCACTGGATGCGGCGAATGTCCACCAGCTTCAGGAAAGCTTCGTTGACCAGAGCCGAGGCCTGAAGAGTGTGCCCCACCCGCTCCCCAGCCATATATCGACCGGCAATGCGGCGCAGTTCCGCTTGAACAAAGGGCGTCAGTCTTTCAAGGGCCCGATCATCGCCGTCGGTCCAGCCCTGAAGCAACGCCGTCACGTTATCTCGTTGCATTGAACGGGATTATAGAAAAACCCGAAAAACTTTGCGAATGGTGCGGGTTTTCACCTCAGCGCATCGCTTTCTGAATTGAGAACTAAGAAATGCCCAGGCGCGGCCGGTCCTCCCGAGCCGCGAGAAAGGTCAAGCGATGTTGAAGACTTCCGCACATAGACACGAGATCGGCGCAGCAACCAGGGCGGTCCTGGTGACGGCGATATTTGCTATCGCCTGCTGGCAAACGGTTGCGGTAAATGCTCAGGGAACCGCGCCGGCGCAATCCGCAGACACCTCGAAAGGCACGGTCAAGGGAACCGTGGTAGGCCAGAGTTCGGGTAAACCGCTCTCCGGCGTAACGGTCCGGCTTACCGGCGGCCCGATGGATCGACCTGCCCTCAAGACATTGCTCGACTTCTTTGCAACCCGTGGCGTGGTTGTGGATCTTCCCACCGGCGAACCCAACGACGCTTACTTTCAGAACGTTATTGATACCGCGGCCAAGCATGGCGTTTCGCTGATGAATCCCGAGGTCCAGAGAAACATAGGGGCGTTTGAGAATGCTCTCGCCTCACGATTCGTCTCGGTGACCGACAACGCAGGTAACTTCCTCATCAACGCCGTGCTTCCGGGCAACTACGGCGTCGTGACAGAGAGTAAAGACCACTTCGGACCGGGCTCGTATCCGGACCGTCCTTCATTGTCCGTGTCTGTCGCGGCCGGTAGCATGAACGAGCTCAAAGTCCCGATGACTCCGGGCGCCGTCGTTTCCGGACGTGTCACGGATGCCGCCGGGCAAAGGCTGTCCAACAAGATCGTTCAGGCATACGTACTGGGTTATCAAGACGGTTATCCGCTGCTTTCGCCCGGCCCTCAGGCCAGAACTGACGATCAGGGCGAATACAAACTGTTCTGGCTGCCACCCGGAGAGTACTTTCTCGCTGCAACGTTTCCACGCGGCCGCAGGACTCCTTCGCCTGATGGGAAAGATCTCGTCACGACCTACTATCCACGCACCACGGATACTCTGATTGCACAGCCCGTCATCATTCGCGGCGGCGAAGAACGCGCCGGCTTCGACATCGAAATGCAGGCGACTTCGTCGTTCAAAATATCGGGGACGATCATTAGTTCCGTTACGCCGCCGACCGGGCCGGGAGTCGTTGGGGCGAATGTCGGCGCGACGACTGCGACGATCAACATTCTCGCGCGTGACTCCAACATCCCGGACAGCGTCGGCACCCGAGCCCTGGGCACGGTCCAGGTCGTTCAGACCGGTGACCAGGTGTGGAGCGCCCCCTTCGAAGTATCGGGCATCCAACCCGGAATCTACGACCTCAGCACCTGGGTTCGTGAATCGAATCCCGATGGCGGATCCAGTATCACCATCGGCCGGACACCGGTTGAAATTCTCGACAAGGACCTCACGGGAGTTGAGCTTCGCATCTATCCCAGCGTGCGAGTGCTCGGAAAGGTAACCGTGGACGGCCACGCTCCCGGAGCGGTAACCGCCAGAGTCTCCCTTGGGCCTGAGGGCAGCGAAGTGAAGGTTCCCGTCTACCAGGGCATTGGAATGCGCGCCGTGGTTGCGGATCCAAAGGACGGCGCCTTCATGATCCCGGCTGTGACTGCCGGACAGTTTCGCGTTGTCACTCAAGGTCTGCCGCCGGAATTCTACGTGGCCGACGTTCTGCAGGCAGGCGTAAGCATCTATGACTCGGGCTTAACTGTCGCCGGCAAGACTCCGAATCTCGTCGAAGTGGTCGTGAGATCCGGATCAGCCACAGTCGCCGGAACAGTCAGGGATGCAGCGGGCAAGACCATGGCGAAAGCGACCGTTGTGCTCGTGCCGACGGCATCGAGGCGCGGGAATCGCTCGTTGTATAAAACCGCGTCCACGGATCAGGTCGGTCGTTTCACCGTAACCGGAATTGCTCCCGGAAACTATCAGCTGTTCGCATGGGAGCGCGATCCGGAGGGCGCCTATTACAACGAGAGATTCCTGTCCAGGTATCTGCACCGCGGCCGCCCGGTCTACGTGAACCAGGAGTCTACGGTCCCCGCTGACCTCACGGCAATTCCGGCCGAGGCTCGATAGCCATGAAAGGCCTCCTGTTTGTTCTGTCACTGGTTATGGCGCAGGCGCTCGAACAGGAGGCGCCGCGAGGTGTGATCCGCGGGCAGGTCCAGCGCGCCGGCACCGCGGACGCGGTGGCTGGCGCCGACGTCACTGTTGAAGCGGCCCGCGACAGGGGGACGTCGGGGGCCCTATCAAGAACCGTCCATTTGAAAGCCGATCAGGACGGCCGCTTCGAAGTGACTGCATTACCGCCGGGGCGATACCGCGTGTCGGTCCATCGGGACGGCTACTTCTCGTCATCCAGTGAAGGCAATGCAGAAGAAGTCGTGAGCGTCTCGGTTGGGGCAGACGGGAAAGCGTCCGACGTTTCCATCACGCTGGCTCCGGCAGGAGTCATCTTGGGCCGAGTGATTGACGGCTTGGGAGAATTGCTGCCGATGGCGAGAGTTCGCGCCTTCACCGTCACACGCGAAGGTGGACGGGACACTCTCAAACCTGCCGCGACAGATTTCTCAGACCATCGAGGCGAGTTTCGTCTGTTCTGGCTTCCACCCGGCGAATACGTCGTTCAGGCCGAGCCTCCTGGATCCGCGACCGGACGGGCCGGCTCGTCTCTCAAAGCGTTCTACCCAAATGCGACAGAAGTTGGATCGGCCACTCGCATCGATTTGAAAGCTGGTGACTCAAGAGCCGGCATCGACATTGCGCTTCGTTCGGCGCTGATCCTGCCCACGTCGAAGACGTTCAAGATTTCCGGCCAGGTGTTCAGCACCCTTACCGCAGAGGGGCGTGCCGTGCCGGCGGCATCCGTCCTGATGTTGTTGCCTCACGATGCGCTGGACCAAAGCTCGCCGAGGAACGTTGGCACCTCCGATTCAAGAACGGGACGCTTCGAGGTCTCATCAGTTGATCCTGGTGTGTACGATCTTTACGCGCGCGTTCAGGATCCCAGAGGATCGCCGAGCCGGCGCGGTGTCGCGCTGGCGTGGGGGCGAGCCGTCGTCGAGATACGCGATGCCGACGCGAACAACGTGAGACTCACGGTTCATCCGAGCGTCGCCGTGAACGGTATTGTCCGGTTACCAGGCGACGCGGCGGCGTTGATGACGGGAATGCGAGTCGAACTCGAATCCACTGGAAGCACCGCGAAATTCGACAACATTCAAGGAATGACGGATGTGTCCCGAGGGCTAAAGCCCGACGGAACGTTCACGATTGGTGCGGTGGCGGAAGGAGACTATAAAGTTCGGCTTCGCGGCCTGCCGGCCGATGGTTACACCGTCGAAGTGAGACAGGGAACTGAAGATGTCACGGATGTGGGTATCAATGTGACTGCGACAACTCCGCTGCCGCTGGAGATCATCGTCCGGCGATGATTTTGAGCCCTTATAATGCAAGCCAATGTCTACAGCATCGATGGAACCCCGTTGACCTCCGAGCGGTTCGACCAGATACAGGATCTCTTTGTTCGCGCACTTGAACAAGGCGAGACAGGCCGCGCGGCATTCCTGCAACAGGCTTGCGCCGGCGACGAGCAACTGCGACGTGAAGTGGAATCCCTGCTCGCCGAGGAGCCACGCGCAAGCAACTTCATGGAAGGGACGCTCGACGCAGTCGCCCGAGAACTGATTTCAGCACATCAACGACTGACGCCTGGAGTCCGCATCGGTCATTACGAAATCACGTCGTTCCTCGACGCCGGTGGAATGGGCGAGGTCTATCGCGCGCGCGACACGCGCCTGAAGCGCGACGTCGCAATCAAGGTGCTGTCGAGCGAATGGTCGCAGGATGCAGACCGGGTTGAGCGATTCAAGCGCGAAGCCGAAACGCTGGCTGCGCTGAATCACCCGCGAATCGCTCAGATCTACGGGCTCGAGGAATCAGGGGACACCCTGTGTCTTATTCTCGAGTTCGTCGAAGGGGACACTCTGGCCGACCGGCTTGCGCAAGGCGCACTGCCTCTCACGCAATCTCTCGATATTGCGCGGCAGATTGCCGAGGCGCTTGAAGCCGCCCATGAGCGCGGCATTATCCATCGCGACCTGAAACCCGCTAACGTGAAGCTCACGTCAGACGGCAGAGTCAAGGTGCTGGACTTCGGGTTAGCGAAGGTGCTCTCCGCGGAGCCTGTGACTTCACAATCCCCTACTATCGGTACAGGGTCATTGCCGGGGTTGATCCTGGGAACCGCCGGCTACATGGCGCCCGAACAAGCCAAGGGCCGGACTGTGGACGCGCGCAGCGATATCTGGGCGTTCGGATGCGTGCTCTATGAAATGCTGGTCGGAAAGACGGCGTTCTCCGGCGAATCCGTAGTGGAAGTTCTAAGTGCGATTCTGCACCTTGAGCCCGATTGGAAAGCATTGCCTGCAACCACGCCTCCCGCGATTCTGGCCTTGCTGCAACGGTGCCTTCAAAAGGATCCAAACCTTCGTTTGCGTGATATTGCAGACGCACGCTTCCAGATTGAAGACCTGCAATCGCCGGCGGCGGTGGTTGTTCCATCGTTGCTGCCCTCGCGAGTTCCGGTGCGTCGCTCACGCGAACGCGCAGCATGGATCGCCATTGTTGCTCTGCTCGCGGCAGGCGTCGTGGCGCTCTCTCTGCAACGCGGAGCGACATCGCCGGCGCGACCAACGGAAATGCGGCTCCAGATTGTGACGCCTCCGGAGGCGAGTCCATCCGCTTTTTCCCTCTCGCCCGATGGTCGCAATCTCGTTTACACGTCACAAGCCAAACTGTGGCTGCGGCCTCTGGACTCGGAGAAGGTAGAGTTACTGCCCGGGACGGAAGGCAGTTCGCAGTTGACGTTCTGGTCGCCGGACAGTCTTGCGGTCGGCTTCGGCACGAGCGACCACCTGAAGCGTTTCGACATCAGGGACAAACTCGCCAGGACCCTTTCGAATGTTCCCGCGGGAACGGGCTTCAGAAGTGCGTCCTGGAATGCCGCGGGTAATCTTCTAATTGGATCCGCGGGCGACCACTTACCTTTGTACCTCCTTGGCTCCAGCAATGGCGGCGCGACAGAGGCGACGCAGCTCGCACCGGAGCAGACAACCCAGGGATATCCCTACTTTCTGCCGGACGGAAATCACTTTCTTCTCTTCGGCCGCACAATTGCCGGACAGGGGATCTACGTCGGCTCGCTCGACTCGAAGCAAACGAAGTATCTCTTCGATGCCGACAGCGCTGCCGTCTTCGCCCCGCCGGACTACGTTCTGTTTGCCCGGCGAGGCGCGCTTCTCGCGCAGCGGCTGAATCTGGCAACGTTCGGTCCCGAGGGAGAACCGGTGTCCGTAGCGAGCGAGGTCTTTGTCGATACGTCCGTTGGCAGCACGAGTGTGCGCGGCATCCTGGCTGCATCCGCGTCGTCCGCAGGAGTGATCGCATTCCGGGCTCGCGCGGAGCACACGCAACTCGCCTGGGTGGATCGCGCGGGCCAGGTCGTGAAGACGATCACCGGCACAGATCGGGTTTCCGACACGTGGCAGGGAGACGATCTCAGCCTCTCTCCCGACGGCCACACGGTTGCGCTCGCAAAAACGCTCAACGGGAACAAGGACATCTGGCTGATAGATCTGGAAACCGAAATCGGCCGACGCTTCACCTTCAGTGACGGATGGGAGGGACGCCCGGTCTGGTCGCCCGACAGCAAACAGCTCATCTTCAGCAGCCTCCGAAAAGGAGTACTGGATCTGTATCAGCGCGCCACAAGCGGAACCGAGCCGGAGAAAATGCTGCTCGAAACCGACGAGGGCAAGACGGCGCACGATTGGTCGCCGAATGGTCAGTATATTTTGTATCAGTCTTCCAATCCGAAGACGTCAGACGACCTCTGGGCTTTGCCCGTTTCAGAGAACGCCTCGCCCATACCCATCGTTCATACCGACGCTTTGGAGTGTTGCGGAAGATTCTCACCGGACGGGCGATTCGTGGCGTATCAATCGTGGGAAACCGGGCGCAGCGAGATCTATGTTCAGTTGTTCATGGGAACAGGAAGCAAACAGCGGATCTCGACAGACGGCGGAGCCGGTCCACGCTGGCGCCACGACGGAAAAGAGCTGTTCTACCGCGCTGCCGACGGGGGCCTCATGTCGGTTTCGATCGAACTGGGAGCTGCCGCGGTCAAGGCAAGGCCACCGAGGCCTCTGTTTCGTTTAGCGACGCCTGTCTACGCGCCGAGCCTCGACGGCAAGAACTTCCTCACGAACATCGTCGTCGAGCCCGCATCGCCGATTACCATTCTCCTGAACTGGGACCCAACTGCGAAACGGCGAGCCGAAAACTGAGGAGCCAGATACTGAAGTGGCCCACTACTGAACTTGCGGTTTCGACGCATTTATTCTAGAATCTCGAACAAATGGCAGCGACACCTATTCTGAGCAATTTCGAACTGATGGTGATGTTGGCAATCATTCGGATTGGCGATGAAGCCTACGGCGTGTCCATCTCGAACGAGATTCAGAGAACGACTGGAGGCGAAGTCCTGCTGGGCAGCGTTTACGATGCGCTCGCGCGACTCCAGGAGAAGGGGCTGATCACCTCCTCCCTTGGCGAAGCGACGTCGGAGCGTGGCGGAAGAGCCAAGCGTCATTTCCACACTACTGCCAGAGGACTCAAGCTTGTAAGAGAAACGCAGCGGTCCCTCGTTAAGCTTTGGAAGGGACTCCCGGAATTGAAGGGAGGCGAAGCATGACAGCCCGAACTGCTCCACGACTTGCGACGCGGATTCTGAAAGTGTTTTGCTCCACGCCCGATCACGAATTCGTCATTGGAGACCTGACAGAGCAATATCAGAAGGGCCACGGTTCGCTGTGGTATTGGCGGCAAACCTTCAACATTGTGTCGTCGGAACTGTATCGACGGGCGCTGCGACGCCCGCTGGTTCGCAAATACAGAATCCCCAGCGGGCAGGATTTCGTTCTGGTTCCGAAGGAGGCTTCCATGAAAAGGCATAGCGGCATCAACACAACGCATGTCACGGGAGAAGGACTTTCGGGGTTGCCGGGTTTGATCATCACGATCTTCTTCCTCTTCCTCCCACTGGGTATTTTCCTGCCGCGCGACGTCCAGCACGATTACGGGAACTGGATCCTCGGCCTGTTCTTCCTCGTTGTTATCGTTGCCGGGGCTCTGTACATCCGCTCAGTTCGCCGCGATCGAGAGGCATCTGAACGGGTCGAGAAGGCGCTCCACGAGATCAACGAGCCTCGCAGTCGCTCGTAGCAGGCTGGCCGTGAAATCTTCGATGAAGTAAGATGCGCCGAGAAGGAGTCTTATGGTGCAACTTCCGAAGAACACGCTGTTGATTTGTCTGCTGGCGGCTGCCGTTGCTGCGGTGGCGCAAACTCCCACTCGCGACCCGAACACCGCCGGCTACGTCAAGGCGAAGGAACTGCCGGACGGCGCAGTGCCATCGCCGAAAGAAGACGGCAACTTCATCATTGGCCCGACGCACAATGCAGCACCGGAGATGTCGGCCAGGGAAGGTGTGCCGAAGGGACAGATCTTCGAATTCACGATGGATTCGAAAGACAGCAAGATCTATCCCGGCGTTGCGCGCGAGCCGAATACGCGGGTGCAGGTGGATCCGACGAATCCTGACAAACTGATCGTGAGCAGCCGCCCCGCTCCCTACACACGGCGAGTGGCCGTGTACGTCCCGAAGCAATACGTCGCGGGAACGGAAGCGCCGTTCATCGTCGGCGGCGACGGACCGGACGCGACTCTATTTACAGCGCTGGACAACCTGATCGCTGAGAAGCGCGTGCCGGTGATGATTGCGATCTCCATCGGCAACGGCGGTGGCGACGCGCAGGGCAGCCAGCGAGGCCTGGAGTACGACACGATGTCGGGACTCTACGCCGAGTTCGTCGAGACGGAAGTCCTGCCGCTGGT
>Ga0068859_100000776_pt1 | contig 32237 bp, 25 predicted proteins | sample KBSSwiS22_FD_66585 | JGI IMG/M metagenome (GOLD analysis project Ga0068859, IMG submission 66585) | Switchgrass rhizosphere microbial communities from Kellogg Biological Station, Michigan, USA - KBS Switchgrass S2-2 | ecosystem: Host-associated > Plants > Roots > Rhizosphere > Soil ...
GCGCCGGCGAGCGGCGAGCGGCACGCACGACGTGGGCGGTCTTGACTGCGTTGAAGCGCTCGGCAGATGACGGATTCATCGTCGGATTCCGTGTGGTCTACGGCCGGCGTTGGCTGACTCTGGGTAGCAGCAGTGACACTGGTGAGCACGCAACATCGCGCAACGTACCGGCCGCGCGCATGCAGAGCCTGGAATACCCGAGCGAAGAAGGCATGGCATGCGCAAGATAGCGCGACAGTCGGCGTTGGTGAGCTCACTACTCGACGAGCCGGGAGCCAGTGCGCTTCGCATTCTGCATGCTTGCATGCGTTCGACGATGAGCTTTTGGGTGGACGATCGATCGCATATTCACGCAGGTCGGCCGAACGAAGTTCCGCGAGCGGCCGAGCACCTGATCGTCGGCACTTACGGAGTAGGCACGCTCATCGCCGACATCGAAGAGGACCTGCGCGAGACTCGCCGCGAGCGGGCGAGATCGTTGATCGCAGACTAATTGGTCGGCGAATGGCTTCTCTTGAGCGCTCACCGAGCCGGTAACGGCTCACGGTGAATGCCGCCTGTCGGCTCAAAGCCCATGGATCAGAGAGGTTCATCCGGTTGCCGTAGTCTCGTCGACGGAAACCACGGGCACGTCTATCTTGACGGCGCGTGACGTTTCCGCTGCACACGGAGAATTCATGAACATGCGCTACAGCTTCATCACGTTGACAGTACTGGCGATCGGTTTTGCGGCGGCCTTGCCGGCGACAGCCCAGCAGACGAGCGAGGTTACTACTGTTACTACAGTCCAAAAGGGACATCATCGCTACGTTTACTACGGCGATCACGACATCTACTTTGCGCCGGACAGCAAGACCTACTATTGGCAGGAAGGTACTGAGTGGCGCTCGGGCATGGAGCTGCCGCAGTCGAGCCGCAGCTACATCACGACGGGCGGCGTGGATATCGATCTCGATACGGAACGTCCGTACGAGCGCAACGAGTGGGTGGTCAAGCACTACAAGCACGGCGCCGACCGCGATGACGGCAACCGCGATCGCGACCATCGTTGAGAGAGTCGCGCATCGAGCAGTCGCTCTGCGTCCGCAAGTGCAAACCGGCGGCTTCTTAGCCGCCGGTTTCTTGTTCTAACAGTGTCGAGCTTCATTTTCGTCCGCAGGACACGCACTTGAAAGAAGTGACTTAAGACGCCACCAGCTTTCCCGCATTTCGATGTTCGTCCATGAACGCACCGAATGCATCGGGAGCCAACGGGTGTCCCAAGAGGAAGCCCTGCATCTCATCGCACATCATGGCGCGCAGTTTTTCATGCTGCGACCGCGTTTCGACGCCTTCGGCGACCACATCCATCTTGAGCGAGTGCGCCAGGGCAATGACCGCCGCAATGATGGCGCTCCCGCTGTGGCCGTGTTCGTCCAGCCCATGGGTGAAGACGCGATCGATCTTCAATTGCTTGACATGGAATTGCTGCAGGTAGGCAAGGCTCGAGTAACCGGTACCGAAGTCGTCGATCGCGATATCGAACCCGCATTGCCGGAACTCGCGGATCGTCTCGATCGTTCTCGGCGCGTCCTGCATGGCGACGCTCTCGGTGATCTCGAACATGATCTGTTCGCACGCGACGTGTTCGGACCGCACGATCTCCACCATGCGCGCCACGAGATCGGGCTGAGCCAATTGGCGGGGCGACAAGTTGATCGCGACCTTGACGCCGGGAATTCCCTCGGTTTCCCAACGGCGGATCTGCCGGCATGCTTCGCGCGCCACCCAATAACCGATGGACACGATCTGCCCCGAGCGCTCGGCGATCGCGATGAACTCGAGCGGCATCAACAAGCCGAGCTCGGGATGCCGTAGCCGGATCAGCGCCTCGGCACCCACCATTTCGCCCGTATCGCAACGAAACTTGGGCTGGAATTCCAGGAAAAAGTGACCGGCGCGAAGCGCATCGTGCAATGCGTTCTGGATCCGCAGCGTGCGGGTCGCCGCGTCGTTCATGGTCGCGTGGAAGAACCGGTACGTCGCGCGTCCCGCCCGCTTGGCCGCATACATCGCAGCGTCCGCGTTCTTGAGCAGAACATCTACGTCTTCGCCGTCGTCCGGATACAGCGAGATACCGATACTCGGTGTCACGTGCAACGGCTGCCCGTCCATCCACGTGCCTGCGCGCATCCGTTCGAGGACGCTTTCGGCAATGTGCTCGGCGTCGTCGGGCGAGCCGATGTCCTCCAGCAGCACGACGAATTCATCGCCGCCGAGCCGTGCGACGGTATCGACGCCGCGCACGCACTGAAGAAGGCGTTGCGCAAATGCTCTCAAGACATCGTCTCCGGCGGAGTGGCCGAGCGAGTCGTTGATCGTCTTGAAGCCGTCGAGATCCATGAACAGGACCGCGAACCGGCGGCGATTGCGTCGCGACGTGCGGATGGCGCGCTCGACGTATTCGGTCAGCGTTCGGCGGTTGGGAAGGTCCGTCAAAGTATCGAACGTCGCAAGCTTGATGATCTGCCCGTTGAGCTTTGATACCGAGCTTTGAAGAAATGTAGTTCGCGCATCGAAACGCGAGAGCATCAGCGTGACGGTCAGGATCGCGAACGTGAATAGCGTAATCGTCGTGGCGAGCCAGTACGAGTTGATCCCGCGCGCCACGCCGCAGATCGCGCCGGGCGCGAAATGCGCGGCCGCCATTCCGGTGTAGTGCATTCCGGTGATGGCAAAACCCATCACGACGGCGGCGCCGATCCGCTTGGTCAGGACATTGGTTTGCGCCGCATCGCTGAGCGTGTGCGCAATCCACAGCGCCGCATTGGACGCAACGACGGCAATCACGATCGATGCGGCGAACAGCGCAGGATCGTAGTCGATGCCAGGTTGCATGCGCATGGCCGCCATGCCCGTGTAATGCATGCCGGCAATGCCGAACCCCATCAGAAGGCCGCCCGTCGTCAGACGCGGCAGCGTTAATCGGGTACGCGTGATGACATACAGGGCGAAGTACGACACCAGAATTGCAATCGCCAACGATGCGGCGGTAATGCCGACGTCGTAGCCCAGCGGAATGGGCAGGGAGAAGGCGAGCATCCCGATGAAGTGCATCGACCAGATACCCACGCCCATCGCGGCCGCACCGCCAAGAAGCCAAATTTGGCGATGTCGAGGCTGCGTCAGGAGCGAAATGCGGCCTGCGAGATCAAGCGCGGTGTAGGACGCCAATGAGGCGACGATCAGCGACAACACGACGAGCCAATTGTTGTAAGTACTGATCACAGGGGATCCTCACCGTCGATTCGGTCTTTGGAACGCGGCCGTTGCAAAGTTCGGGAGACGCACGTGCGATGCCCCGCGGCATCGGAGGGATTTCGTTTCAAGAAACGAGCCAGCCGGGATCGTGAAAATGGTCGCTTCCGATCGGGCTCGACACGCCGTTCGGGGCGCCCCGATCGAATCAAATGTCATCGACCGGTGAATTTCATCGTCCAGATCAGGAAGGCGACGGGCCTGACGATGACGGCCTTGTCACTGGCGCTGCCGCGAATGTCAAAACGTGACGTTGAGACCCGTCACTGCACGTGCGGTTTCCGGCATGAATCAAGCGACTCGAAGACTCGTCGACGCTGCGATGTGCGAAGCCGACGGCTCGACGATATTCAGGCGTCGCTTGCGATGGCGATGCGGCGCGGCTTAGGTTGCCGTTCTCGAGCTTGGAACGACAAGAGCAGGTATGAATAACCCGAAAGCCGTCCGATTCGCTTCCGTCGACGCCCTGCGCGGCACCGCGGTCGCGGCGATGTTGCTGGTCAACAATCCGGGCGACTGGCGTCATGTTTATGCGCCCTTGCTGCATTCGGAATGGAACGGGTGCACACCGACCGACTTCGTGTTTCCGTTCTTCCTCTTCATCGTCGGCGTATCCATCGCGCTCGGGATCGTGCCGCGCGTCGAAAGCGGTGCCGATCTCGGCGCGTTGCGCCGCGACATTGGATGGCGGGCGTTGAAGATCGTCGGCCTGGGTTTGCTGCTGCACGCCTTGGCGTTCTGGCTGCTGGACAAGAATGAGTTCCGGCCTTGGGGTGTATTGCAGCGGATCGGCCTGTGCTTTCTGGCGGCGGGCTTGCTGGCGACGACGACGCGGCCGCGCACGCAGTGGTGGCTGATCGCGATCCTGTTGCTCGGCTATTGGGCGTTGCTCGCCGCGGGTGGGTCGTACGCGCCCTGGGACAACCTGGCGAGCCGCTTCGACACCTTCTTATTGGGCCCGATGAATTATGAGTTCGACCCCGCGACCGGACGGGGCCACGATCCCGAAGGCCTGCTCAGCACCTTGCCGGCCGTTGCGACGACGCTCTTGGGCCTGCGCGCGGGCGATTGGTTGCGCAAGGGCGAAATGAAAGCGTTGGCGGCCGCCGGCGTCTTCGCGCTGGCTGTGGGGTTCGGCTGGGCCGAGGTGTTTCCGTTCAATAAGAACTTGTGGACTTCTTCCTATGTTCTGTGGACGGCCGGCTTTGCGATGCTGGCTCTGCTGTCGTGCCACGGCTTGATCGACCGTCGCCATTGGCCCGCGTTGGGTCGCCGCTTCGGGATCAACGCCATCGCGGCTTATGCCGGTTCGTCGGCCATGGTCTACGTCTTGATCGCTCTGCGTTGGTGGGAGCCGATGTACCGCATCGGTTTCGCCGAATGGATGACGCCGCGCTTCGGCCCGTATCTGCCTTCGCTGACGTTCGCGCTGGCGTTCGTGGCGTTCTGGTGGGGAGTGGTGTACGTGATGGATCGGTGCAAGTGGTACTTGAAGATATAGCTGGGTTTGTCAGGCAGCATCCTGAATATCGAAGCGAGCCACCTTGCCCTCTCGAAGATGGAAGACGTGTCCGACCGTCTTGTCTTTAAGCCCGTGCGTCTGGCCCTGCAGCGGTTTGCCTTCGAGATCGTGGACGGTCTGCAGGACTTCTACTTCGATCGCTCCATCCGCAACTCGACGAAAGCCCACAGGCTCGACGTGCGGACTGACTATGGCCCACTGGCGCGTCCAATACTCTCGTACTGCGTCGCGGCCATGGACGTGGCCGCCCTCCATGCCGTTGGCCCAGACGACATCATCGGTGAGCGCGGTCAGCACCGCTTCTATGTCCCGCGCGTTGAAGCATTCGTAGATGCGTTCAAGGACTTTGACGTCGTCGTCCATTTGGATCTCCGTGCACGAAGTGGTGATGCGCAAATATATGTAGGCACGTGTACATCTACGCTCCGTTAGCTGCAAGCAGTGAGATGAAACCTGGATCTGGATCACTGCGACCTGATGAAATCGACAAATGCCCGAAGCGGGGCAGGCAGATGACGGCGCCCGGGGTAGTAGAGAAACGGACCGCTGAACGTCTGCCACCAAGGCTCCAATACAGGCTCAAGCGCGCCACTGTCGAGATGGGGACGCAACCAATCCTCGAACAAATGGATCACGCCGAGACCACCCGCGGCGGCGGCAACGGCCAGATCCACGGCAGCGCCCAAGCGGACCATGAGCGGGCCGGTGGGATCCACGCGCACGATCTCCCCGTCGCGTTCAAACTCCCACGTGGGGATGGCGCCGCTGGCAAATTGCCCGCGCAAACAGGCGTGATCGAGCAGGTCGCGCGGGTGTTCGGGTCGGCCTCTTGCGTCGAGATAGTCCGGTGACGCCGCGGTCGCGAAACGTTGAAAGCGCGGACCGATAGGCACCGCGATCATGTCCTGCTCGAGCCGCTCGTCGTAGCGGATGCCGGCATCGCAGCCCGCCGCGAGCATGTCGACAAAACGGTCCTCGACGATCACTTCCAGCTTGATCTCGGGATAGGTTTTTAGGAATGGCGTGACGATCGAAGGAAGCACGAGTCGGGCGACGGTGGCCGGCACGTTGAGTCGGAGTGTCCCCGTCGGGCGGTCGCGGAAACGGTTGACGACATCCAGTGCAGCTTCCACTTCGCCCAGTGCGGGCACGAGTCGTTCTGCAAGTCGGGTTCCGGCTTCGGTCGGCAAGACACTGCGGGTCGTGCGGTTGAGTAGCCGGACGCCAAGGCGCGTTTCCAAGCGTCGCACGGCCTCACTCAAACTCGACGCGGAGGTGCCGCTTGCGCGGGCTCCTTCGCGGAATCCGCCTGCACGCACCACCGCGAGGAACGCAAAGAGATCCTGGAGATCGGTAGCCATTGTTCGCAATTTCGCACGACCCGTACCGATTCCACCGGATTATCGCGCAGTCGGTCAATGCCTATAGTCGTGCCGTATCCGTATTCCGGCCGCACTTTTACTGGAAGCAATATGACCAACTTGATGAAATCAGGGACTTTTTCACTGGGTGACCGCAAGGTGACCCGACTGGGCTACGGCGCCATGCAGCTCGCCGGCCCGGGCGTGTTCGGGCCGCCCAAGGACCGCGATACCGCGCTTGCGGTGCTTCGCGAAGCGGTGGCGTCCGGCGTGGATCACATCGACACCAGCGACTTCTACGGGCCTCACATCACCAACCAACTAATCCGCGAAGCGCTGCATCCGTATGCGCGGGACTTGGTGATCGTGACCAAGGTTGGCGCTACGCGCGGAGCCGACGCGTCATGGAATGCGGCGCAAAGCCCCGCCGAGCTGACGCGTGCGGTGCACGACAATCTGCGCAACCTCGGCGTTGATGTGCTGGATGTGGTGAACCTGCGGGTCATGGGAAATGTTCACGCGCCCAGTGAGGGATCGATCGAAGCGCAGTTCACCGCTCTGGCAGAGCTGCAAGGGCGAGGACTGATACGGCACCTGGGTCTCAGCAACGCCACCTCTGTGCAAATAGCGCAAGCGCAGCGCATCGCCGAAGTGGTCTGCGTGCAGAACCACTACAACCTCGTGCATCGCGATGACGACACGCTCATCGATGAGCTCGGCCGGAAGGGCATTGCCTATGTTCCCTTCTTTCCGCTCGGCGGCTTTACGCCGCTGCAGTCCGAGACATTGTCGTCCGTCGCCCAAAGACTCGGTGCGACGCCGACGCAGGTTGCGCTTGCATGGCTGCTCGCACGCGCACCCAACATTCTTCTCATCCCGGGTACGTCGTCGCGCGAGCACCTGAAGGAAAATCTGGCGGCAGCCGATCTGGTGCTTGCGCAAGACGTTCTTGCCGAACTGGAAGAGATCGGACAGAAGCGATGAACGATGCCCGTCAAGCGAATCGCACAACGCTGCGGGTTCGGCTCGGAAGAAACACTACGGCGCAGCTTTCTGCGCATCGTCGCTATCACGCCGCAAGACTATCGAGCGTGCTTCGGGCATCCGTGACCAACCGATGATCTTGAGTGCAGGCGGTTTCTAGTACGAGCCGCGCAACGGATCCGTTGTCTTACACGAACTTCCGAAAACTTCCACTTCACGAAACTTCCAACAAGCGGATTCTCTCTTCCGGATTCGAGTTGGCGGCACTGGTCCGTCGAGCGACTACGAGGACGTTACGCTAGAGAGGATCGCGAAATGAACGATAACGATTACGCTGCTGACCGCCCAAACAGAACCCCGGCATTTATCGAGCCCAAAGCCGGTTTCGGCGCGCATTCCAGTCCGCAAATGCGCACACCCATACTCACGGACGCTATCGAGCTTCAGCATCCTGGTCGTGTCCCGGTCTTGGACACGAACCGTGGCGCGACACTGAACAACATCCGGCTGGCGCAGTTCGCGATCGAGGCCAAGGCCAAGACGCTGCCATCGATCGGAGCGGTGTCCTCCGAGTTCAGCGCTGTCGGAAGTGGATTCGTCGTTCGCTACACCAATGGGGATATCTACTATTCGGCGGAAACCGGAGCACACGATGTTCGCGACGACATTCGCGCAAAATACAACGCGTTCGGTGCGGCCGATGGAATATTGGGATTGCCCACGACCGACCCGAGTCCGACGCTAAATAGTGTCGGCCTCTTCAACCATTTCCAAGGCGGCTCCATTTATTGGACAGCTCATACCGGACCCATGGTGGTTCGCGGTCCGATCCGCGACAAGTGGGCATCCCAAGGCTGGGAAGGTTCTTCGTTCGGATATCCGATCGCCGATTACGTCACGAGACCCGGCACGACCACGGAGTTTTGGAGCGGATTTCAGAACGGAGGCATTTACTCGATCGGTAACACTGCCGCAGAGGCGCTCGTCGTCGAGTTGGATTCACAAACCCTGACGAATCTGGTGCGAAAGACCTTCGACACCCGATTCAAAGCAGCCGACGACGACCTCGGCATCGAGGGCGGCGTGAGTGTCTTGGGCATTTCCGACTGGGGATACGGCTTCTGGGAAAGCACGCCGAGGACGATCACCTACGCGATCAACGGGTTCTACTCGATCGGATATCCCGGCGTCATTCCCGATCCGACGTTTCGCCTCGAGCTGACGTTTCAGTTCGAATTGCTATGGCAAAAAAGCCCATTCACCGAACCGAAAGCGACCGACTGCGGACCGTTGCGTGCCAAGTTGGACGACTTGAAAGCGCAGATCGCAAAAGTCGATCGCTTTTTGACCGAGCCCGTGCCGGGAGAACATCACCCGCCCAAGCAAGTCCCCAACAAAGAGTGGGAGAAGCTGAACCAGCGCATCGCAAACGCGACGTCTCTCTTGATGGCTTGCGCAAACTCGAACGCGACAAGTGCTTTGACGCTGTCGGATGTCGACAAGACGGTCATCATCTACTTGAGAAACTGGCATCTTTCGACGTCGGGCGCATTCCATGAAAAGCTCTATGACGAGTTGGCGAAGAGAGTGCCGGACGCCTTTCCATTTGTGTTGACGACGGTACCCGCAAAAGCGCTGCTGATCGACGTGCTTGTCACACCGGAGGGGGCGCTCAGGTTTCTTCTCGCGCCCGGAGCGGCCGAGCGCCCCGTTTTTGGGCTAGGAACAGGCCAGAACCGGCGAGACGCGTTTGAGAACGATCTGAATGTCTTTGTCGAAAAGGCACTCGAGTAGGACGCTCAGCGGATCTTTCGGCGTGCGCCATCCTCAATGGCTGGCATCGCCACACCAAGCGACGTTCCAAAACCATCAATTGAAACCATTCACGAAGATCACATCGGAGTTCATCTCGAACGCGCCGATGTCGGCTGCGACGCCGACGACGCGCGGGAACTCCGCGCCGCGCTGATCGTCGCCGGCGCCGGCGGTGTTGTTGCCGGTGTCGATCGCCGGACTGCCGGGCAACAGCGCATGGGTGTGCGTCGTCCCGCCGTTGTCCTGCAGGAGGCCGAGCATCGGATCGGCGTTGATCGTGTCGGGCGGTACGGCAGCGTCGGTGATCTTGACGAGATTGTTCGCGCCGCTGATCGCAGTCGTGGGCCCGACGCCGAGATCAGCGGGGTACAGTGATCCCGACGGCGTGTTGTCCGCGATGATCGAGCTCTCAAGATCGAGCGTATCTCCTGCGGCGAGGAGGCCGCCGCCGCCGTAGCTTCCGGCTTCGTTGAACGCAATCGTGCTGTTCGACAGCGTAAGGTCGGCGCCGCAGGCACCGCCTCCAGCTTCGAAACGCGCGACATTGCCGGACACGGTACTGTTTTTGATCGTGACCGATCCTTGCGGCGTTACCGCGAACGCGAACACGAACCCGGCCGCAAGATCCGCATGATTCGATTCGATCGTGGAATTGGCGATCAGCGCACCGCCCGTCATGACGTCGAGCCCACCGCCAACACCGTAGTACGAACCGGGGCTCGTCGCCGGGGTGCTCGCCGTGTTGCTGTCGAACGTGCTGTATTTGACTTGCGTGAAACCGATGGCGACGGCACCTCCGCCGTAGGCATTCGCCGCCGTCGCTGCGGCCTCGTTGCCGGACACCGTACTGAATAGCACGTCGAGGTGGTACCTCGAGACGACACCGCCGCCGTAGGCGCCCGAGTACTGACTGGGTGTCGCGCTCGTTTGAGCGGCCGTATTTCCGGAAACGAGCGAGGAAATCAAGCTGATATCGCCGTAGGCCGCGAGGCCGCCACCGACGGCGGCCGTCGCTCCCGATGCCGTGCAGCCCGAGACGACGGCGTTGGTCAACGCGAGACTCCCGCGCGAGAAGAGGCAGCCGCCCCACGCCTTGTCGGCGGTGTACGTGCCATGCGTGACGGTCAGTCCGGTGATCGTGAGCGTGCCGGCGCCGCTGTGCGTGAACACGCGATCGGCTGCATTCCCGTCGATGGCGAGCGAGGACGGGCCGGGGCCTTGCACCGTCAAGTCGTCGACGTCGACATGAACGGCGCCGGATTGCAAAGTAATCGTGCCGCAGCTCAGCGCGCTCAAGTCGACGGTATCGCCGCTGACCGCGGTCAGCACGACGTGACGCAGCGTGCCGAGGCCGCCGTCGTCGGCGCAGCTCGTAACGGGTAGCGTCGTCGCCGGCCGACGAGGCGCGCTGGACTTCGAGGTCGCGATGCGCCGGCTCGCAATCGCGGCCGAAAGGTTCGGTGGCCGAGCGAGCGCGCCGCGCCCGTTGCCGATCGGATCGGCGAGTCGCAGCAACGCGCTGATATCTGCAGGCGTTTTCGCCGCGACCGGCGCAGCAACGGCGAGCTCGAGCGCGAGACTCGCAACCAGGGGCACGAGACGATGCCGGCGTGACTGCGAAAACGGGGCTTTCATGGGGCACCTCGTGTATGAGTCGGATTCGTGTGTTTCGCGCATGGCTTGAAACCGTCGGCGATCCTCGATGAGCTACACGCAAAATCCGGAGAAATCCGGCGAAGGCGATCTCGGGCGACGGCAGCCGCGATGCTCAGCTGCGTTCCTGTTCGAATAGCGGGTGGGCAGTCGTCAGTGCGTCGCGTCCGGCTTCGAGGCGGATGCGTCCTGCCAGATCTGCGCTCTGGCTCTCGTCAGCACTTGCCGCGCTTCTCGCGTACGAGCGTCGTCGCTGCCGAGAAAACGCTCGCGCAATTCGGCCGCTTCACTCAGCATGCGCAGGCCTTCGGGGCGAGTGTTGCTTCGCTTGAGGAGCAATTCGCCGAGTGCGAGTCGCGTCGATGCCGCGTAAGGGTGCGCGCCGTCCGGCGGCATCAGAGCGCGCAGGGCATCCAGCGAAGCGCGCAATTCCGTTTCCGCCTCGGCATCCTCGCCGCCGGCAACGAGCGCGAGGCCGAGGAAGTAGTGCGACAGAGCCGCCTGACGCGTGTTCGGAGCAAACATCGTCTTGACTTGCTCAAGCGCTTCGCGATGTAGCGCAACCGCCTGCTGCCAATCGCCGCGCTGGCGGAGCACATCGCCGAGCCGGTTCAACTCGAAGACCTCGTCCTTGATGTCCGCGGCACGTTCACGATCGAGTACGTCGCGAAGCTCTTGCTCGGCCAGTTCGAGCTTGCCCTGCCGCGCGTGCACGTCACCGAGATTGCTCGCACTGCTCAACGCGCTGCTGTGGTTGGGTCCGAGCTGCGCGATGTCGATGCGCAATGCTTCGCCAAACACCTGTTCGGCCTCGTCGAGTCCATGCCAGTCCATCAAGACCAACCCGAGGTTGTTGAGCGCGGTCGCCGTCGTCGCGTGGTTCTCTCCGAATCTATCTCGCGCGATGGCGACGGCTCGACGCAGCACAGGCTCGGCTTCTTCGTAGCGCGCCATGTGATAGAGCGTGGTACCGAGCGTATACAGCGCGCGGCTCAAATCCGGATGCGTCGGTCCGAGGATCTTCTCGCGGATCTGGACATTCGCTCGCGCGTTCTCCAACGCTTCGTCGTAGCGGCCGAGATTGCGCAGCGCAAGGGTCAGGTTCTGACGATCGGTTGCGACCCGCAGATCGATGTCGCCGAATGCCGCGCGGTGAATCGCCAAGGCTTCTCGATATGTCGCTTCGAGCCTCGGCAGGTCGCGCAGGTCCCATTCCACCATCCCCTGTGCACTCAGCGCATCGCCGAGCACGGCCTTTTCGATTTGTGGCGCGCGCGCGGTCGCGACGGCGCGTTCGGCCAGCTGCTCGGCGACGGGTATGTCGCCACGCCGCTCGACGACGACCGATAGCGCGATCAAAGCACGGATGTATTCGTCCGTCTTTCCGGTCGCCTGCAACAGATCGGTCGATTCGCGCGCGAGTATCTCGGCCGGCTCCAATTCGCCGTGATCGGTCAGCGTTTCGGCCAGCTGGCGCATCGCGACGCCGGCCGCGGGCGAGGCAGGCGCAAGATGGCGCAGCGCGGAGACCGCACTCTCTTGCAGCACGCGCGCCTGCGCGTACAGCCCGAGCTGGGAATAGATGCGTCCGAGCACGCCTTCGAGCTCCGCCTTGAGCGCAGGTTGATCGTCGAGTCCGTGTTCGATGCGCGCCGTACCGCGGTCGAGCAGCTCGCGCACTTCCGGCGGCTTGCCCTTGGTCTCTTCCGGACTGCTGGCGTTGAACAGAGTAAGGAGAAAGTCCTTGACCGCCGAGGTCGTCTGCGCCTGACGCGCGGTTTCGCGCGCCTGATAGACGACGCCGCCGATGCCTGCGGCAACGAGCAGCAAGACCAGGCCTGCGCCGGCAACAGCGATGCGATGCAGGCGCAGAAACTTGAAGATTCGATAACGCTGGCTGTCACCGGCCAGCGCTCGCCCGTCGAGATGTGCGCGCAGATCTTCGCTGAGCGCTCCGACCGTCGCATACCGCGCTTCCGGCGCTTTTTCGAGCGCACGCTGCACGATGTGCTCGAGGTCGCCGCGCAAATGTCGGCGCAGGCGCGGTACCGAGCTTGCTCGACGACGCGCGATGTCGTCCATGAGCGCGTCGGTGTCGCCGGTTCGGCGCAGCGCGCGCGCGAGCGGTTCCGGCGCGTGTTCGACGATCGCCTTCGCCCAGCTTGCGTGTCCTGCCTCCGCGGCCGGATACGGTCGATGTCCGGTCAAGAGCTCGTACAGCAGCATGCCGAGTGCATAGATATCGGTGGCCGTCGTGATCGGCTCGCCGAGTATCTGTTCGGGCGCGGCGTACTCTTGCGTCATCACTCGCCCGTGCGTCTGCGTCAATCCGGCCGCCGGCATGGCGTCGAGCGGCTTGGCGATACCGAAGTCGAGGAGTTTCGGCTCGCCCGCCGCGCCGACCAGGATGTTCGACGGCTTGATGTCGCGATGGACGATGAGATTGCGGTGCGCGTAGTGCACGGCATCGCAGATCCTGATCACGAGCGCGAGGCGCGCGCGGACGTCGAGCCGATGACGATCGCACCACACATCGATCGGGTCGCCTTCGACGAGCTCCATCGTGAAGTAAGGCGCGTTGCCCTCGATGCCGCCGTCGAGCAGCGTCGCGATGTTCGGGTGAACCAGGCGCGCCAAGGTGTCGCGTTCGAGCAGGAAGCGCCGCAGCAGCTCGGGGCTCGTGAGGTCTTCGCGGATCAGCTTGAGCGCAACTTGCCGCTGATATTGTCCGTCCTCTCGCCGCGCGAGAAACACGCGCCCCATGCCGCCCGAACCGATCTCGCGCAGGATGAGGTAAGGACCGATGTGCGTGCCTGCCGGCGATGAAGGCGGCTTCGTCGCCATCGAGGCGGCGACGGCCAATGCGACTCCGCCGCCGCGGCTCAAGAGGTCGTGATGCGGTCCGCGTTGCGAGGCGAGCAGCGAGACGACCTCGTCGCCCACGTCGGGATCGTCCGCGCACTGCTGGGCGACCCAATCCGCGCGTTCGGATTCCGGCAGATCGAGCGCCGAAATGAAGAGCGCTTTTACGCGCGACCAGTCCCGCGTGGAGCTCATGGCTCGGCGCCGTCCAACTGACGACGCAAGAACGCCTTGGCGAGCTCCCAGTTGCGCCGCACGGTGCGCTCGTTGCGGTCGGTCATCTCGGCGATCTCGTCGAACGTGAGGCCGGCGAAGAAATACCATTCGACGAGGCGCACGAGTTCGGCGTCGGACTTCTCGAGCGCTCGCAGCGCCGTATCGATCTCGAGCACCTGTCCATAGTCCGCGTCGGCGAGGTCCCAGGCGGCTTCCAGATCGATCATGCGCTGATCGCCGCCGCGCTTTTGCGCACCGCGCCGTCGCGCATGCTCGATCACGATCTGGCGCATCGCGCGCGCGGCGAGCGCGAAGAAGTGCGAGCGATCGCGCAGGGGCTTGCGCTGATGGTCGCTCAGGCGAAGGTACATCTCATGGACCAGCGCCGTAGGCGTGAGCGTTGCGGAGGGCATGCGCCGCAACGATTGCCCGGCACGCTCGCGCAGGTCCGCATATACGAAGTCGTACGCCTGTTGTGCCGCTTCGCCATCGCCCAGACGCGCCGCGTTGAGGAGATCGGTGAGCTCCCCGGATCCGGCTCCGCCAAGGTCGGCTCGTAACGCCATGCGCACCTCGATCGCGGCCGCACGTTCGCGGCGATAGGGAAGAACACGCAAATGGGCGACAAAACCGGCAAGGCGCGTTAACCGGGCTCGAGCGTGCCGCTTTTGGTGCCGTCCTGCGTGTAGCAATTACGGCAATGGAGGCGTTCGCCTCGAAGTGGAGGATTGCCATGAATGCAATGCGAGTCTTCGGTTATCGCAAGCGGACCATGGGGACGGTCTGGCTCGCGGCCTGGGTGCTGTCGGCGTGCAGCACGCTCGCGACGGTGACTGCGCGGGCCGGCGGAATACCCCAATGCGTGTCGACGAACACGCAGCTCGCCAATGCGCTTGCCACCGCTCAGTTCGTGCCGACGACGATCAAGATCGTGCAGGGAAGCTACGATTTCAGAAACACGATCCTGCACAGCGGGGTGTTCGCCGTTTCATTGCAGGCCGGCACCGAGCTGCTCGGCGGGTACAGCGCCGGATGCGCCGGTCGCAACATCGAAGTGGGCAACACCGTATTGGACGATTCCAATCCGACGGACGCCGACTACGACGGAGCCAACCTTCTCGGCGACTTTACCGTCGAAGGGCTGACCTGGAAGGTCGCGCCCAGGTTTGCGGCAGGCGTCGACGACCACTCGCTTCCGGCCAATACGATGGTCCTGATTCGCCGCGACGCGTTCCTCGATCAGGGAAGAATGATCCAGGTTTCATGGTGGAACGACGACGACGATCCTGACGGCACGATTCGTATCGTCGACACGCTGGTGGCCGGCAATACGGGTGTCGATTGCAGCGTGAGCGTGAACGTCATCTACGGCAGCCCCGAAGTTCAGCTGGTCCACAACACGATCGTCGACAACAGCGGCTCAACCGGCGACGGATCCGGCTTCTGCATGTACAACAACTGGAACGACGCCGGCGACGGCCACGGCACGCTCATCGCGACCAACAACATCTTTTACGGGAACGAAGGCTATGACCTCAACACCTCGCTGGCCAACGGCAATGGCAATCCGATCTTCCCCACGCTCATCGACAATGTCATCGGTCCGCACCATACGCCCGGCGCCGTCGAGCTCGGCACACAGAGCAGCAACCCGCACCTCGACAGCGACTATCGCCCGATCGAATCGCCGCCGTCCGAGGTGATCAACACCGGCAGCACGACCGCGCCGGGCGGATTGCCGGCGACGGATCTGCCCGGTCGCGCGCGCGTCATCGGCACCGCGCCGGATCGCGGCGCGTTCGAATCGAGCGTCAACGACAGCTTCCTGCAGACCGTCAGCAACACCAGCGACTCCGGCACCGGTTCGCTGCGCGCTGCGATTCTCGGCGCGAACGCGCACGGCAGCGGCCTTATTTCGTTCGACGTCGGCTCGGGCTGCGGACCGCACGTGATCACGCTGAGCTCGCCGCTGCCGTCGGTCGCGGTGCCGCTGATCGTCAACGGCTACACGCAGACCGGCGCATCGGAGAACGATCTCGACTTCGGCACCGATGCGAACTTCTGCGTGATCCTCGAAGCCGGCAACTCGTCCGTGACCAAAGCTCTGCAGATCTCGACGAGCGCAGGCGACGGTGCGTCGCTTTTCGTCGAAGGTCTCGCGTTCAGCGGGTTCTCGGAAGCCGCGATCGCATTGGGCTCGGGCAGCGGCAGCGTCGTCACCGGCAATCGCTTCGGCGGCAGCGTCGGCTCCCATGCGCTGCAGCCGAACGGCCTCGGTATCAAGCTCGATGCCAATTCGCACGACACGGTCATTGGCGGCGCCGATGTGTCGGACCGCAACATCATCGGCGGAGCAAGCGGCGGCAGCGGCATCGCGCTCTTCGGCAGTCTTTCCGGAGGCAATCCGGTCGGCACGTACAACAATCAGATATTGAATAACATGATCGGCGTCGACTGGAGCGGCGATGCGAGCGGACATTTCACGGACCTCGGCAACGGCGTGCGCGGCATCTACCTCGCCGGCAACCACAACTCGATCACCGGAAATTGGATCGGCGACAACGCACAGGCCGGCATCGCCGTCGTCAACGGCGGCGCGCAACACAACACGATCGACGGCAACTACATCGGCTTTCCGTGGGGCGCGGGCCTCTACGGCAACGGCCTCGCCGGCATCCACGTCCAGGGCGATGACGGCGATGCGCCGACGATCAACGTGATCACCAACAACGTGATCGCGGAAAACGGCACGCAGGGCGTGTGGGTCGAGATCGGTCGCCGCAACAAGGTCCGCAAGAACGGTATCTACGGCAACGGCGGGCTCGGCATCGATCTCGCAAGCGCCGGTGTGCTACAGAACGATACCGATGCCGACTCGCAGCCGCCTGACTATCCCAACCGCGGACAGAACTATCCGGTGCTGCAAACCGCCATCGGCGGAAGGTCGAGCGGTCTTTTCGTGGGATTGCTCGGATCGACACTCGGCAACTACCGCGTCGATTTCTATCAGACGCCCGGCGGCTGCGATCCGAGCGGCAATCGACAAGGACAGGCCTGGGTCGGCTCGCTCGCGCTCTCGATCACGAAGGGTGCAATCGGCGGCGACGGCGTTGCGGCGATCGACAATTACGTTCACGCCAGCGGCTTTTTCGGCGGGCTCGTCCCCGGAGCCGGCATCACGGCGACGGCCACCGATTCGGACGGCAACACGTCGGAGTTCTCGGCTTGCATCGCTTACCAGGACGACACGATCTTTGCCGACGATTTCGATCCGTAATACTGGGGAAGGCATCGAAGACCTGCAGGACGACGCTTCGTCCTGCGGGGTCTTCATCAACGCGCGGTTCGACGAACGCTATGCGGCTTGGCGGCGCGCGCGGCAGTGTGACCGCGACGCTTAGACGGGTGACTTTGACGACGGCGTCAGGCTGGAACTGTGAGGTGCCGACGCGACTCGGCGGATAACCGCTTCTACGATGTCCCACCGGGCGAACGGGAGATCGGGGATGAACCGTTACGAGCTGGACGCCGTCGCGTCGTGTCGTGGGCACGTGCGAGGCAAAGTTCCGACGTGCGCGCCTGCGCTCATTCGATGTCGCTATGTCTGGCTACTCGCGGCATGGATGCCGATCGTCGCGCCGGCGCAATCGTGTGGCCTCGCGCAGCCGGCGTTTTGCGAAACCTTCGAGAACGGACCCGCGCCGGACTGGGATCGAGGACGCGGCAACGAGTTGAGCCGTACGCGTTTCAGCACGACGCGCTACGCGCCATCGCTGTCGACCGGCGACGGAGAAACGTTTTGGGTTTGGGAGGCCGAGTTCGGTCTCATCCCCGAGGAGCCACCGCCGTGTCGCAGCAACGTGGTCGGCTTTCTCCTGCCTACGCGCGACACGTTGGTGTGCGATCCGGTGCCACAGATCGCGAGCCACTACCTCATGACCGCCGTCGGATCCCAGAACTACGGCAGCAACGCGTACCGCATCCGTCAGCCGTTCGATTTCGCCGATCGCACCGGAACGATCGTGTTCGACACGGACCTCGCATCGAATTTCCTGCTCGGCTATTCGAGCGTGGTGATCAGCGAAGACCCGTCCCCCGCGCCGAGCTGGGACATCAACGGGCGCGGACCCAACCCGCGCAATGGCGTGGTGGTGGTGTTCCTCGGCAATCCTGTCGAGGTCCACGACATACGCGACTACGCCGAGACGACACCACCGGGAACCTCCAGCGACGTGCCGCGACAACGAGGTCACCTGTGCCGGGTGGAGTTGCGCTTTTCGCAGCAGCGGATCGAAATCCTCACGTCCGACCCGTCGGCCGACGGCGTCACGTTCGCGCCGGTGGCGAGCCGCCGCGTCGTCGACTTCGACACGCCGCTGCCGTTTTCACGCGGCTATGTGTCGCTGCTCGCGCACAACCACGCGACATGGAAATACGCGATCACGTTCGGCGGGCTGCCGCGCCCGTTGCGATCGTGGAATACGTACTGGGACAACATCGGCTTCGATGGCCCGGTGCTCGCTGCGACGCGCGAGTACGAAGTGCCCGATGCAAACGTCCCGTCGACGGAAATCACGGTGGACGAATTCCCGCCCGGCGTCTTCAATACGATCGAGCACCCGGGTCTCAGCCTCGGTTACGTGATTCCGAACGGCGATGGTGTAATGAGCGCCCCGCTCGTGTTCGCAGGCGTGTCCTCGCGTCACGCGACGCGCGCACGTCTGGTCTTCAACGGCTACTACCAGGGCTACGACGTCGACGGCATTCGCCTGGGCACCGGACGCCTGCGCTACCAACTCAACGATCACCCCGTGCATGAGCGCGCCTTCACGCCCGGCGAAGTCGCAATGCTCGACTCGCCCGGACAGACCGGCGGCTACAACCACGCGATCGACGTGCCCGTGTCGGAGCTGGTCGATGGCGACAACACGGTGCGCTTCTCGACGCTCAATATCTCCTCGGGTTACCCCAACGCCGTGACAAACCTCGACCTGTTGCTCGATACCGACCCCGCGTTCATTTTCGATGACGGATTCGATTGAGCGATCGCGCGTTGCGTCAGGATCGGCGTGTCCCGCGCGCGAGGGTTTGGTCTACGAAGTGCTTGGACGGATGCGCGACAACGGCCTGGCCGTTGACCTGAATCAAGTTGCGCTAGCGTGCGCCGCGTAAGCTGGCGAACAGATTGGGATATGCGGAGGCAAGACGATGTATAAGCGCATGCTGGTATGCACCGACGGATCCGAGCGCGCGCAACGCGCTGCTCGCGAAGGCGTCAAGCTCGCCTCGTCGCTTGGCGCCAACGTGGTCGCGCTGATGGTCACGCCGCCGTTCGAGCCACCGGCAGGCTACGAGAGCTCGCCGCTCGCAGCGCAGATCGAACGGCATAGAGATCAAAGCGAGGCTGCTGCCGCGAAGAGTCTCGACGCGATCGCCAAGCGAGCGAAATCGTTGGGCGTGCGCTGCAAAACGCTGCACGTGGGCCGCTACCCGCCCGCGGCCACGATCGTCGACACTGCCGATGCGGAGCGTTGCGATCTGATCGTCATGGGTTCGCATGGCCGCGATGCGCTCGGGCAACTGCTGCTCGGCTCCGTGACTACGCGTGTCGCCGCGACGTGTCGCGTTCCGATGTTGATCGTCCGCGTCGAATAGCTCTCCTAGATCGGCGGGCTCCGGGGACGGTCTCATCGTTCTGGTCGAACTCGCCGACGCCGCAGCGGCACTCGCGCAGTCCGTAGCGTCGCTCGACGTTACTTCCCGGATAACAAGGTCGCGAGCGCGCTGACGAATTTCTGATCCACGGCGCCGACCGTGTCGCTGCGCGCGACCATCCGACCTTCTGCATCGAGAAGGACCAATGCGCTCGAGTGATTGAACTCCCGGTTGGCCAGCTCGCGATACTGGATGCCGAGCACGGCGGAAAGCTTGCGCACGTTTGCCGCTTCGGTGCGCGCGAGCGTCCACCGCGGGACGTCCAGCTTTCGCAAGTCCGCCACTCGCTTCAGCGCCAGGGGGTCGTCGCGCTCGGAATCGAAGCTGACCAGCAGGACGTCGAGCCCGAGGCGCGCATTCGGTGCGAGCGCGCGCTCCGTTGCCAGCAAGGTGTCGATGGTGAGCGGGCAAACGTTGTGACACGAGGTGTAGAACATGCTGACGATGAGCGGCTTTCCGCGCCGGTCGGCGAGATGCAGGCCGTTGCCATCCTGATCGACGAGGGGAACATCGAGCCTGTAGACCGACGTGGTCGGTAGCTCCGCCGCTTCCGGCACGGATGCGAACGAAAAAGCGCCGATCAACGCGAGCAGAATTGCGAGCATCGCCGAGCGGCCTTGATCTGACATGGTGTTCATGGAGCGTCCTCGATGAGCCCGGGCTTCGCGCAGCGAAAACCGAGATTGGCAGTGGCGTCGGCGGCCTTCAGCGAGGAAAGCATGGCGACGCGCATCAGCACGGCGTAGTTCTCGCGCTGCTGCAGCGTGAGCGCGCCGGCACCGCAGAACCTCAGCATGTCCGGATCGCCTTGCTCGCGGTTGTCGGCGCTGACGAGCAACGCGTTGAAGTCGTCGACCCATTCCCAGACGAGGCCGTGCAGGTCGCGCGCGCCGTAGACGTTCGCTTCGCCGCCGACCGAGGCGAGCGCAGCGGTCGACGGCCGCGCATACCAAGTGAGGATGCGCTCGCGCCAGGCGGGATCCGCACGCGCGTCGGTCCTCGTCGCGTCAGCTGCGGCTGCGAATTCCCATTCGTACCACGTCGGCAGGCGAGCTCGTTCGTTTTCGCAGAACGCTTGCGCTGCGAACCAGCTCACCCACGTCACGGGTTGCTCGGACGACGCGGCCGGTCCGGGCGCATCCGGCGCGGACCATGACGATAGATAGCGCGACTCCGCGAAGACTGCGGGGGAGTGGTCGCGGCGCCACTGGGGATGCGCCCGCACGAACGCGAGAAACTCCGCGTTCGTGACCGGAGTGGCACGCAGGCGGAACGGAGCGACCGTCGCATCGCCGGCCTTGCCGTCGGCGGGCAGCACGCTGGTGAACGTACCTCCGGCCAGTGAGACGTAGTCCGCCGCGTACACCGTGCTCGCAACGCCGAGCACCGCGCATGCGATGCTCATCGACAGGGCAGGGGGGCGTCGCATCGCTGCCAGTCCGTTCAATGTGCCGCCGTCGCCGTGGGCGCAGGTTGCGCGCGGGCCTTGGCGACGTCGTCGACCGTGATGCGGCCGCCCGGATTGCCCCAGCTGTTCAGTACGTAAGTGAGAATGTTCGCGACTTCGTCGTCGTTCAACTGGGTCATCGGCGGCATGACCGAGTTGTATTCCTTACCGTTGACGGTGATCTTGCCGCTGAGGCCGTGCAGCAGGATGCCGACCGCGCGTTTGGCATCGGCGGCGATCAAGTCCGATTTCGCCAGCGGCGGAAACACGCCGGGCAGTCCTTCGCCGTTGGCCTGATGGCAGACCGAGCAGGTGCCGGTGAACAGCACCTGGCCGGCCTTGACCTGGTCTTCGACGGTCAGGGCGCCGGCCGCGGCCGCTTTCGTCGCGACCGCGACCGGCTTCAAGTTCGGCTCGGCGCGATCGCCCAGATACACCGAATCGACTTCCTTGCCGGAATAGATCGACTTGTTCTCCGTGCCGTCGACCTTGAGGATCGCGAGCGCGCCTTTGTTGAACGCGCGGAAGATCGAATGATCGACCAGCACGTAGCTGCCGGGCACTTCGGTATGGAACTCCACCATGACCGCGCCGCCGGCGGGGATCAGCGTCGTCTGTACGTTCTCCTGCTCGCGCGTGCCGCCTTCGTAGCGCACCCTGTCGAAGATCTCGCCGATCACATGGAAGCTCGAGACGAGATTCGGTCCGCCGTTGCCGACGAAGAGGCGTATCGTCTCGCCGGTCTTCGCAGCGAGCGCCTTGTCGCCGGTCAGCGCGCCTTCGGCGCCGTTGAACAGCACGTAGGTCGGCTTTTCGTCGATCGCCTTTTCCATGTCGAACGGCTGCAAGCCTTTCTCGCGATATTTTCCGGTCGTATAGAAATCGCCCTGCATCACGTAGTACTCGTGATCGACCTTGGCCAAGCCGCCGGGCGGCTCGATGAGGATCAGGCCATACATGCCGTTGCCCACATGCATGCCGACCGGTGCCGTGGCGCAGTGATATACGTAGAGGCCTTCATTCAGCGCCTTGAACGTGAACTGCGATTCGTGGCCGGGCGCGGTGAAACTCGACGCCGCGCCGCCGCCGGGGCCCGTCACGCCGTGCAGGTCGATGTTGTGCGGCATCTTGCTGGTCGGATCGTTGCGCAGGTGGAACTCGACCGTGTCGCCCTGGCGCACTCGGATGAAGCTGCCGGGCACGGTGCCGCCGAAGGTCCAGAACGTGTAGGAAACGCCTTCGGAGATAGGCATCTCCTTCTCGATGACGGTCAGCTCGACGATGACTTTCGCCGGATGGTCGCGGCCGACCGGCGGCGGAACGTGCGGAGGGCTCGTCAACACGGCATGGATCGGCTCGCCCTGTGGCGGACCGAAATCACCCTTGGCCGAGCCGCCCGTTTCCGCCGCCGCCGTCGCGGCACCGGCCGCATCGACGTCGGCCGAACGCGAACCGCACCCGGCGGCGGCCAGCGCGGCCGCCATCACACACGAGAGCATCAGGCGTTTCATGGCTTTTTCCCAAAGGCGCCAACGGGCACTGTGGGAAAAGTCTCCTCGATGCCGACCGGCGGCACCCTGATCTGGATCAAATGCGCCCCGATCCGGCGTGCGGCAGGCCTTCGGCTTGATCCGGATCAGCTGCAGGCACGCGCCACACAATGCATCACAAGGCCTTGGAGTAACCGGCCGCCACGCCGCCCGGGCGCGCGAGGTAGCGGTCAAAGCACATCGCGACGATGCGCAGAAGCGGCCGGCCGCGCGCGGTCGCCGCGATGCGATCGGGCGTCATAACGACGATGCCGTCCGCGGCGAGCTTCATCAGAGCTGCGCACTCGGCCGGAAATAGACCGCGAAATCGAGATTGTGCCGCGCCTCGAACGCGAGAATGTCGAGCTGCGGTTCGCGCGAGTCGTGCTCGTTCGGTGGCGAGGCCGTCGCGCTCACTGCGCCATGCAGAGCGGCAGGCCGGCGTAGCGCAGGAGATGCCGCGGCAGCGGATCGAGATAGGTTTCGCCGAGCCGCCGCTTGCCCTCCACGCCGGTGACGAGGAGGTCCACGCGCTGGCGCGACGCCGCTTCGAGCAGCACGTCGCCGGCGTCGGTGCCGGTCATATCGAGCGCCTCGCTCTGCACCGCGATCCCGTGCTGGGCGAGATGCCGCACCGGATCGAATGCGGGCCGGCAGACGGGAGGCTCGTCGGTGAGATCGCGCCACTTTCCGGTCAGCAAGATGACGTGGGCGGCGCGGGACAAGAGCGGAATCGCGCTGTGCAGCGCGCGGATGCACGCGGGCGATCCGTCGAACGCTATCGCGATACGCTCGAGCCGGCCGATCGCGTACATCGTTTCCGGCACGGCGATGCAGGTGAAACCTGAGAGCAGCATCTCGCCGATCAGCTCGGTCGTGTCCTCGCGGGTTTCGAGGCGGCGCTCGAGGACGATCGCGTCGTGCCAGTTGCCGGCCGCGCCCAGCACGTCGAGCGGATCGCCGAGCGCGACCTGCCAGTGCGTCGAGCGCACGCCGAGCTGGCGCGCCCACGCGGCGAAGCGCGGACCGGATTGCATCGCCGCCTGCACTTCTTCCTGCGCGTAGGCGACGAATTCGGCCAGCACCGAAGGCGGTGTGCCGGGCGGAGCACGGCGCGGGATCTGCGCTGCGATATGGATGCCGGTCAGCGAGGCGCCGAGTTTCGCGGACAGCTCCGCCGCATAGCGGATGCCGGGTCCCCAGACGTTGACGTCCGTACTGCAGGCGAGGATATCGCGCACGCGCGTGCGCTCATTGCAGCTTGAGGGTGTGGAGGACCTGCGTCGGGTCTTTGGGATCGCGCTTGCGGCGAAAGCCTATGAACTTCGCAAGATCGCGCATCGCCAGATTGTCGGCGGAGTCCAGCGAGATCATCGAGCGCACGCCGCGCGATCGCGCGACCTCGATCAGATGACGCATCAGCAACGAGCCGAGGCCGCGGTTGCGCCATTCGTCGGCGACCGTGACCGCGCATTCGCAGGTCTTGCCGTCCTTGCTCGTGCCGTAGCGCGCGACGCCGATCTCTTTTTTCTCGCTGTCGCGATGAACGAGCGCGACGAACGCCATGTCTCGCCGGTAGTCGATGTCGGTGAGGAGGCGGATAAGCTCCTCGCTCGGTTCGCTCATCTGGCCGAGGAAGCGCAAGCGGCGTGATTCGGGCGAAAGGCGCTTGATGAACGCGCGCTCGATCGCGGCGTCTTCCTTGTGGATGGGCCGAATGATGATGCGCGTGCCGTCGGACAGCGTTTCGGTCCAGCGCGGCGCATCGCGCGTCGGCGCGGACACGACGATGGCGCCGGCGGCGCGCTTGGTCGACGCGGTACGCCGCGGCGGTGTCGCGATTTTCTTCGGGCGTGCGGCCGATTTCGAAGTCTTGGTGCCGCGCTGGGCGGCTGAGGTGCGATTGCGCGTAGTCGTCTTGGTCATGTCCGCGATCTCCGTGGAGTCGGCGGTCAGCTTCGCGCCCGAGTGCGCCGCCCGTGTTGATCCACGTCACTTCGAGCGCGTATTCCCGGCCGGGTCCTCGATCCACGCATTCGCGGCGCGCGCGATCACGATCTCTTCGTCGGTTGGGACGACCAGCACATCGACACCGGAATCGGCGGCGCCGATGCGCGGGCCGTGCGCGCCGTTCGCGTGTGTGTCGATCGAGACGCCGAGCCACTTCGAATATGCGCAGATTCTTGCGCGCATCTGCGCGGAGCGCTCGCCGATGCCGGCACTGAAGACGAGCACGTCGACGCCGCCGAGCGCGGCCGCGAGCGATCCGATCTCGCGCGCTGCGCGGTACGCGAAAAGATCCATCGCCTGTTCCGCGGCGTCGCTGCCATCGGCCTCGAGCGTACGCAGGTCGTCGCTGATGCCCGAGACGCCGAGGAGGCCGGAGCGGTTGTACAAGAGATCGCCGACCTCGGCCGCCGTCATGCCGCGTTCTTGCATCAGATGCAGCAGCACGCCGGGATCGATCGCGCCGCTGCGCCGGCCCATCATCAGGCCGTCGAGCGCGGTGAAGCCCATCGTCGTCGCGACGCTTTTGCGTTCGCGCAATGCGCACAGGCTGGCGCCATGGCCGAGGTGCGCGATGACGACGCGTGCGTCGGCGCGCGCGCCCGCATGCGCGGCGAGCGCGCCCGAAAGATACTCATACGAAAGACCATGAAAGCCGTAGCGGACGATGCCTTCGTCCGCGAACGCGCGCGGCAGCGCGAACCACTGCGCGTTGCGCGGCTGCGTGCGATGGAACGCGGTGTCGAAGCAGGCGACTTGCGGCAAATCAGGCCACGCGCGTGCGACCATTCGCACGGCGGCAAGATTGTGCGGCTGATGATTCGGCGCGAGCGGCGCGAGGCGTTCGAGCGCGGCCAGCACGCGATCGTCGATGAACGTCGGCGCCGTGAATTCCATGCCACCGTGAACGATGCGATGGCCCGCGGCGCGCACCGTGACTCCGGGCAGACGCTCGGCGATGCGGTCGAGCAGCCACTGCCCGGTCGAGGCGTGATCGCGCGCGGACGGCGGCGTATCGCCGAGCGCGGCACCGAGCGGGCCGCTGGCGCTGAAGCTCGCGGCGTCGGTGCCGATGCGCTCGATATGACCGCGGCACAAAAGATCCAGCTCGCCGACGTGATAAAGCGCGAATTTGATGCTCGACGAGCCGACATTGAGGACGAGGATCGCCTCGCTCATGCCGGCGCCCGGCGCTTGCGATGCTCGACGAGGACCGCGAGCGCCGAGGAGGCGAGCCGCGAGAGCACGCTGTCGGAGCGGCTGGTCAGCACGATCGGCACGCGCGCGCCGAGCACGATGCCCGCGACTTCGGCGCCGGAAAGATAGATCAGCTGCTTGGCCAGCATGTTGCCGGACTCGAGGTCGGGAACGACGAGGATGTCGGCGTCGCCTGCGACCGGCGAGTTGATGTGCTTGGTGTCGGCGGAGGCGCGCGAGATCGCGTTGTCGAACGCGAGCGGTCCGTCGACGATGCCGCCGGTGATCTGGCCGCGATCGACCATCTTGCAAAGCGCCGCCGCCTCGACCGTCGATTTGATCTTCGGATAGACCGTCTCCACCGCCGACAGGATCGCGACCTTCGGTTTCGCGATCGCGATCGCGTGCGCGAGATCGATCGCGTTCTGCACGATGTCGCGCTTGTCCATCAGGTCAGGCTCGATATTGATCGCCGCATCCGTCAGCAGCAGCGGTTTTGGATACGTCGGCACGTCTAGCGCGAATACGTGGCTCATGCGCCGCTCGGTGCGCAGGCCCGAGGCGGTATCGACCACGGCCGCCATCAGCTCGTCAGTGTGCAGCGCTCCTTTCATCAGCGCGCGCACGGCGCCCGATCGCGCGAGCTCCACCGCGCGCGCCGCAGCGGCATGGCTGTGCGGCACGTCGACGATCTCGATGCCTTCGAGCGAGCGGCCAGCTTTCTCGGCGGCGGCGCGCACTTTCGCTTCGGGGCCGACCAGGACCGGCACAATCAGGTTTTCTTTTTTCGCTTCGAGCGCACCGAGGAGCGAGAGCTCGTCGCACGGATGCACCACCGCCATACGCAGCGGCTCGAGCGAGCGCGTCGCATCGATCAGCTGGCGATAACGCGCGCCAAGTTCGTGCATATGGATCTCGGGCAGCACGACCCGCGGCCGCCGCACCTTCAAGATCGGCGCGAGCACCAGCGCCTGGCCTTCGACGACGATCTCACCGTCCTGGTTGAGGCAGGCGCAATCGAGCGTCACGCGGTTGCCGGCGTGCTTTTCGCGAACGGTCACGCGCACCTTGATCGTGTCGCCGATGCCGACCGGCTTCTTGAAGTGTAGCGTTTGATCGACGTAGATCGTGCCGGGTCCCGGCAGCTCCGTGCCGAGCACGGCCGAGATCAGCGCGCCGCCCCACATGCCGTGCGCGATGACTTTGTGGAAAGCGTCGGATTTTGCGAAATCCTCGTCGACGTGCGCCGGGTTGACGTCGCCCGACAGCACGGCGAAAAGCTCGATGTCTTGCTTGCGCAACGTGCGCTCGAGCTCGGCGCTGTCGCCGACCTTGAGCTCTTCCCAGGTCTTGTTCTCGATGTACTGCATGGCGGCCCTCCGCAGGTGCGCGCGCGTGCAGCACGAGCAACAGTTGCGCAGGATACCGCGTGGGCGCAGGCGCATGGCGCGCCGTCTTGATCGTGATCAATCGGCGCGAGCGTCGATGCCGCTAACGTGATGCCGTCGTGGAAGCGTCCGCGACGGCGATCCGCGCGGAGATCCGATTGCGATGATGTCGCTGACCTGCCACGGCGCCGCCCCGGGCGAGCGCATCGCGCTGGACTGAGTCCTTCACTGCGCGACTTGATTCAGATCAGAACGGCGAGCACCGCTCGCCGGTAGCGTTGCCGGCACGATCGAGTGCACCGCGGCATGACGCGCGCGGGTGCCGACAGGAGACCGTGCGATGCAGGACATACTCGTCCATACCAGCAGTTTCAAGCAGCCCTGGAGCCGTGCCATCGAATACGGCGGCCGGCTCGCCGCCATGATCGGCGCTTCGCTGACCGGCGCGTACATCTATCCCTCGCCGCTGTACGCGGCGCCGCGTTATTGTCCGCCGGACCTCATCACGGCGATCTTCGAGAACGCGCGCGCGCTCGAGGCGGCGGCGCAGTCGGCGCAAAGTCCGTTCGCGTTGTGGGCGCGATCGCTCGGCATCAACCACACCTCGTGGCACGTCGCGGAAGGCTACCTGCCGGACGCGCTCGCGCAGATCGGCACGTGGCACGACCTGCTCGTGCTGGAGCTCAACGGCGACGAGCCCTGGGGTTCGGCTCCCGACGTCGCCAGCCTCGTGCTTGCTTCGCACCTTCCTTGCATCGTCGTGCCCACGGCCGAAGTGCGCGGCGCGCGCCTGGACTGCATCGCGCTGGCGTGGAACGGCGCACCCGAGGCGGTCCGCGCGATCCATGCCGCGATGCCGCTCCTGCAGCACGCCAAACGTGTCGTGCTGCTGTGCGGAGAGAGACGGCCTGCCTATCTCGACGTGACCTGGAAGCCGGCGTTCGACATCCTTCCGTATCTCGAGCGCCACGGCATCGACGTCGAATCGAAGGACATCGGCGCCGACGACGAGCATGCGGGCGAGGCTTTGCTGGAAAACGCCACGAAGCTCGAGGCGGACTTGCTCGTGATGGGCGCGTACGGCAGGACCCGCTTCAGCGAATGGGCGCTCGGCGGCGCGACGCGGCACGTGCTCAATCATGCGCGCCTGCCGTTGTTCATGCGCCACTGAGAGAGCACACGGCTCGCGCGTCGGGACGGTGAGCGTGGATCCGTGGGTGTACGGCGTTTCAGCGGGGTACCGTTTCTGATCGATAGCCTCAGAAGCGGTAGGCGGACGCGGAGCGCTTCACTCCAAGCGCTCCGCGTTTCGTTCGGTTTGGCGCAGGCGGCCGATCAATCGACGGGCATCTTTTCCCGTGTCGCGGGTGCGCCTTCTGCCGAGCTCTCGCGCACAGGCCAGCCGTGATCCGGCGGATTCCAGATCACGGCACCCAGGCCGTATGCCGCAGCCAGAAGTGCAGCGTGGCGCTGATCGCGCGCGTCGGGCATCTGCGCGACGGCGAGGGGGTAGGAGATCGGCGCATCGATCCAGGGTTGGATCGCGGCGCGCATTTCGATCTGTTCGGTGACCGGAATCTGCGCGAGCGTCTGCCAGGCGTGCAGTCCGCTGTGCCGATTCGCCACGTCGCGGCTTATCGTCATCGCATAACCGGATGAAGACACGACGCGCGAGGTGTCGCGCGTCGCGACGACATACGCTTGATCGGCGCCGCGCAGCGGATCGACGGCATCGGCGACATTGTTAGCGAGCAGCGCGAGCCGCGGTTGCGAGGTGATCGAGGTGACGCGCACGTGGCGCGAGCCGTGACGGTCGAGGTCAGCCTCGAGTTCCGCGCCGAGCACGTCGGATTCGAGCAGGTGCGTGGATATCGACGGCGCGACACGGCAACGTCCGCGCTCGCGCGCGAGGCGCACGGATTCGTGCAGGCACGCCCGCGCCAGCTCGCTCGCGATGTCCCGCGCGATCGAGCGGCCGAGCGCGCTGCCGTAGCGCACGCGCAGGAATGCGAGCGCGTCGGCAAGCCCGATGATGCCGACGCCGATCGCGGATTCGCCGCGCGACGTACGCCGCGCCGCCAACATGCCGGCGTTGTCCAGCGCACGCACGGCGAGCGCGGCGGTCTCCGCAAATGCGACGTAGTCGAAACGCGCACCGGTCGCAAAGCGCCCGCGCACGAAGACGGCGGCGTTGACGACTGCGACGAGCCCATCGTCGCGCCAATCCGCCTGCTCTGTGCCCGCGGTCGTCAGGAGGCTTTCGTCGAGCAAAAGCTTCCACGACGCGCACGCGTCGACCAGGCGTTTTTCGAATATGCCCGGCAAGGCTTCGACGGAGGCGAGAGCGCGCGCGACGCGCGTCCACGTATCGTCGATCGAGAAATCGCCGATCCGGCCGTCGCGGCGCCAGCGGAACCAGGCGTCCCAGGCTTCTACGGCGGCCGGGTCGATGAAGGAGGTATTGCCGCGCATCAGGATCTCGGTGGGAGGGTTCGAGTTTGCCGAGTGTCCGTCGATCGCCACGGCCCGCACTTGAGCGGCATCAAGTCGCTGCAACGCCGCTGCTGTTACGTACGGTTACAAACCGTTGCCGATCCGACGTCGTCCCGAGAGTCTTCGCCGGTAGTCTCCTCGTCGAATCGAACCCCGAGGACGCTGTCATGACCCTTCTCACCGCCACCGCCACGCTCGTCGCTCCGACCCATCGCGCGCACGCCGTGTCCACGCTCGCAGAAGGCATCGACATCGAGCTCCTGCGCCGGTATGTGTCCGTCACGCGCCGCAAGATTCTCGCGGGACAATACGTCTACCGCGCCGGGCAGCCGTTCCACGCTTTGCACCTGGTGCATGTCGGCTGCTTCAAGACCAGCGCGCTTTCCGACGACGGTCGCGAGCAGGTGACCGGTTTTCGCATGCGCGGCGACCTGCTCGGCGTCGAATCGATCGGCCTTCGCACCTACGCCTGCGATGTGATCGCGCTCGAAGACGGCGAGGTGTGGGATCTGCCGTACCCGCCGGTGCTGACCGCATGTATGGAGATTCCGGAGCTGCACATGCGCCTCACCGCCGCGCTCGCGCAGGAGATTCGTCTCGATCGCGCTTGGATGCTCGCGCTCGGTACGTTGTCGGCCGAGCAGCGCGTCGCCGCGTTCCTGGTCGACATTGCCGGACGCCACGCGCGGCTCGGATTCAGCGATCGCCATTTCATCCTGCGCATGAGTCGTCAGGACATGGCGAGCTTCCTCGCGCTCAAGCACGAGACGGTCAGTCGCGCGCTGTCGCACCTGCAGGACATGGGCTGTATTTCGGTGCTGCGCCGCGAGGTCAAGGTGCTGGACGAGGAAGGTCTGCGCGCGCTCGCGAACGGATCGGCGTTCGTGCACTGAGATACACACGAAGCTGCGAAAAGATCACTCGTCGCCGAACGCCTTGCGCACGACGGCGGCGAGCTGTTCGCGCCGATAGGGCTTGCGCAGCACTTCGATGTCCGAAGACGCGTCGGGTCCGCCCGATGCACGCTCGTAGCCTGACGTGAGCAGGATGCGCAGGCCGGGGCGCAGCTTCTTCGCTTCGCGGGCGAGATCGAAACCGGTCATGCCGCTGCCGAGCACGATATCGGAGAACAAAAGCTCGATGTCGGTGCGTGCGGCGAGCATTTCGAGCGCGCTTTCTCCGTCGGCCGCCTCGCAGATCGTGTAGCCCAGCGAGCGCAGGAACGCGAGCGCAATGCCGCGCACTTCCGGTTCGTCCTCGACGACGAGAATCGTTTCGCGGCCCTTGTGCAGCGGAGCCGGGATCGGCGCGCCGTTCGCGGTCACGCGCGGAGAGCTGGCGGGCAAGAACAGCTCGATGCGCGTGCCATAGCCGAGCGTGCTATCGATCGTCATCCGTCCGCCGGACTGCTTGACGAAGCCGTAGACCATGCTGAGGCCCATGCCGTTGCCTTTGCCGGCCTCCTTGGTCGTGAAGAACGGCTCGAGCGCACGCGCGAGCACGTCCGGCGTCATGCCGATGCCGGTGTCGGTGACCGTGAACACGACGTACGCGCCGGGCGGCAGCTCGCCGTCGCTCTCGGTGAGGACGTCTTTGCGCGCTTGGATCGTGACGGCGCCGCCGCGCGGCATCGCGTCGCGCGCGTTGAGCGCGAGATTGATCAGCGCGGCATCGAGCTCGCCCGGATCGGCGAACACCGGCGGAATGTCCGGGGGACACTCGACCGTGACCGCGATGCGCTCGCCAAGCGTGCGTTGCAGCATCTCCTTGAGATCGGCGAGGAGCTGCGCGGGCAGCACAGCGCGTGGTATCAGGCGCTGGCGTCGCGCGAACGCGAGCAGCTTGCGCGTCAGCACCGCACCGCGATCGACCGCGCGCAACGCGCTGTCGATGATTTCGCGAAGGCCGGACTGGTCGGCGGTCTCCGCCTCGAGCAACTGCAGGTTGCCGGATACCACGGTAAGGAGATTGTTGAAATCGTGCGCAATGCCGCCCGTGAGCTGGCCCACGGCGTCGAGGCGCTGCGAGTGCGCGAGCTGCTCTTCGCTACGGCTGCGCTGCACCGCGGCGGCAATGATGTTCGCGACGGATTGCAGGAAATGCAGCGCGTCGCGATCGAAGCGTTCGCGGTTCTTCGAGAGTGCGAACAGCGCGCCCATCGGTTCGTAACGATCGAGCAGAGGTACGGCGGCGGCATCCTGGAATCCGGCGTGCGCCAACTCGGCGACGAGAGGTGCCGCCGTCGCAGCGTCGAACTGGGTCAGTGTCAGGCCGACCGGCGCGCCGTCGGCGAGCTTGCCGAACAGCGTCGCCAGCGGGACGACGCGCGGCAGCGCGTCGCGCAGGCGTTCCGGGAGGCCCGTCTCGCCGCGCACGTGCAGATCGTCGCGGCGCGATCCGGAGAAAAGCACGGCGACGGCGCTTACCTCGAGCGCCGAGGCGATCAGCGCGGGCACGCTTTCCACGGCGATTTCGTAGCTGGGCGATTCGAGCGCGAGGCGGCCGATCTGCGCGGCGAAGGTGTCGTGCCGAGCACGCTTGAGCGCCTGGCGCACGCGATGCGTTTCGGAGATGTCGCGGATCGATGCGGCGAACAGCACGCCCTCGCCGGTGCGGATCGGACTGAGGCCGATCTCGACCGGAAACGCCTCGCCGCTGCGGCGTACACCGGTCAGCTCGTAGCCTGCGCCCATCGGACGCACGCGCGGATTGTCCATGTAGCTGGAACGGTAACCGACATGCGCGCCGCGC
>Ga0068859_100000779_pt1 | contig 32219 bp, 35 predicted proteins | sample KBSSwiS22_FD_66585 | JGI IMG/M metagenome (GOLD analysis project Ga0068859, IMG submission 66585) | Switchgrass rhizosphere microbial communities from Kellogg Biological Station, Michigan, USA - KBS Switchgrass S2-2 | ecosystem: Host-associated > Plants > Roots > Rhizosphere > Soil ...
CCCTTGCCGCATCAGGACCATTGACGCGCGGGCCTTGCCGAGCCAGTTGGGGACGATGCCGCACAGCACCTCTTCCGATCCGCACAGCTTCAAGCGGCGCGGCGTCCTGTTCGTCCTGTCGTCGCCCTCGGGCGCGGGCAAGTCGACCATAGCCCGCAAGCTTCTGGCCGCAGATGATGACCTGCAAATGTCGGTCTCGGCGACGACGCGGCCAATGCGTCCCGGCGAGGTCGATGGGGTCGACTATCATTTTGTCGATGTGCCGCACTTCAAGGCAATGGTGGCGGAGAATCAGTTCCTGGAATGGGCGCATGTCTTCGGCCATCGCTACGGAACGCCGCGTGCGCCGGTGGATGAGATGCTGGGGCAGGGCCGCGATGTGCTCTTCGACATCGACTGGCAGGGCGCGCAGCAACTCTATCAGATCGCAGGCGGCGATGTGGTGCGCGTGTTCATTCTGCCGCCCTCGATGGAGGAGCTGGAACGCCGCCTGCGCGGCCGGGGCACCGATACGGACGAGGTGATCGTGGCGCGCATGGCCCGCGCGCATGGCGAAATCGCGCACTGGGACGGCTATGATTATGTGCTCGTCAATGACGATGCGGAGGCCTGCTTCAACAAGGTCCAGACCATCCTCGACGCGGAGCGCATGAAGCGCAGCCGCCAGACCGGCCTGATCGGCTTCATCCGCAAGATGACGACACCGGGGCAGTAGCACCCCTTTCGTTATCTCAGCGAAGGCTGGGATCTCCCGAGGCGGGGCACTTGTGGTCCGAGATCCCGGCCTTCGCTGGGATGACGGGGGTGAGCGCTGGCATGACGGCGGAGGCAACAAGATGCTGGCATATGGGCACGGATTGGTTACGCTCTCCCCAAATCACAAGGAGAGCGGTCCATGTTCGTCAAGTTCATCAGTGCCGACCGGGTTGCAACGGCGGTGAACGCGTCGCAGGTCACATTTATCTCATCCGTGACGGATGGCACCCGGATAAGATTCGGCGAAGGCCGCAGCGTCACCGTTATCGAGCCGATGGACGAGGTGATCGAGACGCTCAACCGGACAAGGCAGTTGCCGCAGGAATGACGACCTAACGCCCCTCGCACAGCGCTGCGAGCTGCTCGGCGACCGCGCTCCAGCCCGGCTCGAAACCCATCTCGCGATGCTGCGCCAAGGCTTCCTCGGTCCAGTGGCGCGCACGGGCGGTGTAGCGGGTGCCGTCGCCCTCGGGCTCGATCTCGAATATGCCGATCATGAACGGGCCCTGCGGCATCAGATCGGCAGTCATCGCATCGGTAAAGGCAAAGCGGCGGCCGGGTTCATAGGCAAGGTAGATGCCGTCGCTCGGCTCTTCCTCCCCATCGGGACCGCGCATCACGAATGCAGCGCGGCCGCCTGGGCGCCGGTCCAGCTCGATGATCTCGGTCGTCCAGGGCTTTGGACACCACCATTCGGTCATGCGCTCGGTCATGACGTTCCAGACCGTTTCCGGCGGCGCGGCGATGTGCCGCGTGACCTTCAATTCAAGCGGCGCGTTCACTGTGTCGACTGTCATAGATCCTCCACATTGCCATAGGCTTTGGTGATCAGTTCGAGCAGATGCCCGTCCGGGTCCGCGAAATAGACGCCGCGACCGCCCCAGTGCCGGTTGATCTCGCCCGGATGTTCGCGCGCGGGATCGGCCCAATAGGGGATGTTCTGCGCCTTTATCCGCGCGAAGCCGGCGTCGAATTCCGCGTCACTGACCAGGAACGCATAATGCTGGCCGGCGACCTTGCCCTCCTTGTCCATGAAGTCGAGCGAGACGCCGTTGGCGAGTTCGACCACCATGAAGTGGAGGAAGGGCCGGGCGGGCGGCAGTCCCAATATGTCGGTCAGGAACGCGCTGGACCGATGCCGGTCATGGCACCAGATGATGGTGTGGTTGAGGGCTGCCGTCATGGCGTCAGTCCCTGTCCGGTGCGCCGAGCGGGAAGAACGGGCGGAACGGCCGCGCCTCCTCCACGCACCGGGCGACGGATGGGCGCGCCAGCAGCCGGGCGCGATAGGCGGCAAGACGCCCCAGCGCCGCATCGATCGGCCGCACCCAGTCGGCATAGAATAGCGACGGCGCCGCCGCGCAGTCCGCCAGGGTGAAATCCGCCCCGCAGACCCAGCCTTCCACCGGCAGCCGCCGGTCGAGCCAGGCATAGATGGCATCAAGCGCTATCCTCGCCCGGCCGACCCGCGCCTGGTCGGGATTGGCCGCATCGAGAATATATTCGTTCACGACCTGCTGCATCGGGCCCATGACATGATTGTCGAAAACCCGGTCCATGAAGCGGATGTCGAGTGCGGCATCGCCATCGTCCGGCAGCAGGCGCGGGCCGGCCGGGGAATGCCGGTCGAGATATTCGATGATGATCGAGGATTCGATGATCGGCTGCCCATTATCGGCCAGCACCGGGAACTTGCCCAGCGGCCAATAGGCCTTGAGCGCCTCGAAATGCTCCGGGTGATCGGGGTCGATCACCCGGAAGGTGAACGGTATCGCCTTTTCGTACAGCGCGATCTGCGCCTTCCACGTATAAGAGGAGAAGGGATGGCCGTAGAGTTCAAGCATGCGATGTCTCCGCCACCGCTGCCTCCATGGCGGCGATGTCGATCTTGCGCATCGTCATCATGGCCTGGAAGGCCCGCCGCGCGACGTCGCGGTCGGGGCTCGACAGCAACGCCATGGCCGGCTTGGGCACGATCTGCCAGCTGAGGCCCCAGCGGTCCTTGAGCCAGCCGCACTGCGATTCCTCCCCGCCATTGGCGATCAGCGCATTCCACAGCCGGTCGGTTTCCCCCTGATCCTCGGTATGGATCTGGAAGCTCACCGCTTCGGTGAACTTGAACAGTGGTCCCCCGTTCAGGCCCATGAATTTTGAGCCCGCCAGGGTGAACTCGACCACCAGCACTGCGCCCTCTGGCCCCGACGGATTGTCGGACGGCGCACGCTGCACCTTGTCGATATGGCTGTCCGGCAGGAGCGACGTGTAGAAGGCGGCCGCCTCCTCCGCGACGCCGTCATACCAGAGGCATGGGACGATCTTGCTCATGGATTGCTCCTTTCCCGTCGCTGGCGCTGTTACTTGCGCGCGCCGACCAGTCCGAAATGGGCGCCCTGCGGGTCGATGCCGTTCATGGCGAAATCGCCGCCGGGGATTTCCATCGGGCCATTGGTGATGGTGCCGCCGCTGGCTTCAATGGTGGCCTTGGCCTCGTCGATGTCTGCGACCCGGAAATACTGGTTCCAGTGCGGCGGGCCCATTTCGGGGGTGCAGGGCATGATCGCGCCCAGCATCGCGCCATGGCGGATGAACTGATATTTGCCCATCGGACCCATATCCATCTCGCCGTCCATCACCCAGCCGAAGCGGTCGCCATAGAAGGACCAGGCCGCCGCCGGATCGGATGTGCAAAGCTCGTTCCACGCGCAATGGCCGACGCGGGGCTGGTCATAGGCAAAGGCGAGGCTTTCTCCTTCTCCGGTGGGCGTCGTCACATAAAAGGGCGCGCCCTGCGGATCGGTCACCATGGCGATGCGCCCGACATTCGGGATATCCATGGCCGGCATCAGCACGCGGCCGCCGGCCGTGGTGATCGCGGTGACGCTGGTGTCCACATCATCGACCGTGATATAGCCGAGCCATGACGGCCGCGCGCCGTGCTCCGCCATTTCCGGCGTGATTGCCATCAGCCCGCCGATGCTGTGCTCGGGCGCATTGACTATGCGATAGTCCATGTCGGACTGACCGCTATCGCCGAACGTCCACCCGACCACCGGACCGTAAAAGGCCTGCGCCGCATCAGCGTCCGTGGTCAGCAGTTCGTACCAGATGAAGTCGCCATGCTTATTTGCCATCTTTTATCTCCCAACTCATTTTTCGAGTGTCACCACGGGCGCGAAGCCGCCGTAGATCATGCGCTTGCCGTCGAACGGCATCGGGTTCTTTTCTGGATTGAACCGATCATCGGTCTTCATGAGGTCGTTCATCTTGCCCATGGCCGCATCGCGGGTCGTCTTGTCCGGCCATTCGACCCAGGAGAAGATGACCGATTCCTCTGCCGTCGCCTGCACGGCGCGGTGGAAGTCGGTCACTTTGCCGTCGGGCACGTCATCGCCCCAGCATTCGAGGATGCGCTCGGCGCCCAGTTCCATGAAGAGGCTGTCGGCGCTCCTGGCATGGTCGATGAACTTCTGCTTGTTCGCGGTTGGCACCGCGATGACGAAGCCGTCGATATAGCTCATGATAGGTTCCTTTCGCATGAGAGGCGCTGGTGCGCTGGGTAGCCGTCCTTAAACAGCACGGCGATCGTATCGCATGGCTCTGCCGGCCCCCGGCCATGCTGGCAGAACGTCGGGCAGGGCGGCCGGTTTCATCCAGTGGGGTTCATCCGACGAATTCATCACGCCGCCGCCTCGGTGAAGTCCGCCATCTGCGCGGCCAGCGCGCGGATATAGGCGGGCCGGGCCGCCGCGCGGGCCTGATAAGCGGCAAGATTGGGTTGCTCCGCTACCAGGTCGGTGTTGCGCAGGATAAGCAGCACGCTTGCCATCAGCAGGTCGCCGACGGTGAAACGGCCCTCCAGCCAGTCCTTGTCGCCAAGCGCGGCGGCAAGCTGGGCGAGGCGGTCGCGCACCAACCCCACGCCGGGGCTGCTCTCCTTTGCCCAATCCTTATCCTTGTCGAAAAGGCCGACCGCTCTGAGCTCCATGATATACGGCTCGACGCTGTTGAGTGCCGCAAAGCACCAGGCCATGGCGCGCGTGCGGCCGGCCTCGTCGCGAGGCAGCAAGGTCTCGCTGCGCTCGGCGAGATAGAGGACGATCGCGCCGGATTCGAACAGATGCAGATCACCCTCGATAAAGGCGGGCACCTGGCCGAAGGGCTGGTCGGGGATGCGCGTCTCGGGTCCGGCGGTCCGGCGGTCGAACAGGCGCACGCGGTAGGGCAGGCCCAGTTCCTCAAGCGCCCAGCGCACGCGCAGATCCCGGACGAGACCGCGTGCAAGCGGCGGCACCCAGCTATAGCCGGTGATTTCGATGGTAGCGTTCGGATCTACGGGCATTGTCACTCTCCTCCGTCAGGCCGATGCGCTTTGGTCCTGGACGGCCATCGCCGCCTCGACGTCCATCCATACGGCCTCCCAGATGTGGCCGTCCGGGTCGGCGAAGGACCGCGCATACATGAAGCCGTGATCCTGCGCGGGATTGGCATCGCCCTGTCCGCCGGCGCTGACCGCGCGCGCGACCGTCGCGTCGACGGCCTCCCGGCTTTCCTCGCTGAGGGCCAGGCCCACCTGTGCGCAGGTATGCGCATCGATGATCTTCCGGTCGGTGAAGCTGGCGAAACGCGCATGGGTCAGGAGCATGGCGTGGATAGTGTCGGAAAAGCTGACCATGGCGGCGCTATCGTCGCAAAAGCGCGGGTCCTTGGCGGCGCCGACGGCCTCGTAGAAGGCGATGGACTGCGCCAGGTCGCGCACCGGCAGGTTCACGAAGATCATCTTCTCCATCTCTCGGCCCCTTCCTCATTTCGGCGCGTTTTGGCCGACTCGATGTTGACAAGCATGCCGTGAAAATTAGATAATGCAACTATGGAGTTAGAAAAAATAACCCAAAAGCGACGGGTCGCCCGAAATCGCGGATTTCACGATGCCTGTGGCATGGCTCACGCGCTCGAATTGATCGGCGACCGCTGGGCGCTGTTCGTCGTGCGTGAGCTTATGCTCGGTCCGCGACGTTTTAGTGACCTTCGTGCCGACCTCCCCGGCCTGAGCGCCAATGTGCTGACCCAGCGCCTGCAGGAACTCGAAGTCAGCGGCATTGTCGAGCGGACCAAACTGCCGCCGCCTGCCAGCGTGCAGGTCTATGGCCTCACCGAATGGGGCTATGAGGCCGAGCCGATCATCCAGGAACTGGGCCGTTGGGCCTGCCGGTCGATCGGGCATGATCCCACGCTGCCGGTCAGCGGGGTGTCGATCCTGCTCTCGTTCCGGACGATGATCGACCGCAGCCGGATCGGCGATCTCGACCTGTCGATCGGCTTCCGCTTCGGCGAGGATGCCTATCTGGGCCATGTCGGGCCGGAGGGTTTCACGGTGGCGCGCGGCGATGCGGTGGCGGGCGACATCCTGTTCGCGGGGCACCCTTCGGCTCTGGCCGGGTTCATCTATGGCGGTGTACCGCTGGAGGCGCTCGCCCAAGCCGGCGCGTTGCGCCTCAGCGGCGACCCGGCCCTCGCCGCACGCTTTGCCGATCTCTTTGTGTTGCCGCCCAAATTCATGCCTCCCGGCGCAGGAACCTAAACCGCTCGACAGGGTGGCGGCAGCGCCCCATAGAGCGCAGTGGGAACAAAGGGGGACCCTCCATGGTCGCGACTGTCGCAACCGTCGCCTATCTCGGACTCGAGGCGCGCGGCGTCGAGGTTCAGTGCCAGCTGGTGGCGGGCCTGCCCAATTTCATCGTCGTGGGCCTGCCCGACAAGGCGGTCGCGGAGAGCCGGGAGCGGGTGCGCAATGCCATTGCCGCCATCGGCCTGTCGCTCCCGCCCAAGCGCATCACCGTCAATCTCTCGCCTGCGGACCTCCCCAAGGAAGGGTCGCATATCGACCTGCCGATCGCGATGGCGCTGCTCTGCGCCATGGGCGTGGTCGATGCCGAGGCGCTGGCGGGCTATTGCGTCGTTGGTGAACTGGCGCTCGATGGCCGGATCGCACAGTCGCCGGGCGTCCTGCTGGCCGCGCTGCATGCCGGGTCCAACAACCTCGGTCTCATCTGCCCGGCGGCGCAAGGCTCCGAGGCGGCGTGGGCGGCGAATGTCGAGGTGTTGGCCGCGCGCGACCTGATCGGCCTGCTCGGCCATTTGAAGGGCACCGGCCTGCTGCCGGCGCCCGTCCCCGGAGAAGTCGAGCCACCGCGCGTTGCCGCCGACCTTGCGCAGGTCAAGGGGCAGGAGATCGCCAAGCGCGCACTGGAAATCGCCGCCGCCGGGGGACACAACCTGCTCATATTATAGCGTATTAAATTCATGCTCGGAATCTTCAAGGGAAGAACCAAAAGTCGGCGAGGGCGTCAAAGTCGCACCTTTCTGATAATGGCCTACCAAGCGCACAGGCGGGTCTGATCGTTGATCCAGCAAGCCCCCTCTCGTTGAAGGTCGCCGAGGGAGCTGTGTGCATGAGTCACGCCGGCCTCCTCATTCCAGTTGCCATGACCAATGCTGCCTTCCACATCCACATCAGCAAAGTACCCGTCGATATTGTCGTCGGAAATCTGAAATGATCCTCCTTCACGGGGATAAAATCTGCAGGGCCCATCGATGAAGGTTTTTCCTCCGACAGTCAGAAGGCACTTTGCACCCTTCGAAGGTGGCGTTTTGTCATCCTCGTTAGAGGCATTTGGACTGTCTGCAACAGCAGAACCTATCGCAGCGGAGTCGCTCTCCCGCGGAGCGCACTCGTCCAAGACTGAGCGTAGGGTGTTATCCGTCTGATTTATCGAAAGGTAGTGAGGACCATCGGTCATAGTGAGTTTGACCGTAATTTGTGCCCCCTGTTGTAGTAGTCTCGCTCTTTGCCCGATGGGCAGGTACGAGGACAATTCAGTCAAAGGTGCCACGATTTCAATTGAGTTCAAGCCCTTTGGGTAAGATACGTCCAAACGAAAAGGGGGTTGATCGTCAACTCTTAAGGCAAAATTGTCATCATCGGTACGAATGATAGGAATTTTTCCAGATTCTTCAGCGGAAGACTCAAAAACATACTCTAATGAAGAGTTTGATCGGCATGATATCGTGATATATATTTTGTATCCGTCGAGATTATAATTTTTGCTTGCAGAAATAATTTGCTGATCCGTCATCGGATCCATAGAATTTGATCTAGACCATGTACTATCCCGGTCCACCCGGTTTGTCTGCTGCACCCCTGTATAAGTTGAATGCGACGAAGATGGAATGTATCCATACAAAAATATTGCTGCGCCAACAATGCCGATAATTAAAATCGTAATTTCTATCCATTTGTCGGCGGCCTCGCCTATATTAGGTTTTGTCGTGACATCATCATTTGTTGCGTCTTTGGTATCTTTGCCGTTTTGCAAAAAATAAAGGATCATGCCAACAATAATCGACAGCGAAGAAACGATTATATAGTTTTGTTTATCATTAATAAGTCCAATATTATTTATGCGCCCAAATATGGTATTTACGCTTGGATCGATTGACAATGAGAATATCAAAAAGCAAATGCCCAAAGTTAATATTATCGATCCAATCGTTTTCATGCTTAAATCCCCCGCATATCGTCCTTAATGTTATTATCTTATCTCATATACCCAAACGCCTAAACCGGATATTTACCAAATTATACATCATCTGCTTCGTACGACGCCGTCAACGACACCGGAAAGTAAATTGCCGTTAAAGTCACTCACATATGTTTCTCCATGCATGTCAGGATGGTAATGGCAGAAGTATGAAATAGCCATTCTGGTCATAGCCTTGCTATCATGAAGTAATTTAACGTCGGGCGTTGATATGTATAAGACGTTATTGCTATACCTTTTAGCGAGAAGGATTTTGTTATAAATTTGAACGTCGCTCTCGAAGCGACGGTCAACTTGCTTACAAAATTTCATAGTCAACTGTGAGTGAGCAGGACTCCCGGTCGCTGCCAGCGAAAAAATAAGAACTATCCGTCTGATCATATTCGTCCCATCAATCAGCGTGTCCCCAAAATGGGGACGCTTCACATCGGCTATATGAGGTTTTGCTTGGGATCAAGCAGGGCCAGTCGATGCAGCGGGGATGGGTGGTTTCACCCGAATATCGAGCAGCAATCGAGGCTATCAAAAACGCTCGACTGGCGGCGGATGTGTCTCAGCGGGAGCTTGCTCGCCGCCTTGGCAAACCCCCATCCTTCATCAACAAAATCGAATTGTTGGAACGACGGCTGGATATCCTTGAGTTCATCATAATTGCGCAGGCGCTTGGGCTGGAGGCGGAAACGCTGATGCGAGAAGTTGTTGAACGCCTCTCATTTACGGCTTCAAAGTCTAAGCACACGCATCGCTAGGCCCTTCGCCGGGAGCCCGGAGGCCGAAACTGATGCGCCGCTGCGTGCCTCAGCGCGGGGTACACAATTCCGCGGCTGACTAAATTGTCTCGAAAAAGGAGACCAGCAAGGAAGCGCCTTGCCCTAGAGGCATAGCGGGAGTACCCCCCCGGGACCGGGGGGAAAGTAATGATTAAGCAGTATATTGATGTGATCGTTCACATACCTCTTGAGGAGGAATATAGAGAATTTATTGAACTTTTTCCTACCCGGGAAAATATTAGTACAGAGACGCACTTAGCTTACATCGTTGATGCCCCTTCCCAATTACGGGTTGCGGTAGTCCTTCAGAACGGAATGGGACGATCAGCAGCGATGGCGGCCTGCGCCTCAATGCTGGAACATTACACCTGCAAGCTTTACGTTTGCTTAGGTATTGCAGGTGGCCTTTCGAAAGACCTGTCGTTAGGCGATGTCTGCTACACGGGCAATTTGATCGATGTGTATGATAACTCGAAGGTCACTGATGCCGGCGAAGGCGGCATCAACATAGCCTTCAATCCGGAACACTATAGGACTTTGGACCGGCTTTCAGTCGCACTTGGTTTTGTTCGAACCATGACCGAACTAAAGCCCCTCCTAGAGTTCTGGACCGAGGATCAAGCAAATTTTGCGCAGAGACTGCTGAACGCTCCCGTGGCTGGGCGTGACGGCGAGGATGAGACCATTGGCGCCCCAAAGTGCTTAAATGGCTTTATCGTGTGCGGTGCTGTTAGCGAGAGCGATAATTATCGAGAGCGTTTAAAGGGCATCACCCGCAGCATTCTTGCCGTTGAAACCGAGTCCGGAGCGGTGTTTGACCTCTGCGGGCGGCGTGGCATCGAGGCGCTCACTATTCGAGGCATTTCAGATTATGCAAATCGCTCAAAGTGCGAACTCGAAGGTGCAACTAAAAACCAAGTGCGGAAAATCGCCGCCCATAACGCCGCATCATTTTTGCACATGCAATTGCAGAACTCAGTCTTTCTTGCGGCTCTGGGGCGACTGGCGGCGAACGAAAATACATCACCCTTACTTTCACTGATTGAGGTGCCAGCTGCGGCTAAATTACCGGAGCTTATAGACGCTCTCTCCGTTAATTTTGATGCAAAGCTAAGGGAGCTGTCACCCCAGTATAGGACTAAGCCATCCGGATATCGCCTACCCACGCCGCGTTTAAAGCCGGCCAATGAGCTGGCTGGCGGCGACCCACGAGAAAGGCCATCGGCACTTGAGGTGCAAGCCGTGCTTGCGCAGAATCGGAAGATGATCATTCATGTGCCCCGCACATACCCTGATCCCGCTCTTTCCTACGTCCTCGCGAATGGCTTGCTGCTCTCCGACGTCGGCGGGAAGAAGGTGGTTCCGGTTGTCATAAACGGCTCAATGATTGGACCGCCAAAATCGGGACTGATGCAAGCCTCTGATATTCCCTTGATCCACGACATTGCGCAACATGGCGGAGAATACATTTGGATAATTGACTCACCAATCCTTACGTCCAAAACGCGATTAGCATTCTTGGTGAGCCAGATTAAGGATCTTGAAAATGGCAGGGTTATAATTGTTACACGTGATGACAAAAGTTTTATCCAAGAGCTGGATCTGAAACGTAGCCTATCGGCTGAAGGATTTGATGTCTGCGATGTTTCATTCGCAGAGATGGCGAATTTCCTAGAGTATAGTTTTGAGATGCCTGTTGCTGAGGCGGAGGTTGTGGCTCTCAAGTTACGGCAATTATTTCACGATTTCTCTCTTCCCGCTCACCCATCATTCCTTGCGGGAATACCCAGCGAAACATTATCTGCACTGTTGTTGGCAAACCGGCGATCAGAGTTGATTCAGCTTGCAGTCGATGGCTTCCTAACGTTCATTGTCGCCGGAGATGCAGATCCCGTGCGGCTTAGTCGAACTAAGAGAGCATCTTTCCTCCGTAAGCTGGTGGTTGATATGGCCGTAGAGAAGCGGAGTTTTAGTCAGTCTGAGATCGTGCAATATGCCGAGGATATGTCAGAGGAGTATGACTATGGCATAAAGTCCATATCGTTTATCAAGAGCTTTGAAGACAACGGACTCATTCACTTCGAGGATGGCAAGGCCGTAATTACCCTACCATTCATGCAGTCGTATCTTTTAGCCTTGGAGCTGGTAGAAGACTCTAATTTAGCAAAAAGGTATTTTGACCTAACCAGTGATGATATAGATTTACTAACGTTTGACCTATATTCCGAAATCAACCCTAGCGATGCAGTTTACGATACCGTGGTGAACGCCCTCCGGGAGTCTATTGAGGCAATTGATTCAACTTATGAGGATCACATCCTTCTTAAGGGGGAGGTGTACCCACGAATATTACGGAATCCTGCGAGAATCGTAGCGCTGAGCAATCGTGTGGGGGAAGCAAAGCAAGCCTTAGATACCGATGCAAGCGATCGAGCCGAAAAGATAAGAATCTTGGAAATCGCCGATCGGGTGAACGAAGACATTGCATCTTCGATTGATGGTGATCCATCGGACGACAAGGAAACGGATGTCAGGCAGCCTGCCCTATGGCCTTTAATTCGGACTTGGGTCGTCGCCACAATCTTGCTCGGGTCGGGTGCCGAGAGCATCAAGGGGGGAGAACGGCAGGAGCTTTCCGCACTGATTATCCGAGGTGCAGACGTCATCCTCCATGCATGGACCGAGCTATTTGCATCCTTTGATTACGAGGAAATACGAACAAAGATTGTCGGTGACGCAAAGTTCAAAGAAGCCCTAGGCATTAACGATGATGAGGAATTTGAGAGGGTCGTATCGGCACTGGTAGAGTTCGTTGAATTTACAGCGTTATCTGAACCTCTCAATAGGGTTTTAAATCAGCTTCTCGATCAAGCTCAGCAGGCAATCATTGGCAACTCCGTCGCCAGAGTTTCTGCCGGAAAACACCTGGAGAAATTGATACAGGGGATATGGCTGACTAACATAAATAAGGACGTGGGGAAGGACATTCTCGACGAAGCTGTCGCAAACATGCCGACTGCACTGTTCTTAAGATCTATGTTAACTTCGCTGATTATTGCCAGAGTTCGTTGGAAACTGTCTTCTAAACCGCTACGTTACTATTTGTTAGATACAGCTCAAGCTATCGTCAAACCGATCAATCCGCACCTCGACAAAGGTGAGCTGATGCGCTTTGTAGATAGAAATGACGGAAGTGGTGAACTAATTGCTATCTCTGACGATTAGTATCTTTGAGCACGCTGGGATCCGCTCACACTGTATTTGAACTCATGCATCAACAACCTTACGCATGGCGTCACTATCAATCTCCACGTATCTCTGTGTCATGCTCAATGACTGATGACGGGCAAGGGCTTGAACGTCCCTCATGCTCCCCCCGAAACGACCAATGTTGCGGGCAGATTTGGTGATAAATGTGCGGCGACCAGAATGGCTTGAACAGCCGTTAAATCCAAGCTCGGCATACCACTGCCGGAACATATTGACGACAACCTGCGCACTTGTGCTCATCATGCCCTTGGTACGGATCACCGTGTCGCTTGGGAGATACGGATTAGATGCCATTTGATGCGCCCTCATCGCTGTAAGCAGGTCTCGAGCAATAGGGATAACGCCTCCACTCAAACCCTTTGTGGCGACGTTCGTAATGCGGATACAATCGGAAATATTGCCCTCTGCGTCCGTGATCATTTCCCACGTGAGCGCTGCAATTTCCTTCGCCCGCAGCCCCGCCCGCAATGACAGCAAAAATATGAGCCGATTGCGTGCCGGCCAGCGTGTTCGGTCGAGATAGTGCAGCGCTGCCTTCTCCTGCAGATTGGATAGAACCTTGGCTTGCCTTCCTAGCATAACACCTCCATCGTTATGATATCACATATCATTATATTAGTATAATGATGCAAAATCAATAACTTGGATGTGGCCTAAAATTCCTTTGTGAAATCAACAGGATGCTGACAAACATTATGAAAATATAATTTTATAACGAACGCATCGTATCCAAGCAGGCCGAGGATTTACACATCAAGTATATTTTGATAATTAGAGAAGCGGGTAAATTCGGGGTCGATATTGTCCAGAATTTGGCTATTTGGATTATTTACGTAACGTTTTGGGAAGGCAGGGGGCAGCTAATGAGATCAGTACCTTTTTTGATAGCCATGATAGTCAGTGCGATGGCTCAGCCTTCGCTCGCTTCAAAGATCGTCACATTCCACATCGGCACACAAATAACGGATACGCAATGGGACGGTAGTCCTCACCCTCCGGTAGTGACAGGCCCATTTAATTTGTCACTTGAGTTGAAGTTCAATGCCAACCAGCCCTACACGCAAGGTGTTGGGACATTTGATTATGAATGTATGATTCCCGAAGTCGTTGGATCAGACATGTTGATCTCCTCGCAATGTTATCACGGGTATGGAGGCATGTTCATCGGCCTCCATTTTGATCACGACCTTGGTGGCAAGCTCCCGGAAAGCGCCGATGGATTCCTTGGCGGTGATTTTAGCTGGTATGCGACGTCGAGTGGTCCGGGCTTTTCGAGAATAGGTCCCGTTTCCCGGCTCTTTATTTCAGCGCCAGAACCTGCTTCTTGGGCTCTCATGCTGGTCGGGTTGGGCGCAATTGGGTTGACGTTGCGGCGGCGATCTGATCGGCTGGCATTAGGATGAGTTTCTATCGCTAAGGCCCCGCAAGCACTCGTCGTACGGATGGGAAAACCCAAGGGCTTAAATTCGGCTTCCGGTCCAGCTGCCCCAATTCAGCGCCGGCCTTGATGAGCGATACCGTCATGGCTCCAAGCTTCGCACCGCCTCCACGAGAAGCCCCAGCAATCCAACTGCTGCCATAAGGGCCAGAACGACGAATTCCAAGCGGTATGCCCACTCATCAGAACAATCATCATCATCCTTACGGGCCAAGGCTACCCCCGAATATTGCGGGCTCTGATTTGCTACGCCGGTTTGTCTAGGCGTGTCAAAGTCCCCGATCGCCATTCGAAACAGGAGCGATCGTGATCACGGGAAAAACAAAAAAACAAATCAAGTTCATTGTTTTGTTTAATTAATTTCGACATTTTTGTAATGACAATCTGTCCGATCAAACAGAAAGACACATATGGAAACAATAAAAAATGCATACGCTGAATGGATACGAGCTGAACTTCAGCCAAATGTATATTATGTTGCTACCGTCAAGCAGGCCACAAAAATATTTCATGAAAATGGGGTCACTTGGTATCGCTTTGACATAAATACATATGAGCCGATCGCTGCACGGTTCATCGCTCGACTGTCCAGGCGAATTTTTGGCAAGACGCATTTCCGTAGGCTCATATAATCTGTCATATCCGCAACAAACTGATTCCACTCATAGGCGTCTTCAATTTTATCGTACATAGGACCCACCAAGCCTAATATCAGATTTGCTGTTTTCAATTCATCTCTATATTTTGAACGGCTCACTAAGCCGTCGCTCTGGAACGCCCGCTGAGCAGCGCCCTGGATTGCCACCAAAGGCTGGCCCAACTTCACCAATAGATTCTTGATTTAATTTCGGTATCCATGTCATATCAATGGATATCGTCAATAAATGCAGGGAATCAATGAATAAGACACAAATACTAGCAACATATGTCGAATGGATAGACCAAAACGTCAAACCAGATGTTTACGTAGTTGCGACACTAAAGCAGCGTATATTCGTGAACAATTTCGGATCACGGTACTGTATATTGGGAACATTTGACAGATATGCGGCCGCATATCGCCAATTCATTTGCCGACTTTCCAAGGCTGTCTACGGAAAGAGACATTGGCGGCGTCACAAGAGGCTCATACCAAATGCCGCCACGTTGGAAGGCAACGGATATCGACCGAATTCGTCGACCTCATTGTCCAAAAAGTCGATCTCCCACCTCAAGGCAACGCAGTCCGTTGGCAAGGAAGTCCACTTCCATCTCAACATGATGTTCCGCAGACCGGATCACCTGTCATTGGAAATGTTCGCAGCGCTCATAAAATCCATCTGGCTGACGTCGGATTGGGCGTGGACGGACATAAATATAGGGCAACGAACCGGGGATTGCGTCTCCTATTCGTGCAAAGAAGGCCCGGAAACTATCCTAGTCGGATCGCTAAGTTTCTGAACGTGCCGGGCGTCTATATATGCCCCCGTAACAAATCGGACCTGACATAACCTGACTGAGCCTAAATCCTATGATTCCGGGCTTAGTTAGAGTTTTATCCAATTTAGATAGGAATATAAGTTATTCGAGATCGTTTATAATATGACGCTCTCGAAACAGGTTAAGTTTTTCACCCATATGGTAGATAATATTTTCATTTAACAATGAATCGAAGGTGTGAACACTGGAATTTTTATAAACCAGTACCAATTCAAAATTGTTGTTCGGATCGTCAAATACATTTTTGTTAGCGTTCCTTAGTTTGTGGTCATCTGGAAAATCGAAAGGCATATGGAATGTCTTTCCTATCTCAATATTTCGCACAATTTTCCTGACCTCGTCGGCCAATTTTCTCCGCAAAGCGTACTTTTCTTCGGCAGTGACGTTGTTGGAATAGAGCTGTCGTATCAGATCTTCATGCCCAGAACGGCTGGCAGCTGTTAAGTCGGCAAGCTGAAAATCTACCTCTCGCTTGAGCCCAATGGTGACCTGTTGCTGCGATTCACGCTCCTTTAACAGCTTCAAGATCGCCGAGGAATGGCCACTTTCTGCTATTGATGCGGCCAAGTGATCGACCTCCTTTTGAAGGTCGTCCAGCCGATCGATGAGTTCCTGCCGATGGGTTCGAAGCTCGTTGGTCATTTTCAACCAATCTGGGCCGTTCAGGATTGCATCGAAATCAAGCCCGCTGAGAAGCCTTAGCAAATGACCTTCTATCACCTCATATCGAAAGCCCGGGCTTTGACATTCTCGGCTCAAAACTGCTTTCGAGCAGCGTAGATATTTGCCTCCCTTGGGAAGAGGGCCTTTGTCGCTGTAGCGTATTCCGCTCTTGCAATATTTGCAGCGCAACAGCCCGGTGAACAAATTGGAATATAATTTTCCCTTCCGTCCTCTCCCCGACTTTTGTCGCCCTGCCTTAGCTGCCTGGACCGCCACAAAATCTACGTTTTTGATTACGATCGGGTAATAATTTGGGATTGGCTCTCCCTCCGGGTGCCGCCGCTTACCGGAGGCATCGTTAGCTAATCGGTAAGGCTGGTATTCCCCCAAAACGGCCCTGTTGGAGAGTAGCTTTTTAACATAGGATTCCTGCCAAAATTTGGCTCGTCCCCATGTTGGAATACCTCGTTTGTTCAGTTCCTTGGCTATGGTGTAGGCACCCCAGCCATCTCGGCTAAAACCAAAGATCAAGCCCAGAATGGAAACTCTTTCTGCAACCGGCTCAATTGTCTTCTTGTCGGGAGAAAATTGCAGCCAAGATGGCAAGCGCTGGTTGGCTACGACTCCGGAGCGGGCCTTATTTCGTTTATTTTTCCACGACTCTGCAAGTCGCAGGGACTTATGTTGGGATTCCTGATGAGCACGGAGAAATGTAATCGCAGCCATCATCAGCTGCATCGAATTATCTTCAGTGGATTGTTTGGAAAAAACCTGCCGATCCATCAGCGTCACGACCTTAACGCCACTCTGAATGATCCGATTCAGTAGGGCTATTGCGTCAGGTATATTTTGCCGACTTATCCGGTCGAGCGATTCAACAATAAAGTAGCTGCCCGGTTCGACTTTACCGCCTTTGATGAGGGCGAGGAATCGGCTCAACCCGCCAAATTCCGCATTCTTTCCGTTGAAAGCAGAGATGCCGGCGTCGTTGATCATCTCCACCAGTTCGAGCTCGTGCTCCTTTATGTAAGCATCAGAGCTGGCCATCTGGCGTCGCAGAGAGTCGCCCTTAAGCTGCTCTGGCGTCGACATTCGAATATATGAATAGGCTTTGGGCATGTTGCCAGACCATAAATGACCCCAGAAAACTCGTCAATTTAATCCGCTATAATAGGCTCATGGTCGGGCCGCCGGGCGCGGGCAAGTCGCTCATGGCGAGCTGCCTGCCGGGCATTTTGCCGCCGCTGACACCAGCGGAGGCACTGGAGGTCTCGATGGTCGCCAGCGTCGCGGGCACGCTCACCGGTGGACGGATCAGCCGGGCGCGGCCCTATCGCGCACCCCATCATAGCGCGTCGATGGCGGCGCTGGTGGGCGGTGGCCTGCGGGTCCGGCCGGGCGAGGTGAGCCTCGCGCATCTGGGCATCCTCTTTCTCGACGAACTGCCGGAATTCCAGCGCGCGGCGCTCGACTCGCTGCGGCAGCCGCTGGAGACCGGCGAAGTCACGGTCGCGCGGGCCAATGCCCATGTCGCGTTCCCGGCGCGGGTCCAGCTTATAGCGGCGATGAACCCGTGCCGCTGCGGCCATCTCTCCGACCCGGCGCTGGCCTGTTCGCGCGCGCCCAAATGCGCGGCCGATTATCAGGCGAAGGTCTCCGGCCCGCTGCTTGACCGCATCGATCTCCATGTCGAGGTCGAGGCGGTGACCGCCGCTGACCTGGTGCTGCCCCCACCCGCCGAGGGCTCGACCGAGGTTGCCGCGCGGGTGGCTGCTGCCCGTGCGATCCAGACCGCGCGCAGCGACGGGGCGGGCGGCGGTGCGCCCACCAATGCGCAGCTGGAAGGCACTGCGCTCGACACCGTCGCTGGGCCGGACGAGGCGGGCCGCGCCCTGCTCGCCGAAGCCGCCGCCGCGATGCGGCTCTCCGCACGCGGCTATACCCGTGTACTAAGGGTAGCACGCACGATTGCGGATCTGGCCGGGGCGGAAACGGTGGGGCGCATCCACGTCGCGGAGGCGTTGAGCTATCGGCGGCGGGCGCCGGTGAATTGAGGCTTTAGCGCTCGATCTCCCGCTCGATTCGCCGGTCGGGGACAAGCCACATGCCCGAGACCCCGGCATATATCGCGATGCCGAACCATGGCGTGACGAACCATGCGCTCAGAATTCCAAGCACGTAGAAAACGGGCGACAGCTTGCCCTTCAAATCGCGGCCAACCGCGCGGGCAAGCAGGCCATCCCTGCCTTCCACTGCGATGATCCGGCGTTCGAGCACATAATAGGCGATCGCGCAGCAGAGCAGGTTCAACCCGTAGAGCGCCGAAGGCAGCCGCGCGAAATGATTCTCGCCCATCCATCCGGTCGAAAAGGGCAAGAGCGAAAGCCAGAACAGGAGGTGCAGATTGGCCCATAGCACGCTGCCGCTTACCGACGCGCTGGCCTGAAACATGTGATGATGGTTGTTCCAGTAGATGCCGATATAGATGAAACTCAGCACATAGCTCAGGAACACCGGCCAAAGTCCCAGCAGTGCGCCAAGCGCATCGCTATGTGGAACCTTGAGCTCCAGCACCATGATGGTGATGATGATCGCAAGGACGCCGTCGCTGAACGCCTCCAGGCGATTGGTGCCCATCACGGGGGTTCAGCCGTCGGAGTGGACGAGCTTCAGATCGGTGCCGGCTTGCGCGCCGCTCTGGTGCGTGAACTGCCCGGCGATCTGGCTGCCCGGCGCGATGCTCACCGAACCATAGGTGACATTGCCGAGGATGCGGGCGCTTGCCTCCACGATCAGCTCGTCAGCGATGATGCTGCCCTCGACCACACCGGCGATACGCGCGGTGGTGGCCGTCACCTGCCCCTTGATGCGGCTGTCCGGGCCCTGCACCAGCGCGGCGCAACAAATGTCGCCCTCGACCCGTCCGTCGATGTGCAGATCGACCGATGCCTCGATATCGCCGACGATCCCGACATCGCTGCCGATCAGCGAAAAGGGCACCTGCCTAGCCCCGGTTGCTGGCGCGCTGCGGTGTCCTGGCGGCTGTTTGCTGCGCTTCGAGAACATCCTGGCTTGCCTCCAAAAAGGGTCGTGGATTGACCGCCGCGCCATTCACCCGCACCTCGAAATGGAGGTGCGTGCCGGTCGAGCGGCCAGTGGAGCCCATGCGGGCGATCTGTTGGCCGCGCCGCACCGCATCGCCCACCCGCGCGGTGAAACCGGAAAGATGGGCATAGCGCGTTACGATCGCATGACCGTGGTCGACCTCGATGCAATTGCCATAGCCGCTCTTCTGACCCGCAAAGACGACCCTGCCGTCGGACGCGGCAAGGATCGGCTGGCCACGGACGCCCGGAAAATCGAGGCCAGCGTGAAAGGCCAACATGCCGTTGAAGGGATCGCGGCGGTAGCCGTAGGAACTGGTCAGCATCGGCGTCATCGTCGGCCGGCCGGACGGTAGCATGGTGAGCGCCGATTCGAGCGTGCTCAGCCGGTCAAGCAAGCCGGCGAGCGAGCGCAGCTGCGTGTCGCGTGATAGCATTGCATTCTGGGCGGCGGGAACGAACGGGCCGCCCTGTCCGCCTTTCGTCAGCTGCCTGGGATTGAGGCCGACGCCGCGGATCGCTGCTTCCACGCGGGCGAGGCGCGCCGTGGCCATGCCGGTCAATGTCCGCGCGAAAACCTGCTGGCGCTGGCGCAGCATCGCGAGGCGCTCGGTGCCGGAAAGGGGCTTGGCGAGACCGATGGTCTTGGGCTTGGGGGGCTGCGGCGCATCCTTGCCGATAAGGCGCGACTGGTCGACAGCGGCGCCAAAGTGGCTGCCCATGAGCGCGTCGAGTGCATCCTGCCGCTGCTCCAGATCGCGCGCGACTGCATCGACGGAACGCCGGTCGGCGCTGGCGCGCGCTGCCTCGCTGCTGATGGCCGAGCGTTGGACGTCAAGAACGGCCTGTGCGGAGACAATGGATGACTGCCGCCACAACATGACGCCGGTGCCGATGCCCCATGCGCCGAGGAGGGCCGCGATGACGCTTGCCGCCATCAGCTGCATACGTGTCGTGAGGAGAAGGAAGCGCACCGTACCGCCGGCACGTATGAAAATTTCCCGCTCCGGCATCATCGCGAGAAGACGTGCGACGAAGCCGGCTCTGCCAGCTATTATATTTTTCACAATGTGACCCGACCGCTCTTCTTTTTTGGTTAGGCGTGCGGATAGCAGAGCGGGGGACCAAGTCCGACTCGGTGCGATGACATGCGGGGCGAGTCGAAACGTTACTGGGACGAATCGAATTTATCCCGCCAATGGCTCGGCCGACAGGTTAATCACTTCGCGCGCCGCACCCGCGACTCGGGGTTTTGGTTAGTCCAGCAGGACGGCGTTGGCGCGGTGCGAAACCAGGGCGCATTGCCCGAATATGGTCATGAAACTAATGTCTGTTGCGTCGCGCCCGATGGCGATCCGCACGAAATGCTCGTCCGGCGCCATCTTTGCCGCGTCCACAAAGTGCCAGGCCCCATCGAGAAAAACCTCGGCCACGGCATGGAAATCCTGCGGATCGAGGCCGGGTGCATAGACCGATACGGCGCGCGCGGGGACGCCGGCGGCACGGGCGAAACTGATCATCAAATGGGTATAATCCCGGCACACGCCCCGGCGGGAAAGGAAGGTGTCGACCGCGGTGGTCGACGCGGTGCTGGCGCCAGGTGTGTAGGTCAGGTGCGCGCCGATCCAGTCGGCCATGGCCGCGACCTGATCGCCGTCGCGCGCTGTCCCGAACGTGTCGGCGACGAACTGCTCCAGTCGGTCCGACTCGCAATAGCGGCTGGGAAAGAGATAGGGCAGCGTCTCAGCAGGCAGGTCGGTACGGCGGATGACTGGTTTGCCCGCAAGTGATGCCGGCGCACGGTCGACCGCCACTTCGGCGACATAGTCGACCGTGACGCGTCCACTGCCTTCGAACCAGGTCCGGATTGCCCGATCCATCGGATCGACCACCGGATTCATCGGCGCTGCGCCCGTCACGAGCAGATTGTCGCTGAGAAGCTGCTGGTCCCCCGCGGGTATCGCCTGCACCGCGAGCAATATCTCGGCCGGCTGGGGCAGGTCATAGGTCAGCAATACTTCGATCTTGCAACGCATGGGGGTCTTTCAGAAAATTCGGTTGGGTCGACTACTAACCCTCGGTCATGACAGACGTTGCATAGTGCGCGGCGGTGGGGAGGAATTCAGTCCCCATCCATGACGCAGCCAAAGCCCGGCACTGCCCGGGCGGTCCGGCGGGCGAGGAGCGGGACGCCGGCGTCCACCGCGCGCGCCTCCGGCCGGTCGCTCAGATGGACGATGCCCATGGACGGCAGGCCAGCCAGGTCGGTGCCGCAACTCTTTATGTCCCGCCCCTCCACATAGCGGCAGGAACAGGCGACACGCGCGCCAAAGCCCGCGGCGATCGACGCCTTGGCCCGCCACGCGGCCCAGTTCCACGCGCAAAAGGCTGCGACCCCAAGGGTCAACGCAACGGCAATGATCCGCCAGTTGATTCGCGCTGTCATATGCCCCCTTGATTGCGCTGCAGGGCCGGTGCGGTGCTTTCACGCAAGTGCAAAAGCCCTTAAGGGCGGTGGGCATGAATATCAAAACGCTTTTCGGTTGCGGCCTGTCCTGCCTGTTGCCGCTGACGCTTGTCGGCGCGGCGCCTGTCTCCGGTGACGGTGTGATCGCTCGCTATGCCGGCGACTTGGCGGTGAGCGCAGGCAGCCTGCGAGACCTTGTCGAGCCGTTGTTCGCCAAGGATGCCGGCACGGCGATGGGTGAAACCCGCGCCGTCCTGATCCTGCATGACGGCAAGGTCATTGCCGAGCGCTATGCACCCGGATTCGGCCCCGACAGCAAGATGCTGAGTTGGTCCGTGGCCAAGACGGTGACGGCGGTGCTGATCGGCATCATGGAATCGGATGGGCGGCTGGCCCTGGATGATCGCGTACCCGTGCCCGCCTGGGTCCAGCGCGGCGATCCGCGCGGCGACATCACGCTCCGGCAGATGCTCAACATGGCATCGGGCATCGCCCACAAGGAGAAGGAAGGGCCGCTGGAGCAAACCGACGCGCTGCGCATGCTGGTCGGTGACGGCGCCGCCGACATGGCGCGTTATGCCGAGGCCAAGCCGCTGGCCCGGCCGCCCGGCAGCGCCTTTCTCTATAACAGCGCGACGACGCTCATCCTGTGCGACATGATGACGCACCTCCTCACCGACAGCGACCGGCCTGCCGACCGGCGCAATGCCATGATGCGCTTTGTCGAGCAGCGGCTGATCGATCAGGTCGGACTCGCCAGCCTAACCCCGGAATTCGACGCGCGCGGCACGATGATCGGCGGCGCGATGATGCACATGACGGCGCGCGACTATGCCAAGCTGGGCGAGCTGCTCCGCAACCATGGCCGGGTCGGCGGACGGCAGATCATTCCGGATCGCTGGGTGCGTTTCATGACGACGCCGTCACCGACGAACCAGGGCTATGGCGCCCATGTCTGGCTCAACCGGCCCGGCGCCGAGGCCGCGCTCTTCCCGGGGCGAGCCCTCCCGAGTGTCTTTGGTGCAGTCGGCCTGCAAGGGCAATATGTCATCGTCTCGCCCCGCCAGCATCTGACGCTCGTGCGTCTCGGCGTGACCAGCGATGCCGATCTGCCGGCATTGCGCGACGCGCTGGCGCGGATCGTGCAGCGGGTTCCGGTGAGTTAGCGCCTTACTCCATCGCCTCGTCGATCAGGGCCTGTGCTTCCTTGCCGGACCAGTCCATCGCGCCTGCCACGCGGGCGACCTCGCGCCCCTCGCGGTTATAGAGGACGGTCGTCGGCAACAGGCCGGTCCCATAATGGAAACCGAGCTGGTTCTCAGGGTCGCGGTAGAGCGCCAGATGCGGCAGGTTGCGCTTCTTGAAAAAGGCCATGACCTGCGCCGCGTCGCCCATGTCCTGCGACACCGCCAGCACGGCAAGGCCCTTGGTTCGCGCCGCCAGCGCATCGATCGCCGGCATTTCGGCGACGCACGGCCCGCACCATGTTGCCCACAAATTGACCAGCAGCGGTCTGCCCCGGAAATCGTCGAGCGAGACATCCTTGTTGTCTGCGCCGCTGAAGATGAAATCGGGCGCATCGGCGCCGGCATGGCGGCGGTCGACCCTGGCGGTGGCGGCTGCGTCTGGCTTGCCTGCTGGCGGCGCCTCGCCCGGCGTGGGTGCGAGCGCGCTATTGGCGGCCTCGCCTTGCCCGCCGCCGCCGGATCGCTTATCGCAGCCCGCAGACGACAACGACAGCCCGCATAGCAGGAGCAAGGCGATTTCGGAGCGCAAGACAATCTCCCGGACGGACGGAGCGAACAGCATGTGGGGCGGCCGTTTCGCGGACGGACCGGCTGCCGTGATGCGCGAGATAAATGCCTCCCTGCCATTCGACAAGCGATTGTGGCGGCAGGATATCGCGGGCTCGATCGCCCATGCCCGGATGCTGGGCGCGCAGGGGATCGTCGAACAGGCGGATGCGGACGCGATCATCGCGGGCCTGGAAGCGGTCGCGGCGGATTATGAGGCGAACGGCGTCCCCGACGATCTCGCGCTCGAGGACATCCACATGGCGACCGAGGCGCGGCTTGCGGACAAGATCGGCGCCGTGGCCGGGCGACTGCACACCGCCCGCTCGCGCAACGACCAGGTGGCGACCGATTTCCGGCTGTGGGTGCGCGATGCGCTCGACGAGGTGAACCGGGGGCTGCGCGGGCTTCAGGCGGCGCTCATCGACCGGGCCGAGGCAAATGCCGACGCGATCATGCCGGGCTACACCCATTTGCAATCGGCGCAGCCGGTGACGCTGGGCCATCACCTCATGGCCTATTACGAGATGCTGCGGCGGGATCGTGCGCGGCTCGCCGATGCGCGGGTGCGGCTCAACGAATGCCCGCTCGGCAGCGCCGCGCTCGCCGGCACGGGGTTCCCGATCGACCGGCAGGCGACGGCCAAGGCGCTCGGCTTCGACCGACCGACCGCCAACAGCCTCGACGGCGTGTCGGACCGGGACTTCGCGCTCGACTATCTGATGGCCGCCACCCAGATCGCGCTGCACCTGTCGCGGCTGGCCGAGGAGTTCATCATCTGGGCGAGCCAGCCCTTCGGCTTCGTGGCCCTGCCCGACGCCTATTCGACCGGCAGCTCGATCATGCCGCAAAAGCGCAACCCGGACGCCGCCGAGCTGGTGCGCGGCCATGCCGGGCGGATCATGGGCTGCATGACGGCGCTGTGCGTCACCATGAAGGGCCTGCCGCTCGCCTATTCCAAGGACATGCAGGACGACAAGCCGCCGGTGTTCGAGGCGCATGACCTACTGGGGCTCTCGATCGCGGCGATGGCCGGCATGGTCGAGACGGTGACATTCCGCACCGACCGGATGCGGGGAGCTGCGGAGAACGGCTTTGCCACCGCCACCGATCTTGCCGACTGGCTGGTGCGCGAGGCCAAGGTGCCGTTTCGCGAGGCCCACCACATCACCGGCCGCGCGGTCAAGGCGGCGGAGGAAGCAGGCTCTGCGCTGGCCGACCTGCCGATCGAAGCGCTCAAGGCCATAGACAGCCGGATAGATGCGCGCGTCTATGACGTCCTGACCGTCGATGCATCGGTCGCCAGCCGCAAGAGCCATGGCGGCACCGCGCCCGACCAGGTGCGCGCCCGCATCGCCGAGGCGCGCGCGGCGCTGGCACAGGAGGCATTGCCATGAACCGTCTCTCCTTCGCCGTTCTGGCCGCAGTGATCGCCTGTGCGGGCTGCGGCCAACAGGTCGCGCTGAAGGCTAAGCCCGGCATGCCGCCGGTGCCCACGCCGGCCTTTGCCTCGCAGCCGGAAAGTGCCGAAACGCTGATCAAGCCGACCACCCAGGCCCGGCCGCTGCGCAACGTCGATCTCCTCTCGCGCTCCCAGGTGCGGCAAGAGGATCCGTTCGACCTGCCACCCGGCCCCGACAACGGCAAATAGGGCAGGACCATGGATCATTTCACCTATCGCGGCGGCGTCCTCCATGCCGAGGATGTGCCGCTGACTGAGATTGCGGACGCGGTCGGCACGCCCGTCTATGTTTATTCGCGCGCCACGCTGGAGCGGCATGCGCAGGTATTCCGGAAAGCGCTGTCGGGCCTGCCACGCACGCACATCGCCTTTGCGATCAAGGCCAATCCCAACCTCGCGGTGCTCAAGGTGCTGGCGCGGCAGGGCTTTGGCGCCGACGTTGTTTCGGGCGGCGAAGTGGCGCGGGCACTGGCGGCAGGGATGCTGCCCGAGGACATTGTTTTCTCAGGGGTCGGCAAGACGAGGGTGGAACTGCAGCAGGCGCTGGATGCAGGCGTTGGCCAGTTCAACATCGAGCTGGAAGAAGAGGGCGCAGTGCTCGCCGCGCTAGCCCATGCGATGGGCAAGACGGCGTCGGCCGTGCTGCGCGTCAATCCAGACGTGGATGCGGGCACCCATGCCAAGATCTCGACCGGCATGAAGGAAAACAAGTTCGGGGTGCCGATCAGCGAGGCGGGCGGCATTTTCGCGCGGCTTGCCGGGCTGCCGGGCCTCAACCTGCGCGGCATTGCCTGCCATATCGGCAGCCAGCTGTTCGACCTCACGCCGCTGGAGGCGGCCTATGCGCGCATCGGCGTGCTGGCGGGCGAATTACGCGCGGCCGGGCACATTATCGACCGCATCGATCTCGGCGGCGGGCTCGGCGTACCCTATGAGCGCGACAAGGTGCCGCCCAGCCCGGCGGACTATGGCGCGATGGTGGAGCGCGTCACCAAAGGCTGGGACGTGACCCTGATGTTCGAGCCGGGCCGCGTCATCGTCGGCAATGCCGGTGTGTTGCTCACCCGGGTGATCTGGGTCAAGCCGGGCGTTCCCCGCCCCTATATCATCGTCGATGCCGCGATGAACGACCTTGCGCGGCCGGCCATGTACGATGCCCATCATGACTTCGAGCCGGTGGTGCCGACAGGTACACGCATGATCGCCAACATCGCGGGGCCTGTCTGCGAGAGCGGCGACACCTTTGCCATGGGCCGCGACATCGACGCGGTCAAATCGGGCGATCTGGCCGTGTTCCGCACGGCGGGCGCTTATGGCGCGACCATGGCCAGCACCTATAACAGCCGCGCGCTGGTGCCCGAGGTGATGGTCGATGGCAGCCAGTTCGCCATCGTCGCCGAACGCATCCTGCCCGAGACGATCATCGCCGCCGAGCATGTCCCCGATTTCCTGAAGGACTGACGCAGCCATGCACAGCTTGCCGGTCTTCCTGAAGGTCAAGGGCCGGCCGGTGATGCTGATCGGCACAGGAGACGCCGCCGAGGCGAAGCGCCGCCTGCTCGAACGCGCGGGTGCCCGCATCGTTGGCGAAGGGGAGCAGGCCGCGCTGGCGCTGGTCGCCTGTTTCGACGCGGTGGAGGCGGAAGCGGCGGCAACGCGCCTGCGCGCGCGGGGCATTCTCGTCAACGTCGTCGACCGGCCCGACCTGTGCGATTTCACCATGCCCGCGATTGTGGATCGCGATCCGGTGCTGATCGCTGTCGGCACCGGCGGCGCATCCGCCGGGCTCGCCAAGGCGGTGCGGCAGCGGATCGAGCGCCTGCTGCCCGCCGGTCTCGGTGCCTTGGCGCGCGCGCTGGACGGTGCGCGCGGCAAGATGCGGGCGCGCTGGCCCGATGCAGGCGTGCGCCGCGCCGCGCTCGATGCGGCGCTGGCACGAGGCGGTCCGCTTGATCCCATCGCCGACATTGACGAGGCCGCAGTTGGGCGCTGGCTGGATGCACCGGACGATATCCCGTCGACGCGAACCGAAACGGTCGACCTCACTTCCCTCGATCCCGATGATCTCACCTTGCGGGCGGCGCGGCTGCTGGGGGAGGCGGACCTGATCCTGCATGACCCCGCCGTGCCGTCCGCGATCCTGGCCCGCGTCCGCGCCGACGCGGTGCGGCGGACCATCGGCGCGGACAGCGAGGCAGGGCAGGAGCGCCCCGGCCTCACCGTCATTCTCAAGATCTCGCCATAACATCGAACAGCTTCCGGTCCATTTCGGAAACGGCGATGCGCGCCATCGGGAGGGTGCCGTGTTGGCGCGTCCGTATCGGATCAGACTGTGGTGGCGGCGACTCGGCGCTGGGGGCCAGTTGGAGCTGGTTCCACTCGCACTGGCAGGAGCAGTCACCGCATGGAGATCTGGCAGGCAACCGGGGAAGCAGGTCATTCGGCCCTGCCGGACCTCATCGCACGGGCGGCCGATGCCGGCTGCACGCTGGTCGCGCGTCAATTCGCTGCCGCCGCTGGCCTGAAACTGCCGGGACATGCGCCTGAACCGCTATTGCTGTGGGCAGAACAGGACGACGCCCGGTGGCGGACATGTGCACTGCAAGCCGGCGCGGACGATGTGATCGGCCCCTGGATGGACCCCGACGAGGCGCTTGCCCGGCTGCTGCGGCTTGCCGAGTCGCGGCGACATGCGGGCCGGCACATGGTGCTGGGCGAACTGGCGATCGATCTCATCGATCACAGCGCGCGCCGCGCGGACGAACCGCTCGATCTGTTGCGCCGCGAATATGAGCTGCTTGTCCATCTCGCGCGCCATTGCGGGCGGATCCAGTCACGCGAGGCCTTGCTCCGCGCGATCTGGCGGCTCACCTTCGATCCAGGCACCAATGTCGTCGAGGTCCACATCTCGCGCCTGCGCTCCAAGCTCGATCGCGACTTTGCCTGGCCGATGCTGCGAACCGTCAGGGGCTCGGGCTATTGCCTGCGGGCGCAAGGCTGACCATGATGATGGCTATGCGGGGGCCGGCAGTGTCTCGCGCACCCAGAACGGCGCCATTTGCGCCCGCAATTCCTCGGTGATCCGTCGCCTGCCCTCCGGGCCATGCATGACGATCACCGTCTCGCAGGTCGCGCAGCACCGTCCCTCCTGAAAGGCGGCGGACTGGATCGTCCAGCTGCTGGTGCCGACGCCCGAAAAGCCTGACGCAATCAAAACCGGATAGGGAAACAGCATTTCCTCGAGATAGTTGAGGCTGATCGCGGCAACCAGCCAGCGTACGCCAAGTTCGCTCGGGTGCGCGCTCAGTTGGTGGTGAAAGCCGATCCGCCCGGTTTCGAATATGCCTGCGATCGCAACATTGTTGATATGTCCCAGCGGATCGAGATCGGAATAGCGGGACGATACCTCCAGCATGTAAGGATAGTTGCCGCGTACCAGTTGCGAGGGAGAAGGACGTGCCATCTTGTGCTCCGCGTTGCTATCCGGCTGACAGCATATCGCCTTACCGTTTCAAACGAAAACGCTGCATGAGGGTTGCGCGGCTTTTTTCTGGGGGAGCCATGCTTTCATGACACAGGTGGCGGTCGCGCTGGAGGCACATGCGATGCTCGGCGAATGCCCGCGCTGGCACGAGATGGAGCGCAGGCTCTACTGGGTCGATATTGCCCAGAACCGGCTGCATCGCTTTGACCCCGCAACCGGCACCGATGTCCATCGGACATTCGACGCACCGGTTGGCTGCTTTGCCTTTCGCGCGGGCGGCGGCCTGGTGCTGGGCATGAAAGAGGGGCTGGCGCTGCTCGATCATTGGGATGCGGCGCCGGTTCGCTTTGGCGAACAGGTACTTGCCGGCAAGCCCGATCTGCGCCTGAACGACGGGCGCACGGACAGCGCAGGACGATTCTGGGCGGGCAGTGTCAATATGGCCAAGTCGCGGGCCGACGCTGCGCTCTATCGCTTCGATGCCGATGGCGGCGCGGCCCTGATCGAAAACGGCATGATGACCTGCAATGGCGCCGCGTTCTCAGACGATGGCACGACGTTCATTCATGCCGATACGCCGTCGCATATGCTGCGCGTCTATCGCGCCGATCCGGCCGTCGGCACGCTGACGGACTGCCGGATCCTGCACCGCTTTGCCGAGGGACGCGGCCGGCCGGACGGCGGATCGTTCGACGAGGCAGGCTATTATTGGAGCGCGCTGTTCGACGGCGGGCGAGTCGTGCGCCTCTCACCGGCGGGTGACATCGTCGAAACGGTCGTCCTACCGGTTCCACGGCCGACCATGATCGCTTTTGGCGGGGACGATCGCCGGACCGCCTATGTGACAAGCGCGCGCAGCCTTGATGCCGATGGGAGCGCCACCGTGCCTCATTCCGGCGCGATTTTCAGTTTCCGGGTGGACGTGCCCGGGGTGCCGGAATGGAATTTCGGCTAACCCCGGGTCTGATCAGTAACGCTGCTGGCGCTCGTAGAGCGACTTATAGTGCTGGATGCGGGTCACGCGCAGGCCCGGCATGCCGGACCGGTCGACAGCGCGCTGCCAGCCGGCGAACTCCTCGAGCGTCAAGGAATAGCGGGCGCATGCCTCGTCGACGGTCAGAAGTCCGCCGGTTACCGCGGCAACGACTTCGGCCTTGCGCCGCACGACCCATCGCGTGGTGCTGGGAGACGGGAGCGAATCGAGCGTCAGGGGCTCGCCAAGCGGGCCGACGACTTGGGCAGGACGGATCTTTTGGTTCTCGATCATTATTCCCTCAATTACCGCCAAAGCGGCCTTGTCTCGTTTCCCCGCCACGCCCACTGACACTAAAAGCTTTGAACCTTGGCTAAGCCCCACGGTAAACACCCTCTTCACCATCTTCCGACCCAGACAGATAATGTGCAGTGCCCCGGTTGAATGCGCCGCTAATGTCAGCGCTTCCTCCCTGCGGCCCATGCGATGCGTGCGGGCGGAACAGGCGCACCATGCGGTCGGCGGGCCCCTGGGCGGAGCCGGCTATGCCAGTCCGCATGGCCTGCGCGGTCGGCAGCGCGCCCTGCCTGGCTGCCAGTACGGCGAACAGGCGGGTAAGGTCCGGCACGCGGGTCCCCCGGCCGAGGATGACCTCGGCGGCGACCTCCGGGAAAACGCTGTGCGACGCGAAGATATCATGTTCTTCCATTCCCCTCTGGCTAGCAGGGAAAGGATAAGCCGCCGTAAAGGCGACGCTCACAAACTTTTAGGATTTGTTTTCAAACAGTAACCATCCTGGCCGGTGCGGGACTGGTTCCCGGCGGCCCGTGGCCCTATAGGGCAGCGTCATGCAAGACCTTTTCCAGCTCGCCGGGCCGCCATCGGGGCGGCGCATTGTCGTGGCCATGTCGGGCGGCGTCGATTCCAGTGTCGTGGCTGCACTGGCCGCACGCAGCGGCGCGGAGACGATCGGCGTCACGTTGCAGCTCTATGACCACGGCGCGGCGGTCGGGCGCACCGGCAGCTGCTGCGCCGGACAGGACATCCGCGATGCCCGAGCTGTCGCGGACCGCATCGGCATTGCCCATTATGTCTTCGATTATGAAAGCCGGTTTCGCGAGTCGGTGATGGACGACTTCGCCGACCAGTATCTGGCGGGGCGCACCCCCATCCCCTGCGTGAAGTGCAATATGGGGGTCAAGTTCACCGACCTGTTCACGCTCGCGCGGGAACTGGGCGCCGACTGCCTTGCCACGGGCCATTATGTCCGCCGCGTGATCGGGGCCGAGGGACGACCGGAGCTGCATCGCGGCGTCGATCCCGCCCGCGACCAGAGCTATTTCCTGTTCGCCACCAGCCGCGACCAGCTCGATTATCTGCGCTTTCCGCTCGGCGGCATGGACAAGGGCGCGGTGCGGGCGCTGGCGGGCGAGATCGGCCTCTCCGTAGCGTTCAAGCCCGACAGCCAGGACATCTGCTTCGTGCCCGACGGCGATTATGCGGCCGTCGTGCGCAAGCTGCGGCCGGAGGCGGACACGGCGGGCGAGATCGTGCATGTCGACGGGCGGGTGCTTGGCCAGCATCGCGGCCTCATCCATTTCACCGTCGGGCAGCGCAAGGGCCTGGAGATCGGCGGGCAGGCCGAGCCGCTCTATGTGGTGCGGCTGGAGCCGGAGCGCCGCCGCGTCATCGCCGGGCCGCGCGCGGCGCTGGCGGTGACCAGCGCGCGCCTGTCGGACATCAACTGGCTCGGCGGCCCGATCCAGGCCCCGATCCAGGCCAAGGTCCGGTCGATGGCCAAGCCTGTACCCGCGCGACTCGATGGCGATACCCTGTTGTTCGGTACGCCCGAGCTGGGCGTTGCGCCGGGTCAGGCGGCGGTGCTCTATGATGGCGAGCGGGTACTTGGCGGCGGCTGGATCGAGGAAACCGCCTGAATATGCTCTCAGCCCCGGTTCAGGCGGGCAAGGCGATGATGCGCCGATGACCGATGAACCCTGCCAGTTTTCGCGCCGCCAGACTTTGACCACCCTTGCCGCTTTGTGCGGCGCACTTGTCCTGCCGTCGGCCGCGTTGGCAGCGATCCCCTTCGTCTCGCGCAGGATCGTGGTGAGCGTGCAGGGAACCGGCCGGGACGTCATCCTGATCCCTGGCCTGGGCAGCGGACCGGAGATCTGGGATCGGCTGATTCGCGATGTCCCCGGCTATCGCTGGCACCGCGTGCATGTGCGGGGCTTTGCCGGGTTGCCGCCGGGCGACAATGGCCGAGGTCCGTTGCTGGTGCCACTCGCCGACGAAATCGCGCGCTATGCGGCGCAGGCCGGTCTTGGGCGGCCGACGGTGATCGGCCACAGCATGGGCGGCTTGCTCGGCCTGATGATGGCGGAGCGGCGTCCGCTTGGTCTCAAGCGGCTGATGGTCGTGGATATGCTGCCCGCGGGCGCGGCGATGGTCGGCGGAACCGCCGAGGGCCTTGGCTTCCTCGCCCGCCAGCTCAGGGGCTATTTCACCGGCACCGCCGCCGGCCGCCGGACCTTTGCCAATATCTTGCGCGACGCGACGCCGGGCGGCGCGGACAGCGACCCCGATGTGATAGCATCCGCGCTCGACGAGATCGCCGGGACCGATCTCGGCCCGAGGCTGGGCTCGATCCTGACCCCGATCACCGTCGTGCCGGCCATTCCCGCCGACCGCGACCTCGCCGCCGCCGCCTTGCGCCGCGCCACGGATGCCTATCGCCTCGCGCCGGGCGCGCGCATCGCCCCGGTGGGTCCGAGCGGCCATATGGTCATGTTCGACCAGCCGGAGAAGTTCGCGCGCACGGTCCGGTTGTTTCTCGCGGGCTATTGAGTTTTTTTCATAGGTCAGCGCGCTCCAGCAGGGCGCCGACATGCCTGTCCCAGTCGAACAGCATGGAGCGCTCGACCGAAGCGGCCGAAAGGGCGGAAAGCCGGGCGTCGTC